>Ga0114912_1001181_pt1 | contig 11501 bp, 20 predicted proteins | sample MalvirDeepMed_51_FD_89713 | JGI IMG/M metagenome (GOLD analysis project Ga0114912, IMG submission 89713) | Marine viral communities from the Global Malaspina Expedition - Malaspina viral metaG DeepMed_51 | ecosystem: Environmental > Aquatic > Marine > Oceanic | place: Mediterranean Sea...
GACCTCCACCTTGCCTCGCCTCGCCGTACCGACCTGTCCCAGGCCTTGCCTGAGGCCTCAGGCCTGAGGCCTCAGGCAAGGCCTGGGACAGGTCGGTACGGCGAGGCGAGGCAAGGTGGAGGTCTCTCGTAGTAGGCAAGGGCTCACCTCTCTAGGTTTAGCGGTGATGTTGGCTCGGTTAGGCACACCTGAACATAAGTATAGGCCTGCCCATCTGGCCACCTGTAGGCGTTTGGTATTACTTAGCACCCTAGACTAGGGACGTATAACAATCCCAACAAACAGACATTTAGCCTCGACTAAATACGTGCCCTAACTTCAATAAAAACAACGCCGGAAAATACTTCCTTTTTCTCCTATCCCTACCTCCCCCGTGTCTCAACCCGTCCTGACCCGTTAAGGCCTTAGGCGGCGGCTCTGGCGATTCTAGCGGTGTGCCCCTTTGTGCAGGTGTTTGGGACTTATTCTGTCAACCTTATGGGCTCGGCGGCGGGTCCTCTTCTATACCTGCTCAAGTGTATATCGGTGCTCATTTATACTTTATTTCTTTGCCTTATACCTATATTTCGCTTGACACGTCCTCGCCCTATACCGTTATTCCCTATACCGTCACTTCCGACGGTGCTCAACTATCCTCTGAGGGAGGCATAGTATGTCGCACAATCTCCAGTGGTACCGCAAGCTCGTATACGGTCAAGAGACCGCGTACCTCGTGGACTCGGGTCAGGCCGCAGCGGTCAGGACCTTGACAGGCCGCAAGAGCTTGACACGCACCGACAGAGCCGCGCTTGAGGCTCTCGGGTTCACGTTCACCGAGGTCTCGGCGTTCACGGTGGCGTCATGACACTCAACCCTCAACAGCTACTGACGTTTCTAGCCGCCTCGATTGCGGCTCGGCTCCCGATCCTGATCACAGGTGCCCCCGGTATCGGCAAGAGCGACGTTGTCGCTCAAGCCGCCGCCGCCGCTGGCGCGGACCTGATCATCTCCCATCCCGCCGTCGCAGATCCGACAGATGCCAAAGGGCTCCCGTGGCCGGTGGCGGGAGAAAAGAGCGCTACCTTCCTGCCCTTTGGGGAGCTTGCTCAAGCTCTTGCGGCGACCGAGCCCACCGTGTGGTTTCTCGACGACCTCGGACAAGCCTCGCCCGCCGTCCAAGCCTCATATATGCAACTGCTGCTGGCTCGGCGCGTGAACGGGCACGTGCTCCCCGATTGCGTCACGTTCGTCGCCGCTACCAACCGCCGCACCGATCGAGCGGGCGTCACTGGCATTCTGGAGCCTGTCAAGAGTCGGTTTGCCTCAATCGTCGAGCTTGAGGCTGACGTTGACCAGTGGAGCCGCTGGGCTCTCGACCATGGCGTGGACGCTATGACAGTGGCGTTCATCCGGTTTCGGCCTGAGTTACTCTCAGCTTTCGAGGCCTCGGCTGACCTGACTCAATCGCCCTCCCCTCGCACATGGTCGCATGCCAGCAAGCTCTTCGCCCTCGACCTCCCGCAGAACATTCTAGCGGTGGCGCTCGCTGGCGCGGTAGGAGAGGGAGCCGCCGCCGAGAGGATCGGTTTCGAGCGCCTGTACACGTCCCTCCCGGCTCTCGACGCTATCCTTACCGATCCGGACTCGGCCACCATTCCGAGCGACCCAGCGGCCCTGTACGCGGTCTCTACCATGTTGGGGAACGCGGCCACTCCGGAAAATTTCGGCAACATCCGCAAGTACTGCCAACGGCTCATGGACACACAGCACGGCGAGTTTGCCGCGCTGACCCTACGTGACAGTACCCATAAGAATCCCGCCGTATGTCATACGGCGGATTTCGTCGCCCTCGTTTCCTCGCCCCTCGGCTCCCTCATGTCAGGAGAATTATCGTGACACTCGCCTCGATTCACACCAGCGCCATGCTGGTCAAGTTGTCAATCTCAACCTGGACTGCTCGCCGCTTCGACAAAATGGTAACCGACGAGGTCAACGCCGCTCGGGGCGCGGCCTCTGACGCGGGACGCTATAACAAGCACCTCCTGTCAGGCGATACGTTCCGAGCGGTCAGCAAGGTCGCCTCAGACACACGCACACAGCACTATGCAAACACCCTCGCATGGACTGATGAAGGCTGGCGCTTGCTCCCCACAGCTAACTGGGACGCGTACACGGCGTTGATGCGGGACCTCCGGACACAGTTCACCGCCGCGCTCGCCGCTTTCGTTTCTGACTATCCCACTCTCAAAGAGCTAGCCCGCCAGCGGCTCAACGGCATGTTCCGCGACGCGGACTATCCCGCGCCCCATGAGATGGCGGACAAGTTCAAGTTTAGCGTTGACTTTTCCCCTGTCCCCGCCTCAGGGGATTTTCGCCTCAACCTCCCTCAGGCTCAGCTAGACGCGGTCGAGGCCTCGGTTGAGTCCCGCGTACAGGTTGCGACCTCCGAGGCGATGCGCGAGGTATGGGGACGGCTCTACGGCACGGTCAAAGCGATGCGGGACCGCCTGTCAGATCCTAAGGCGATTTTCCGTGACTCCCTCGTGAACAACGCGCGGGACCTGACCGAGCTTCTGACGCGCTTGAATGTGACCGGGGACCCTGACCTGGAGCGTATGCGCGTGGCGGTCAGGGACGGCCTGACAGGCCTTGACGCGCAGTCCCTGAGGACTGACACGGGTGCCCGCGCCCAGACCGCGCAGAAGGCCTCTGAGATCCTCTCAGCTATGTCCGCCGCCTTTCCGGTGAAGTCATGACCGCCGAGACTAAACTGACCGCCGCCCGTACGACGCTCGTACTCGGCTCGCCCTTTTTCGGGGCGCTCGCCCTGCGGCTCAAGCTCGTGTCAGATCCCTCATGTGACACGGCGTGGACTGACGGCGTGTCTATCGGTTACAATCCCGCCTTCATCGACTCGCTGACTCAGCCAGAGTTGACCGGCCTCCTCGCTCACGAGGTGCTACACGTTGCCAACGGTCACTGCTGGCGGCGGGACGGGAGGGACTCGCGTCAGTGGAACGTGGCGGCGGACTATGCCATAAACGGGCCACTCGTGGACTCTGACTTCGCCATCCCTGAGGGAGCCCTGCTCGACGCGCAGTACACAGGCAAGAGCGCTGAGTGGATCTATGCGCGGCTCCCTCAGGACCCGCCGCCGCCTGAGTCCCCCGAGGGCGAGGACGAGGACGAGGGCGAGGGCGAGGGCGAGGACGCGCCTCAGGACTCGCCTGAGGGCGAGGACGCGCCTCAGGACTCGCCTGAGGGCGAGGACGCGCCTCAGGACGGCTCTCAGGACGCGCCTCAGGCGGGCGAGGTTCGCGACGCGCCTCAGGGCGAGGACGCGCCCTCCGAGGCCGAGTGGCAGCAGGCGGTGCGTGAGGCCTCACAGCTTGCTGGCTCTATGGGCGGGGACCTGGAGCGCCACATTGAGGCCGCAACCGCCGCCCGCGTTGACTGGCGGTCGATCCTGCGGCGGTTCGTATCAGAGACCGCCCGCGCTGACTATACGTGGACGCGGCCTAACTCCCGCTACCTCGCCGCCGGGATGTACCTCCCCGCGCTACACTCCGAGGCTCTCCCGCCTGTTGTGTTTGGGATCGACACGAGCGGCTCTATCGATAAGGTCGCCCTGTCCCAGTTCGCCGCTGAACTGGACGCGGCCATCTCGGAGGCTCAACCGAGCCGCGTACACGTTATGTACTGTGATACGGCAGTCAGATCCTCTGACACTTTCGAGCAGGGCGAGCCACTGACCGTGACTCCTAAGGGCGGCGGCGGTACTGACTTCCGGCCTCTATTCGAGGCGGTCGAGGACCTCCCTGAGCCGCCCTGCTGTGTGATCTATTTCACGGACCTCTACGGACCCTTTCCGACTGAAGAGCCGCCGTATCCCGTCCTGTGGGCGGCGACCTCGGACAAGGTCGCACCTTTCGGCGAGACCGTTCGACTGGAGCGGTGAACCCACGGGCTCCCGCCTCAGGGCGGGAGCCCTCAAACAAAGCAAGGGAGACCCCATGCGTTTCTTTTCCGGCTGGCTCGGCTGGCTATTCTGTGAGCTAGCGTTCCGACTGTTCGACCGTGGCATCGACCGCGGCTGGCTCTATCGGCGCGGTAGCTACTTCTATTCGCTCTGAGGCTCTCAGAGCGAGCCTCACGGCCTAAGGGGAGGTGGGGTATCTACTGACCCCTGCACATATCGACGGGCGCTACACGCGGTCCTGTGGATTCACTGAGCGGTCAGCCGCTCACTATAGAGGGAGAGCTAGTGTATATCTCAGCACTCATAACTAGAGACCGCCGCTTGCTGGCGGTCCTGCGGCGGCTCAAGCAGGACCTCCCGCGCTTGCTCAATCGCGAGGGCGAGCCGATCAACGTGCAGATCGGCGCGAGCGCACGGCGACGATGGACGCACCGCACATACGAGGACGCCAACGCCAACCGTCACTGTTATACGCAGTGGAAGGACCAAGACGGGAAGTACTGGGTCTGGACCTATCAGAGCTTTGGGAAGGGAGCTAGGGACAGGAACAGGAACGGGAGGAGCTTCCGCGCCAAAAACCTCGTGCGGTGCTCAACGCGCAAGCTGGCAGAAAAGAAAGCGAGGGCGAGGTGGGACCGGAACCCAACGCGGTGAAAGGTGTTTACGTGCGATTGGACCCAGAGAGGGGTTGAGGTATGAAGCTGTTCGTCGGCATCACATTCCGAAGGAACTCACGGCTCCACGCGACGACTCGTGAAGAGAGGTCCGTGACGCCCCTCGGGGCAGGATACCAGGCACTCTGTGGCGTGTGGTGCAGGGCGGGTGTTGGGTTCTTCTCCACATGGACGCGGGATCTGCCGAAGGCGTGTCCCATGTGTGCCAGGAAGGCGGCTCAAGTCGCATGAAGAGTGTCGGCGGTGTGATTGTCCTTTGGACGTTGGCCGAGGCAGAGCGGGTGGCGAAGGTAAGGTCCGCTATCGACAGGGATATACTCGTGTACGTGTGGTACTGCGACAGCGGGTACGTGGCTTGCCGAAGGGAAGAGACGCGGAAGATGAAGGGTCCCCTGACGAAGGTGACAGCCTATGAGGCGGGGGAGTGGACCTTCCGCAACAGGAACTTCTACAGCGACAGGAACTCTCTGCAAGGCGTGGAGACCCTACAGAGAGAGAGGCAGAGAGAGGCTGGACAAAGGGGTAGCACCTAACACATATTAGCACCTATACCGAAAGGGGGAGAGGTTGGAAGAATTAACGCGTGACGAGAGGTTGAAGGTAAATGACCCCAGAATATGCGTGGCCTGTGGAGCAAGAGGGCACCGCATATCAACACGTCGAGAGGTGAACGGCGTTCACAGACGAAGGGAGTGTATCAACAAGGAGTGCCGCTGGCGCTGGACTACGATAGAGATTGATCTGGACAGGTGCAAGGTAGTAGTGGCGTTGGAAAAGGCCTTCACCGAGGTGTCACAAGCCTTGGAGGAACAGAGCCCTCTGGGGATGAAGTTCAGAGACTCACTAAGGGGGAATCATTGAGCGAATACGTCAGTGCTGATCCCAACTGTATGCTATGTGCAGGGACGGGACGGCTGAAACCAGAGCAGTCGAGAGGGGTGACGAAGGAAGGACCGTGCCTGTGTGTGGCCTCGGCAGAGCGAGAACGACAGAGACAGGCAGAGAGAGAGGCGTGGAAAGCGATCGTCAAAGAGGCGGTGCTTGAGGCGTTTCACGAGGTAGCAAAAGAGTAAACACCCGAGGGAGGTTCTTGATGGATAAGTACACCATGGGCGACATACACAAGGCGTTGTCCCTGCTCGAAGGCGAGGACCCTGTTGTCATAGAGAGAGAGGAACTGGAGGAACTGCGGCGAGAACTGAGCCGCCTCAGTGCGCTGGCATCCACACCCGACAACAGAGGGAGGGCAAGACGGCGGGCGCTGTGGATGCGCGAGGAAGGCATGAAGCGGTTCACCGCTGGTTCTTCAGTAATAGCTCGGTCGATGCCTAGGGCCGGAAGGGGAGTCAATTACTCAGGATGTACCAAGGGTCACCTGATTGAGGAACTGGTCATCGAGCACGGCGACACGAAGGATAGCTGGAACGCGGCCTTGGACAAGGTAGAGAACTCCATCGCCACAGGAGGTAACCCCAACGCATGAAAGGGTAAAATGGAAAAGGGGACTGACCGAGCGGTCGTCCCCTTTTCCCGCCTGAGGGAGGCAAGCGCATGATGAGGTTGCGCTAGGAGTCAGTATACATCCATACCGTAGTCCTTGTCAACTACTAATCCTATACCAACCTAACCTAAATTAGGGACCTCCATCCCCCCTCCCATCACACAGGGTCACACCCGACCCTAATCACCGGCCTACTCTAGGCCCCCGGTACTACACTACAACCTGTCTCTCGTTGTTCTAGTGGGTGGACAGGTACGTTTACCCAAGAGTGGATACTGTCTCTCTTCAGTGGCCAGATCCCTACAATGGCGGGTTTGGGAGCTTCAAAGAAGAAACCCCGCAGGGTGCCTGTCGGATGGGTGTATCCGATATCCTTGCGGGGTTCTTCTTTATGCGGAGGCAAGCGACACAACGCATAAAAAGAAAGATAGGATACACAGCGTCCGACAGGCAACCCCATCATACGACAATCTACTCAGGGGTGCAAGGCCTTTCTGGGTGACTGCAACTATTGTTAGGGGACTTGCAACTATTGTTAGATTGACTGAATAAAATCGGTGAGAAGCTGACTAACGCCCCTTTTGGTGAAGGGAAAAACAGCCAACTCTCCCCTTGGGCTATTGCATGGTGGGGGACATACCGGGGGACATTCGGGGGTCGGGTCCCATTTTACTCTGCAACTATTGTTAGGTGACTTTTCGCCTCACAATGACTATGGGGAGCGACATAAGAAATCTTATGTTCTCCCCTGAAGGGAAAAACCTGCAACTCCTCTGTGTGGGGCGGACCCACGTCGCGGGTGTCGTAGGTCTCAACCCGGAAAGACCCGGCACTCAGTTGAAGGGAAAAACAGCCAACTCTCCCCGTGGACCAGGGGCCTGCCTGGCAGCTCTGTCTACACGTCTACGGGTTAAAGATTTATCTTGACTTGCCGTAGGGTAGTGTTGTATAGTAAGTGCCAGAGGGAGGTATTTATGAGCTTCATCCAACGACATGGCGGGGTGGGCATCCTCACACCTGAGGACGTGCCCGACCTCCGGAACGCAGTCAAGGAAGCCTTCGCTATCCTCATGGATGGACAGTGGCACTCCGGTCAAGAGATCAAGGAGCGTCACCGCCACGGACAGGGAGAGGCGTTGAGGCGTGTACGAGATCCTATGCGTCGAGTAGTGTGGTTCTCCTGCGGGGCTGCAAGTGCAGTAGCTGCCAGGCTCACGCTCGAGAAGCACAAGGAGGATGTGGAGGTCGTCTACTGCGACACCATGGCGTCCGAGCATGAGGACAACCAGAGGTTCTTCGACGACGTACAGGAGTGGCTCGGCCAGCCTATCACCCGCATCAAGTCTGAGAAGTATGATACCGTAGACGATGTCTTCGAGAAGACCCGGTACCTCGCTGGCATTCAGGGAGCGCGTTGCACGGTGGAGATGAAGAAAGTCCCGCGCTTCAACTTCCAGCGTCCTGACGACATCCACATCTTTGGCCTCACGGCTGACGAGCCGGGACGGATCGCTACCTTCGAGAAGAACAACCACGACCTCAATCTCGAGTGGCCTCTACAGACAGAGGGCATGACCAAGGACAGGTGTCTCGCCTACATCGCCCAAGCTGGCATCGTCCTCCCTACCATGTATCAACTCGGCTACAGGAACAATAACTGTAAGGGGTGCGTCAAAGCGACGAGCGCGAGGTGCTGGAACATGATCCGGAGGGACTTCCCCGAGGTGTTCCAGCGCCGCTGTGAGCAGAGCCGAGAACTGAACGTGCGGCTGACCCGCCTACATGGAGAGAGGATTTTCCTCGACGAGCTACCCCCGGACTACCTGTCAGGAGATCTCGAGAACATCTCCTGCGGCCCGGATTGCTCCACACAAGCTGACCTGTTCGAGGTGGCGATATGAAGTGGACAACAGAACTGACCCTCCACGACGCCCCGGTGACCATCACCTACGTCAATGGGGGTCTGACGGTGATGTGCGGAGGTGAGGATGTAACCGACAACATCAATGGCCAGGACCTGTCCAGGCTGCACATGATCGGCGGCGAGGGGGAGCAGGAAGACATGGTGTATGACAACGTCGGGACTCTGGTGCCAGCACCCGAGGATAATGAGGACGAGGAGTATGACCGACAGAACGACAAGGCAGGGTGGGAGAGGGAGGTTGGCGGGGGCGGTGAGCCGAGTTGCGATGTGCGCTCGGCAGACTACTAGGAATGGAAGGTATGAAGTATCCAGCCGATCCGGGGCACAAAGATCGTGGGGCGAGTCTCGATGCTGCGGCGACTATAGAACCAAAATCCAAGACTCTTCAACGAGCTATCATGTCAACGTGGAGCGCAGCGGAAAGCTGGACAACAGACGAGATGGCTACACGATTGGGGGAAAGCGTCTTAGCTATACGCCCCCGTTTCACCGAGTTGAAATTGCAAGGCAAGATCCGCAAGACAGATCGGCGGCGAAAGAACAATAGCGGCCTCTCTGCCACGGTGTGGGAGAAGCCAACCTTTAAGCTGGAGTTTACCCCATGAGCAGACCTGTGACGCTTGACCGGAGTGAGTCTGAAGCCGTTCTGGACCTGATGGATGTCTGGGAGCCCAGCCCAGAACACGAGTCCGTCCTGTCGTTCCTCAGAAGGCGCATAGAGGACTACCTACAGGCTCTCGGGGAGGAGAGGCTGTGAGACGCGCCATGCTGGTGGACCTTGACGTGCTGGTGGATGCCGAGCTAACGGAGCGAGCCTTTGGCGAGGAGCCCACCTGTCACATCAAGCATGTCTTTTTGGGGAGCCTCGACATCCGAGACCTCTTGCTCCAAGAGGAACTACAAGAGCTTGAGCAGAAGATGCTAGCCAATGAACCCGATCCTACACCACAAGACATTGAGGATACCCTGTGATACCTGACGCTTGCCTTGAGCCGGAAGAGCCTGAGATGACCCTTATCCACCAAGCCCCTTACTACCAAGATGATCAGGTAACAATCTACCATGGGGACGCACGAGAGATCCTCCCCTTCTTGTCCAACGAAGAGAACGGGGCGATCATCACAAGCCCTCCGTACAACCTCAACATGCGCGTCAACGGGAAGCGTGACTACGTGTCCCGTCAGGTTGTGGAACACGAGTTTGCCAGCAAGTACTACGGGTACGAGGACAACCTGCACCCCGACGACTATTACGAGATGACCTCCGACGTGTTGGCCTCGTGTCTGGAACTGGTGCCGGTGGTGTTCTGGAATGTCCAACTCGCCACGGGCAACAAGCGTCCCCTGTTTGAGATCATCGGGACCTTTAAGGACACGCTGAAAGAGGTTGTGGTGTGGCAGGGAGATATGATGGCCGACCTGCTCCCTCCCCTGGTGACACGATGAGCCTGTCCCTACAGCCCATCGACCAGAACGAGGCATGGGAGTTCATCCGACGCCATCATCGGCATCACAACCCGCCGCAGGGGTGGAAGTTCGGCATTGGAGTGAGCGACGGAGAGCAGGTTGTGGGCGTGGCCGCCATAGGCCGGCCGGTGGCGCGTAGGCTCGACGATGGCGTCACCCTCGAGGTCACGCGGTGCTGCACGGACGGCACGAAGAATGCCGCCTCGATGCTGTACGGCGCAGCGTGGCGGGCCGTGAAGGCAATGGGCTACCGGCGGCTCGTTACCTATACGCTGGACTCTGAGCCCGGCACGTGCCTGAAGGCGGCGAACTGGAAGGTGATAGCGGAGACGCCTGGCAAGTCTTGGTCGGTGCCGACAAGGCATCGGGTGGACACGCACCCGCTGCAGCGACGGTTCCGGTGGGAGGCGGTGGCATGAAGTTCGGTTCGCTTGGTGACACGATGATGACGGTGGGTTCGCTATTCGCCGGCATCGGCGGCTTCGATCTGGGCCTCGAGCGGGCAGGCATGGAGGTGAGGTGGCAGGTCGAGATCGACCCTTTCTGCAGGAAGGTATTGGCGAAGCACTGGCCTGGCGTGAAACGATACGAAGACGTGCGAGAAGTGGGCGCACACAACCTCGAACCTGTGGAGCTGATCTGTGGAGGATTCCCCTGTCAGGACATATCAAACGCCGGAAAGAGAGCAGGAATCGAGGGGGACCGCTCGGGTCTTTGGGGAGAGTATGCAAGAATCATTCGCGAGTTACGACCCCGATACGTCCTCGTGGAGAACGTCGCAGCACTCCTTGTTCGAGGGATTGATGTTGTACTCCGAGACCTGGCCGAGAGCGGGTATGACGCGGAGTGGGATATCATATCGGCTGCAGCCGTTGGTGCCCCGCACCGGAGGGAGCGCGTCTGGATCGTGGCCTACCCCGACCACGGACAGCGCGCAGGACAGGCAGAAGAAATACGCACAGGGCGGGACGCCTCTCACTATGGCCGTGAAGATGTGGGCAACTCCTTGCTCAGTATCGTGGAAGGGCTGCGGCCAGCACGGCAGCAAGAGCCACACGGCAGACGTGGCGAAGTCGAGGCTAAAAGGTCAGGTAATGGAGCCTGGGAATACTGGGCAGTTGAACCCGACGTGGTGCGAGTGGCTCATGGGGTACCCAGGCGGGTGGACCGACTTAGAGGACTCGGCAACGCCGTAGTTCCCCAGGTGGTCGAGTGGATCGGCCGCAGAATCATGGAGCGAGGAGCTGTAGGATGCAGTATTACGACGTGAAATCCACGGCCAAATTGCTCGGCGTGTCGGAGGTGACCAAGTGATCCAAGGGGAAAAGATTTCCCTTAATTTTCTTTGAAAGTGTGATCTGCATCACATCTTTCTTACTGAACATGTGTTACCTTAATAGTAGATGGAGAACAAGTCTCCATCGTAAACCTTTTGAGGGAGGTTTGATGTGACCCATTCTAAGTTGGAAGTTGCCCCTAAAGCAGTGGAGGCAGAGGGCCGCATCTGCTTCGGCATCTCTTTCTTCGCCACGGAGGAAGACGCCGAGACGTATGCCGCTATCGTGCATGAGCGTGGAGACACCTACAACGGCGGGTTCTTCCACGGCATGGCTTGCGGCAGGGCATCTCGTTTCGATCGCGTGAGAGAAGACGGAACCAAGCTCTACGCGGTGACGGATTAAATTACCTCGCCCCGGTGCCCTCGGGTGCCGGGGGCAACATCCCGCAGGAGACACAATGCCTGACAAGCCCAAAGTAGAGTTTGGAGATGAAGCCATCTCCATGACCCTCCAGTTCGACAAGCCCGCCAAGGGTGGAGTGAGCAAGTACGGCTCTTGGTGGATCTGGGGCGTCGAGTGTGAGGGAGAGGATATGGTCCTCTTCACCGACGAAGACCTTCAGGGTACGATTGAGTCCATCCCTCCGCAGAGGGGTATGCCCGTCGCCATCCAGAAGGGCAAGAAGAAAGGCGCATGGA
>Ga0114912_1001183_pt1 | contig 11487 bp, 3 predicted proteins | sample MalvirDeepMed_51_FD_89713 | JGI IMG/M metagenome (GOLD analysis project Ga0114912, IMG submission 89713) | Marine viral communities from the Global Malaspina Expedition - Malaspina viral metaG DeepMed_51 | ecosystem: Environmental > Aquatic > Marine > Oceanic | place: Mediterranean Sea...
ATCAAACACAACAAAAACTTATCCAAATATGGAGCGAAGTCCTCAAAATTGATCCCCATACCATCGGGATCAACAAAAACTTCTTCGAAATTGGTGGGAATTCCATTAGAGCTGTCCACATGAGTAATGAGATTCAAAAAGTATTTCAAAGAACATTAAGACTACATGGCATTTTTGAGCAGCCTACTGTGGAGAGAATTGCCAACAGGATAACGCAGATGAATGCCACGACTATCGCTCGTATTCCTAAGGCAGCCAATGCTGCCCATCATCCAACCTCATCAGCACAAGACAGGATGTATTTTCACCAATTCCGAAACGAAGAAAGTATACTACAAAACACCTCAGGGGCCTACTTACTTAACGGAAATTTGGACGTTTCCAAAATTGAGCAAACGTTGAATGACCTCCTAAAAAGGCACGATGGATTACGAGCAAATTTCTCACTTACCGAAGATGGCGTGGTACAAACCATTCATGAACAAATCCGTTTAAATTTTCAAGTCAAAAAAATTGGTAAAGAAACAAACCTGAACCAACTCTACTCAGATTTTGTAACTCCCTTCAATTTAACAACAGATCTTTTGATTCGGTTTGCCCTATTCATCAGTTCAAAAGATGAAGCCCTATTCCTCGTAGATGTTCACCACATCGTATGTGACGGTATGTCCTTAAATATCCTGATAGAAGACTTTAGAAGTATTTATTCGGGGGCTTCATTAAAACCAAAAGAATTGACCTATGTGGATTATGCTCATTGGCAGCGCAAACAAAACGCAGCACTCAAGGTCCAAAGGTCATATTGGCTGGAAAAACTCTCAGGAAACCTTACAAAAATAGAGCTCCCGGTAAAAGAATCCCGAATAGGTGTGGAGATCAATGGTGCGGCAACAAGTTCCATAACCGTTGGAGGTAAAAACTATGATGCGATACAGACGTGTTTGATGAAACATGAGGTTTCCGAATTCATGTTCTTCATTACCATATACTACGTTCTCCTTTCTAAAATTTCTGGAAATTCCGACATCATCATTGGTACCGATGTTCTTGGAAGGACCCATCCCGACCTTAAAAATATTGTGGGCACTTTCATTAATATTCTTCCGCTTCGTTTAGAAATACTTCCTGAGGAGAAGTTTAACGAGCTATTGGTAAAGGTTAAATCCTGTGTTTTAGAAGCCTTTGAAAATCAGGATGTGCAATTCGATGAAATAGTTGATATGATCAATCCCAAAAATAATGGAGAACAACGTTCCCCAGTTGATGTTCACTTTACCTATATCAATTATTTTGAAGCGGAAACTACCTTTAAAATGAACGACCTGGAGCTAAAGTCGATTCATCTTAACAAGGACGAGACCACACAGTACGAATTTAAGATTGAGGTCTCAGAAAAAGAAAATGCTTTTATCGTCAAACTTATTTTTAGCAAAGAACTTTATGATAACGATATTATAGAAGTTCTAACCACCTATTACAGTAACATACTGGATGCCGTTCTGAAGAAAGATACATTGAAAATAAAAGAAATGGCAATTTAGCCAAACGGCCCACTTCCAGGTTAACCAAAACCTGTCACCAAACCTTTCCAGAAACAGCGCCACAACCATAGGTTGTAGACGTATTTGGCACTTAGTTAGTAAACGCATTATAGAACCTTAAAAATCATAAAATGGACACTTTATTCCTAAAACCGAATGTTGTAATTGAACCATTGTTTGATAGATGGTATGCATGGTCCCATCTTATTTCACCCGCAACTGCGGCTATGAACGTGGTTGGAAGACACTTGAAAATAATGAACTCCTACATTCAATCTCCTAAAATGCACGCCGCGGCGGTCAAGAACCCCAAAATGTTGGGAGGGCCATTCATGGATTATGAGGCGGACAGAGTAGAAGACATAAAACAGCTAAAGGAAAAGACGTTGAAGGACCAATCCTTGTCCTTAGAGTTTGCAAAAGCCCTGGGAGAGTTAGACAAGCTGCTTGAGGAAAAGGCTAAAGGATACTCCCTGGAGGAATTATATGACGAGGTGCCAGAAATATTGAAGGGCTACGTTGAACTGGTTTACGATCTAAACAATAATCCCTCCTACCGATTTTTTGAAGCACTGCTCTATAACAGTGCCTTTTACAGGAAATCTTCCCAGAGTATCGCGTTATGGATAACCAATAACGACGAGCGCCCTTTTTGTCTCAGTACCCCAAGGTTAGATGAACCCGAAGTCTTGCACCTTGAGATTCCTTTTGACCATCCTGGAATCGATGCGCTCAGCAAAATGAAAAGAGAAGCCGGATCAGTAGTAGAGATAGCAAAAATTCTAGGAGTTTCAGATGCGGACCTTCCGCTTTTCCACTCTTTCTTTACAGAAGAAGAACCTCCAAAGTACAAAGCGTACAAAGGAGATAAAGCAAGAATGCGCTACTTTGGGCACGCATGCATACTCGTGGAAACGAAGGAAATCAGTGTGTTGTTGGATCCGGTCATCAGCTATTACGGGTACGAATCCAACGTGGAACATTTTTCCGATGCAGATATCCCGGATGTGATAGATTACGTACTTATTACGCATAATCACCAGGACCACATTTTGTTTGAAACACTTTTAGCACTCAGACACAAAATAAAAAATATACTGGTCCCAAGAACTACCAGTGGGGCACTGCAAGATCCTAATCTGAAGCTAATGTTTAACAGTCTTGGGTTTAACAATGTAATTGAATTGGATGAGATGCAGCAAATTGAGTATAGCGACGCCACTATTACTGCGCTGCCTTTTATTGGTGAACACTGCGATTTAAATATACAAACCAAGGCCTGCTTCAGGGTGGCTGTTGATAAATTCACCTTCCTATTTGCGGCCGATTCAAGAATTCTGGAACCAAAACTCTATGAATATTTAAAAGCAATTATTGGAAATATAGATGTGATCTTTTTAGGTATGGAATGCGACGGGGCTCCCTTAACGTGGCTTTACGGTCCGCTGCTAACCAGTAACTTGGACCGTGATCAGGATCAATCAAGAAGACTTGCGGGATGTGATTTTGAAAAAGGTATGCATCTCGTAAATATTTTCGAGCCAAAGGAGGCTTATGTGTATGCCATGGGGCAAGAACCATGGTTGGAGTTCATTAGCAGTATCAAATACACCCCGGAGTCTCATCCTATTGTCCAATCCGATATGCTTGTTGAAGAGTGCACAAAACGTGGAATCGTTGCAGAACGCCTGTTTGGGGAAAAAGAGTTGTTCTACAGCTTCAAAAAATCTTCATTGCAAAAGGCCGCTATCGGCTAAGAAATCTTTATTCAGGAATTCAACAAAAGTGTAGTATATGTGCGGTATATGTGGATTTATACGATTTGATAAGGAAGTATCCGAAGAGGACGGGAGGATTATTCGAAAAATGAATTCAAAACTTCTCCACCGGGGTCCTGACGCCAGAGAAACCTTGTTGTTTGAAAACATTGGTCTTGGGTTCACCAGGTTGAGCATAATTGGTTTAGATAATGGGATGCAGCCTTTGAGTAATGAGGATAATTCGCTTTTGCTGGTGTGTAATGGAGAAATATTCAATTACATAGAATTAAGGGAACAGCTCATGGAAAAAGGACATCGCTTTAAAACCAACACGGATATTGAGGTAATTCTGCACATGTATGAAGAAGAGGGAACAGGTTTCCTAAATAAACTGAATGGACAATTTGCCTTTGCTTTATATGATAAAAGAAAAAAAAGACTGTTCTGTGCTCGTGATCAACTGGGAATTATCCCTTTCTATTACACAAAAAAAAAAGGTTGTTTCATATTCGGCTCTGAAATAAAAGCCATTCTGGAACATCCGTTGGCTCCGCGGGAAATTGATCTGGTAGGGCTTGATCAGGTATTTACCTTTGCGGGACTTATTAGTCCCAGGACTATGTTTAAGAACATTCACAGTCTGGAAAACGGACATTTTCTTATTGTTAATGAACAAGGGGACATCGTTGATCACGAATATTGGGATTTGGTCTATCCCGAAGGCGAAGTTGTTCCAAATGGAAAAACCGAAGCGGACTATTTAAAGGAGTTAGAAGAACTTTTTGATACCTCAATCAATCTAAGACTTAGGGCAGACGTTCCCTCAGGACTCTACATAAGCGGAGGCCTAGACTCTTCTATGATTGCGATGAAGGTCAACCAGCTCGCGCCAGGAGTGACTAAAGAAGCCTTTTCAATCGATTTCACAGACCCACTCCATTCCGAGTCCAAATATCAGAAACTGGTTGCAGAAGCCAGTAACTCGAAACTCAACCAAAAAGTGTTTTTGTATGAAGATATCAGTAATCGACTTAAGCAATCTATTTATTACAGCGAATGCCCCATTAAAGAGACGTACAACACCGCCTCAATGTCACTTTCAGAAAGTGTTAGGGCAAAAGGAATTAAGGTAATACTATCTGGGGAGGGGGCAGATGAGTTTTTCGCAGGGTACACGGGATACCGATTTGACAAGATGCGAAAAATGAAGCTCATACAAAACCAATCCAGTGAAGAAGAAAAAAAACTTAGGAGATGGCTTTGGGGAAATGACTCATTTTTTTACGAGCGAAATTTTCTAGACTTTGAAAAAGAAAAAAGGGCCCTCTATTCGGACAAAATTAATGAGTCCTTTGAAGAAATCAACTGCCTTAATCATCCAATTATAAACAAAGAACGCATTAGGAATAGAGACATTCTTAATACGCGTGCCTATGTAGATTATAAAATAAGACTCGTGGATCACTTGGTTTCAGACCATGGAGACCGTATGGCAATGGCGAACTCAGTGGAAGTCCGGTATCCATTCTTAGACAAGGATTTAATCGAGTTCTCTACTAAAATCCCATCGGAATTTAAGCTAAGGGATTACAACGAAAAATACATTCTTAAAAAAATGGGAAGCAAATTTGTTCCTAAATCGGTCATTGACAGAGAAAAGTTTCATTTTATAGCCCCCGGTAGTCCCTACCTGATCCAACATAATAACGAGTATATCAATGATCTTTTGTCTTTTGAAACCATTAAGCGGCAGGGGTATTTTGATCCTGTGGCAATTGAGGCGCTTAAAATCAAATACGGCCAAAAAGGATATGTAATTAATGCGCCCTACGAAAGCGATCTGCTTATTACTGTAATAACCTTTGGTATACTTCTGGAAACATTCTCACTATAAATCCGAGGTAACCAGAAACTCCATTTTTTAAAAGCACAACCTAATCATCTAACCAAAAAGGGGCATATCGAATGCTTTTAAATGCTTTGCGAAGCAGAATTACACGATTATTAAAATGTCTAAAAACTTACCTATGATTTTTCAAAAAGAATTGATCCGTAGCCTTAACACTGGTGGCGAAACTGTTGCTATTCAGTCTGGTGAAAAGCGAATTACCTACTCAAAACTACTTGATACGTCAAATAGGATCACCCATTTTTTGTTAGGCAAAAATATTGGAAGAGAAACTACGATTGGTATTTTACTCGAGGAAAGATTAGATATCATTTATTCAATTATTGGTGTCGCCAATGCCAGATGTGTTTTTGTTCCCATCGATAGCTCCCTTCCAAAAAGTCGGCTAAAATCTATTTTTAGCGAATTGAGCCTGGAACACGTAATCACTTCCGAATCCTTAGCACCTAAATCTATTGAAATCTCCAATCAATACTTCTTAAAAAATATTCTTGACGCATCTTTCAAAGGCCCTGTTAATTATCCGGAATACAAAGAAGACGATAGTCTTTATGTTTATTTTACTTCCGGGTCTACAGGAATCCCCAAAGGAATTATAGGGAAAAACTGTAGTCTTCTTCAATTTTTACGATGGGAAATCGACACATTTGAAATAGATAATTCATTTAAAGTTAGCCAGTTCATAAGCCCCTATTTTGATGCGTTTCTTCGGGATGTTTTTGTTCCCTTATTAAGTGGGGCAACACTGTGTGTACCCCCTACAGAAGGTGATGTCTTAAGTGCTCAAAAGATGAGGTCATGGATCGAGGATTTCGGTATCTCCTTAATACATTGTGTCCCCAGCCTTTTCAGAGTCCTCAAAGACGATCTTGCACCAAATACTTTTCCTACGCTAAGATTTATATTACTATCTGGTGAAAAGATCATACCCTCAGAGCTTACGGATTGGTATGAAATTTTTGAAGATCGCATTCAACTCGTAAATCTTTATGGTACCACGGAGACCACCATGATCCGCAGTTATTACGAAATACAGCCAGAAGATGCCCATAAAAGTAGAATGCCGATTGGCAAGCCCATAAGTGATACGGAATTGGTGGTTGTCAACAAAGATCTTAAGCCCACTGGGACTTTGATCACCGGAGAACTACTTATACTATCCGAGTATATGACGAAAGGCTATTTAAATAATCCGGAACTCACCGCTAAAAAGTTCATAACCCTTAACAAAGGGACAACATCCGAGAAGAGAGCTTTTAGGACCGGAGACAGGGCCAGAACCCTGCCCAGCGGCAACGTGGAACTTTTAGGAAGAGAAGATAGACAGATAAAATTAAGAGGCATTCGAATAGAGCTCGACGAAGTGGAAAATCTGCTTTCAGCTTCGGAGCTTATTAAAAACATTGTTGTTATTCCTTACTCAGAATTGTTCAAGGAGTTATCAGGAGCAGAGACCCCTCGTGAAGACAAGTCGCTCGTAGCATTCGTAATCGCAAAAGAATCCAAGGATAACAACACCACTTTTCTCGAAGATCTCGAGAAACATGCAAAAAAACACATGCCGGGATATATGGTTCCTGATCGGTTCGTTAAGGTAGATATATTCCCTCTATTGCCTAACGGTAAGATTAACTATGCGGGACTTCTCAATAAACTTACAGAAACGCTTAAAAAGGTAGTACCCCCTTCTGACGAAACTGAAAAAAAACTCTTGTCCGTCTGGAAGGGAATTTTAGGGACAGATGTGATTTCTACTGAAGACAGTTTTAATAAAATTGGGGGTAATTCTCTTAACATCATGCGATTAATTTCAAGAATTTATACTGAATTTGAGGTTCGTATGCCCCTAAAGGAATTCTTTAATAGGTCTACAATCAAAACTCAAGCCGATTATATCAGGCAATCCTCCAGAGACAATTCCTTTAAAATTTCGAAAACCCCTCTCAAACCAAGTTATCCCCTATCGTCTGCTCAGGAACGGATGTTCTTTAATTATGATCTTGATAGGGAAAGTACGGCTTATAATTTGCCTGTTGCCTTTGCTAGTAATAAACCGATTGATGTAGAAAAAGTACAAGAAATATTTAGGGAATTAGTACAACGCCATGAGGTACTAAGGACAGTTTATAGGGTGGAAAATGAAGAGATACGGCAGGTGATTTTAGATACCATAGATTTTTCTATTGAGCGAGTTAACGGCCAAGACATTACGAGTACCCTCCTGAATTTTGTTCAACCATTCAATCTCTCAGATGGACCTGTTTTCCGATTAGGAATAACAAACGACAAAAATGGCCGTAACGTTCTCATTTTTGATATTCACCATATCGCCTGTGATGGCATGTCGCAGATTACCCTATTCACAGAATTTTTAATGCTTTTCAACAATCAGAAGCTGGCTCCCCTAGAAATTCAGTACAAGGACTACGCAGCATGGGAATGGAACTTTAAAAAGACTGAGGATTATCAATCGCAACGTAAATTTTGGTTAAACGCCTTTAAAAGCGAAGTGCCAAGTTTGGAATTTCCTAGTGTGAACAACCTTCTTGGACACGAAAATTCTCTGGAGGGAGGAAAGGTCGTCTTGGAAATAAATAACGAGACAATACAGCCTTTAATTGACAATCTAAAAAATGAAAATATCACGAATTTCTCAGTGATATGTTCTATCTACTTTGTTTTTCTATCCCAGCTCACCGGACAGGAAGATATTGTTGTTGGAATTGCTTCTGCGGGAAGGTTTCAAAAAGAAACAGAGGAGCTATTAGGAATGTTTTCCAAAACCCTTCCAATTCGTCAAAAACTAGATCTTAGCCTAACTTTTAAAGTATTAGTAAGAAATATTGCTGCTTATTGGATAGAGGCTAGCAGTAAGCAGGCTTATGATCTAACGGATACCTTGATTGAGCTTAATAAAACCCGGGAAGATCAGGTAAAGAGTTTATTCGATGTCATGTTGGTCTACCAGAATTTTGACCAGACAAAATTAAGCTCCCAAAGCAGCGATTTTATGTATCAGGAATTTGATTATCCTACTGTAAAATACCCGCTCTCGTTATTCGTCAACGAAGGGGGGACTTCATTCAATTTCACCCTAGAGTATGCCTCCGTTTTCTTTTCCAATGAAGATGCGTCAATGCTCATGGAGCAACTAAAAGAACTGATCTTCACTATTTCCCAAAACCCCGATGTAGGAATAACACAATTGATTGAAGGAAATACCGAATCTTTTGAATCCATTGAGGGAGATTTTTCTATTAAACTTTAAAAAAATACTAAAACTGCTTTTTATCGCACGCTAAAATCAAAAACATGTCGGGACATTCAATGTTAAATATTCAAGCACTTCAAGCCAATAGAAATATTAGCGCAAGGCGCTATTGGAAAGACCGGTTGAAGAATTTTGTAGTGACCTCTTACTTCAACAATTGTGGTCTTAGTGAATTGCTCCCTATGAAAAGTTACGGGGAGTATGCCTTGCAAACCTCAAACGGAGTCAGCAGTCTAATTGATACAAAAGTCAGTTCGGACAAGGGAAAACATCTTATTCTCCTTTCCACCCTGGGGGTACTTGCTCACAAATATTCCCAGCAAGATGAAATCTTAATTTTCACTCCGTTATATAACGATCTGATAAAAGAAGAACATACGAATCAAATTGTTCCGGTAAAGATCTCAAACCTTCAAAATAGCACTTTCAAGGGATTAATAGGGGATTTGAAGACAAAGATACTTCAAGACTTTAAGCATGCAAATTACCCCCTTAAGAGGATTTTGGATTTGGAATTTTCTCAGCTGGAAAAGTTGCCGAAACTTGGGCTTTGTGTCAATGAAGTCCAGACTGATACTCCTTTGGTCGATATTGCTACTGCGCTATCATTTTCAATTAGTACCAAAGGAGAAGAACTACATATAATAATCAGGTATGACAAACAGAAATATGCTATAGCATTCATACAACAGTTGGGCGCCCATTTTTTGAATTTGTTACAGCTTCTCCTTGACCAAAACGACGTAACATTTGGCAAATTGGACATGCTTTCTCCGGAAGAGCGGAAACTACTGCTTTATGATCTTAACGACACTGGTTTTACCGTTAACAAAATAGCAACGGTCCTCTCGCTATTTGACAATCAGGTTAAAAAAAATCCGAAAAATATAGCCTTTCAGATAAAGGACACCACAGTGAGCTATGGGGAACTCGATTTGTTGTCCAATAAAGTTGCTCATTTTCTTAAAAATCAAGAAAGAATTGTAAAGGGAGACCGGATAGGGCTACACCTGGGGCACGAGAAGTTTTTACTGCCTATGCTTTTAGGAGTATTAAAGGCAAATGCAGCATTTGTCCCATTAGATGTTAACCATCCTGTTGAAAGAATAACTGCTATTGCAAAATCTGCGGAATTGAAACTACTGATAAGCAGGGGCTCTACAATTGTTAATGGAAACCTTGGCAAGGTTAAAGTTCTTGATCTTAATCAAATTGAGAAGGATATAGAAAATACAGATTTACATGAGAAGGTGCACTCCCTTGTCCTACCGGAGGATTTGGCCTATGTAATATATACTTCTGGTTCTACAGGGAGGCCTAAAGGTGTAATGATCCGGCATAGGGCGTTGGCCAACTATTTATCATGGGGTGTCAAATTCTACGTTAATAAAGAAAAAGCAACATTTGCCTTGTTTACCTCCATTGCTTTTGACCTAACCCTTACTTCTTTACTTACCCCCCTAATTTCCGGAGACAAAATAGTCATATACGACAACGAGCAGGAAAACATTGATTTGGAAACGATTGTCAATAATAGCGAAATTGATATTATTAAGCTTACACCGTCCCACCTAAAACTCGTCGGGAATTCCATGCAAATAACTCCGGATTATAGCACCAAACCTAAAAAATTCATTGTTGGTGGCGAAAACCTACCTTATTTACTCGCCAAAACTATTTACGACAAGTTTGAAGGTCATATTGTTATCTACAACGAATACGGTCCTACAGAAGCCACTGTAGGTTGTATGATTTACACCTTTAATCCAAACGAAATGAGTACTTCTGTTCCCATTGGCAATCCTATTGGGAACGCTAAAATCTATCTACTTGATCAGTACTTAAAACCGGTCCCGCTAAATGTTGAGGGAGAGCTCTATATATCCGGGGTGGGATTATCGGAAGGTTACTTACTGCAACCAGAACTAACCCGTGAACGCTTTATTGAAAACCCTTTTCTTGAGCAGGCCAAGATATACAAGACCGGTGATAAGGCAATACGAAAAATGAATCAGGAAGTAGTATTCAAGGGCAGAGTTGATGAACAAATTAAAATAAGAGGGTATCGTATTGAACTAGCTGAAATTGAATATCACCTGAACACCCACAATTTGATAAAGGACGCGAAGGTAATACCACTAAAAAGCTCAGAAGACACCTTTTTAGTTGCTTATTATATTTCGGAAAAACCACTTCAAAACAAGGAGCTTAATGCCTACCTGTCATTAAGACTCCCTGCTTTCATGATACCAGAATTCTTCCACCACTTGGAGATATTTCCATTAACTCATAACGGAAAAGTAGACAACGATGCACTTCCTCAACCTCAAAGAACAGCTACCAACGATTATGAAGGACCCGAAAATGATCTGGAAGAGCAGTTGGTAAGGCTTTGGGGGGGAATATTAAAGACACAATCAAAACTAATTAGTGTTACCAGTAATTTCTTTGAGATTGGGGGACATTCTTTACGCGCCACAGTACTTGCCAACCTAATATCTAAAAATCTGAAGGTGTCAGTCAGGTTAAAGGACATCTTTAATTACCCAACTATAAGAGAATTGGCCGGTTATATCAAAAAATGTGAGCAATCCGGCTACATTCCTATTGAAAATGCAGGGAACAGGGCATTTTATCCTCTATCCTCTGCGCAAAAAAGATTGTATTTCTTGTACGAATTCGAAAGGGAATCCATTGCCTACAATATGCCAAATATTCTAAGGATAGATGGCAACCTTGACATAAACAAGGTCAAATCAGCTTTTGAAGGCCTGATAGACCGACATGAAATACTAAGAACTACCTTTGAAGTAATGGACAACACCGTGGTACAAAAAGTCCATGACCAGGTTTCTTTTGAAATTTCGTTCTCCAAATCGGAAGAAAGTAAGATAGAAGACCATATTGTAGCGTTCATAACACCCTTTGATCTTTCTAAAGGCCCCTTAATCCGGGTTGGGATACTACAATTCAAGAAAACCTCTTTTATTCTGATGGTAGATACAC
>Ga0114912_1001187_pt1 | contig 11454 bp, 16 predicted proteins | sample MalvirDeepMed_51_FD_89713 | JGI IMG/M metagenome (GOLD analysis project Ga0114912, IMG submission 89713) | Marine viral communities from the Global Malaspina Expedition - Malaspina viral metaG DeepMed_51 | ecosystem: Environmental > Aquatic > Marine > Oceanic | place: Mediterranean Sea...
ATTCAACCTGCGGTGAATTTCCCACCAATGACGGCGAAATATTTATATGAACGATTTACCGAACACATCAAAGATCAAGAAATCATTAACATCTATGATCCGTCTGCTGGTTGGGGCGGTCGTATACTCGGCGCTATGGGTGTTAGGGATGATCGTAGGATTCATTATATTGGTACTGACCCTAATCCTGATAACTTTTATATCGATGGGGGTGGCAATAAGTATGAGTCTCTCGCTGATTTTTACAATACCAAAACTTATAGGGGAAATCCATTCTTTTCCGAAACAAATACTTATGAAGTCTTCCAAGACTGTGCAGAAGATATCCACCTCAACCCCGACTTCAAAAAATACAAAGGAACATTTGATTTGGTATTCACCTCGCCGCCGTATTTCAATCGAGAGGCGTATTCAGATGATGAGAACCAATCGTACAAAAAATATGGGACCTCATATAATTCGTGGCGACACGGATTCTTAGCACCAACACTTGAAACATGTGTAGAATATCTTCGCCCTGGGCGGTATTTATTATGGAATGTTGCAGACCTTTTGGTGAGCGGAAAATACTTAACTATTGAGAAAGATAGTATTGATATATTACAGTCTTTGGGTATGATATATAAGTATACATTAAAGATGGCATTAGAAGGAATGCCAGGGCAAAATAGAATAGGTGAAGACGGAAAGCCTAATTGTAAGAATTTTTGTAGGGTAGATGAAAGATATTTGAAATATGAACCAATTTTTGTGTTCTACAAGGAGATAAGATGATGAGAAAACTTGCGAAGTTGGAATATGTTTGGTTGGATGGTAATGAAGAAAAGAGAATTAGAAGTAAGACCAGATATATCTCTATTGATTTTGGAGATGAAGATGATCCAATGCCTTTTGATGGGGTAATGCAACAAATTCCCCAATGGTCGTTTGACGGATCCAGCACAAATCAAGCCGATGGTTCGAGTAGCGATTTGATTATTAAGCCAATTCGCTTCTTTGGTAATCCTTTTTCTGCCAGACAACCAAATAGCATTTCTTACATTGTCTTATGTGAAGTTTTTAACCCCGATGACAGTCCGCACGAAAGTAATATGAGGGCGAAGTTAAGAGAAAATCTAAACGAATTAGAAGATCCCAATGATATTTGGTTCGGCGTTGAGCAAGAATATGTATTTATGAATTCGAGTTCAGTTTCTGGATGGCCAGAAGAAGGAGAACCAGAAGCACAGGGAAATTATTATTGTGGTATTGGTGGTGATGTTATTACTAATGCTCATCGTCAAGTTGTTGAGACACATGCACATTTTTGCATTCAATCTGGAATTAATTTAAATGGCACTAATGCAGAAGTTATGAAGTCTCAATGGGAATATCAGATTGGTCCTGCTTCTGCAATTTCGTGTGCAGATCAACTTTGGGTTTCTCGTTATATTTTAGATCGTTTAGCGGAAGTAAGAGACATGAGCATTAGTTATGATCCAAAACCAGTTGACGGTGATTGGAATGGTTCTGGTTGTCATATAAACTTCTCTAATAGGTTTATGAGGGAACACGGCGGAAAGGATTATATTGATTCTGTCTGTGAAACTCTTAAAGAAAACCATGATAAGCATATTAAAGTCTATGGTATAGGAACTGATAAGAGATTAACAGGAAAGCACGAAACTGCGAGCATCAAAGACTTTACTTGGGAAGAGTTAGATAGAGGCTCCTCTATTAGAATCCCATCGGCTACTATTAACAATGATTATAAGGGACATCTTGAAGATCGCAGGCCTTCTGCAAACATTGATCCTTATGAAGCGTTTCTTGCCATTGTTGAAAGCGTGTCTTCTGTGAAGCAGGAGGCATTAGCAGTTTCGGAATAAAACATGCTTAAATCAACCCTATCTAATATTTCATATGAAAATTATATGAAAGATTCATTGCTAGTGTTATCTAAACATTTCGTAGTTAAATCTTATAAGAGAGCAAATAGTGATGATTGGCCAGCATTCGAGAAAGGCAGAGACATTCGTATTCAAATTCAATGGAAAAAAGATCCTATCTATGAATTTGTCACTGACCGAGACTTTTGGCACCAGACAAACACAAATAAATTAGACAGAGAGTGGATGAAAAATTGGGCAGATTTAAAAATTAATATGTTCAAAAATGCTATCATAAAGAAGAAAACCAATGGCGATTAAAGATTGGGGCATATGGAACTATTTGAAAAAGTGGTATGGTGAAAATAGTTACAATGCTGCAAAAGATTTGATTATATCAAAAGAGGAGAAGGACTCTACGATAAGGAAAAGGCATCCTTCGTTATCGTGGGAAAGTCTTGCCATCTTTAGGCTTCTTTTTCGACTTGAGGAAGTGGAAAGAAGTGTTCGTCAGGTGCAATTTTCTTTGAAAGAACAAAGGAAACAACAACACAGAGGAACCTTCAGAGTGGTTGATGAGAATGGAGATTATATTAAATATTATAGGGGCGATATTGTAAATTATGATAATAAGACATACCTTGCTAACAAAAATATCTCTTCAGGAATGGGACCACTTCATGAAGATGCTGGATGGAAAGAGATAACACCAGAAATTGTAGAGGGTGGAGAATTTAATTAGGCAGTATTGAATGATACTTATTGATAATAATCAAATAATGATTGCTTGTATATTTCAAGCAATGAAGAATAATGAAACTGAAATGAGCGTCTTCCGTCATTTGGTATTAAACTCATACCGAATGTATAGAAAGAGATTTCATAAAGAGTATGGTGAACTGGTAATATGTAATGATACCAAAAATTATTGGAGGAAAGATATATTCCCAGATTACAAATTAAATCGAAAAAATAAAATGAAGAAATCTAGCATTGACTGGGATCATGCTTTTTCAATGTTAAATTCTTTGATGAAAGAACTAGAAGAGGTTTTGCCGTATAAGATTGTACAGGTAGATAGAACTGAGGCTGATGATGTGATTGCAATTCTGTCCCGCGTTTCTCTTGACGAAAAAGTAATGATTGTTTCTAGCGATAAGGATTTTCAGCAACTTCTCAAATATCCCAATGTAAATCAGTACAGCCCATTCAAGAAAGAATTTATTGTTTGTGATGATCCTGAAAGATTTCTGATAGAACATATCATTCGTGGAGACTATTCAGACGGAATACCAAATATTCTTTCTGATGACGATGCAATTATTAATGAAGAGAAGAGACAAACACCATGCAGGTCCAAGAAGATTGAAGAGATATTTCAAAATCTTGGTGAGTGGTCACAAAAAGAAGAATGGAAAAGAAATCAAACATTGATTGATTTAGATTTTATACCAGAACAATATGAATCTGCCATATTGGAGGCATATCAAAAAGAACCGAAAGGTAAAAGAAGTAAATTGTTAAACTACTTTATTGAACACAGGCTAAAAAATCTTATGGAGTATATAGAGGAATTTTAAATGTCAAAGAAAAAGAAAAATGCTAATAAGCCTTCAAAAATTGATGAGGAGGATTATCAAGATCTTAAACCAAGAAAATTAAAAAAATCTAAGAGAAGATCAGAAAGGCACTGGAATAAAAAACTTCTTGATGATATAACAAGAGGAAGACTTGATGAACATGATTATGAATACTTCCAAGAATAATGGAGAAAGCGATGATTACAAAAGTTAATAATATGAAACTGTCCAAAGAAACATTTTCGATTTTAAAGAATTTTTCTACTCTTAATTCGAATTTGCTGGTGAAAGAAGGCAATGAGATAAACACAATCACACCAGCAAAGAATGTGGTTGCACAAGCGAAAGTTGCGGAACAGTTTCCTATTGAGTTTGGTATTTGGGATATGAATAAATTTTTGGGAACAGTATCTTTGTTTGATGATCCCGAATTTATATTCGGTGAAAAGTCAGTAAAGATTAAAGGGAATAATGGTGGAACTGTTTCTTACTATTATTCTGAGCCATCTCTTCTCACAACACTAAAGAAGGAAATTCAGATGCCAGAAGTTGGGGTTGATTTCCAATTAACAGAGAATGAATTTAATGATCTTCTTAAGGCTGCATCTGTCCTTCAACTTCCTGATTTGTGTGTTCGTTCAAACGAAGAGAAGGGGACTATTGAGTTAGTGGCTTTGGATAAGAAGTCTTCGACCACCAACAATTACATGATTACTGTTGGTGAGAATCCTAACTTAGAAGATTCGTTTGAATTCTATTACAGGATTGAAAATTTGAAATTGCTTCCTGGCGAGTACACAGTTTCGATCTGTAAATCGATTGTGAGTAGATTTGTTCATAAGAAGTATGATTTAATTTATTATGTTGCATTAGAGGTAGATTCCTCTTATCGAGAAGGTTGAAATTTGTGTTAAATGAGTTAGTGAAAGAATATTTGTGGGTGGAAAAATATCGCCCACAAACTATTGAGGAATGTGTTCTTCCCAATATGATAAAGAAAACATTCGAAGATATGGTTTCTTCGGGCGAATCTCAAAATCTATTGTTATCTGGAAAGGCTGGTTGTGGAAAAACAACGATTGCAAAAGCATTGTGTAATGAGTTGGGTTCAGATTGGATTTTGATAAATTGTTCAGAGTCAGGAAATATTGATACTCTTCGAACAACAATTAAAGATTTTGCTAGCAGTGTTTCTTTGTCTGGAGCCAAGAAGGTGGTAATTCTTGATGAGTTTGATTATAGCAATGCTCAAAGTATTCAGCCTGCTTTGCGAGGAGCGATTGAAGAGTTTGCAAAAAATTGTAGGTTCATTCTTACTTGCAACTATAAGAATCGAATTATAAAACCCATTCACTCTCGATGTACAAACATTGAATTTAGTATTCCAACTAAAGAAAAGCCACAACTTGCTTCTGAATTTCTTTCTAGAACTAAATTAATATTGGATCAAGAAGAGATTCCATATGAGGAAAAGGTTTTGGTTGAACTAATCATGAGGCATTTTCCTGACTTCCGTAGAACATTGAATGAATTGCAAAGGTATTCGATATCAGGAAGTATTGATGTTGGAATATTAACTCAACTTGGTGAAGTTGAAATTAAAGATCTGATGAAAAATATGAAAAATAAGGACTTTGCAAGTGTGAGAAAATGGGTTGTTCGTAATTTAGACAACGATCAAACTCAAGTGTTTCGAAACATATACGAGTACCTTAATGAATATGTAATATCACAAAGTATCCCTGCTATAATTTTAATTCTTGGAGAATATCAATATAAGGAAGCGTTTGTAGCAGATACAGAAATAAATACTACAGCATGTTTGATTGAAATTATGATGGAGGCTGAATTTAAATGAAAAAAACAAAAGCAGAAGGTGATCACATCCTTATTGAAAAGGTTGATTACGAAGAAGAACAAACTACAGAGAGTGGAATTATTATTAGAAGAAGTCAAATTCTTGACAGTTCTTTTTGTGAATCAAAAATAATTTCTATGGGCCTAGGCCTTCCTCTTATAAACGGAGACATACCAGAAGTGTCTTATAAGGAAGGCGATACTATTCTTTATGATGCTAGATCAAGGATAGGAATGCATGAGGAGTTTGATGTTATTCGAAGAGAACATGTAATAGCGGTAGTAGAAAAAGATGAAGTTGGGTGATTTTTTAACAGCAATTAATTATTCTAAAGAATCATTATTTGATACGGAAGATGAACTAGTAGAAAAGGAATATGTTCCTTTTATTATTAATCGTTGCCTTTCTTATTTTCCAGACACCATCTTACATGCAAACGAAATGAATAAACTCAGCCATCTAGAAAAGAGGTTGCAGTTTGATTATCTACAGAATTCAATTCGGAAGAGAAAAAGATATAGTAAATGGTTAAAAAATGAAGAGTCTAAAGATTTGGAATTGATAAAGAAAAATTTTGGATATTCAAATCAAAAGGCAAAGGATGCCTTGTCTATACTATCAAAGAAAGATATTGAGAGTATCAAAAAAGTAGATCCAAAGAAGTGAAAATATGCCATAACATAAATAAAATGAACCCTGTGAAGAAGGGGATAAAATTATAATGAAAGTGGGAACATCATGGAAGAAATTGAAGATATTTTTCAGGGATTAGGAATTGAGATAGAATTACCAAAAGAAGATGATTTTTTAAAAGTTAAAGAAACTCTCACTCGCATAGGCGTTTCCTCCCGAAAAGAAAATAAATTATATCAGTCCTGCCACATCCTCCACAAAAGAGGAAGATATGCTATTATGCATTTCAAAGAGTTGTTTTGTTTAGATGGTTTAGATTCAGACATAAGTGTAAATGATATTGCAAGAAGAAATACTATTGTAAAACTTCTTAAAGAATGGGGACTTGTAGATGTATTGGAAGATGAGGAATATCATGAGCCTCAAGTGAGTGTTGCACAAATTAAAATACTTCCGTACAAAGAAAAAGAAGATTGGGAATTGATTCCCAAGTACCATATTGGTGGTGGCAGAAACTGATTATGTTTATTTTTTATTATGAAACTACTGATTAAATTTCCAACAAGAAACAGACCAGAAAAATTTAAACATGTCTTAGAGAAGACTATTAATTATTCTTCTGGTAACAATCATCTTCGTTTTGTTATTAGTATGGATGAAGATGATCCTACTATGAATACTTTTGAAATGCAAAAGTGGTTGCGTGAATTAGATGCTGATTTGGTTTATCATTATGGTAACTCAAAATCAAAAGTAGAAGCATGTAATGCTAATCTCGAAGGAGAAAAGGCAGATATTATTATTTTACTGTCTGATGATATGGTTCCTTGCTTTGAAGGATTTGATGAACTTATAGTTGAAGGAATGAAGGAACACTTTCCAAACATGGATGGTGCGATTAAATTTCACGATGGGTTGCGCCCACCAACCGATTTTTTAATGACACTCCCTATAATAGGCTGGAAGTTATATGAACAGATGGGTCATTTATATCACCCATCATATACTTCTCTTTATTGTGATAATGAAATGACAATTATTTGTATGTCTTTAAACAAATTAGCGATTTCTCCTGTTTGTTTATTCAGACATATGTGGACATCTCAACCATTCGACGAATTACATGCTCGAAATGAAAATGTAGAAATGTATGAAAAGGATGGGAAAGTATTTCAAGAGAGGAAAAATAAGAACTTTGATTTAGATAAGATTTCTTTGTGATGAATAATGTAATTTCATATTGTTTATTTGAGCCTCTGGTAATGCACGCACATAGGACATGGGATCCAAACAGATTGGATTCTCAGAGGTATTGGTATAACATACCTAGTTTACTTATTGCTAATTCAATACTCTATCCAAAGTTTGAAACCGTATTTTATGTTAGTCATTCTACACAATATCATCCACAGTTTAATATATTAAAATGTTCGAATGCCAGAATAGAAATAATCGATAAAGAATTTCAAAAAACATCTGAACCTATGCTCTGGAGAATGTTTCCTTGTTGGGATTCAGATGTTGATTGTTTCTTTACTAGAGATGTCGATTCTCTTCCGAATAGGGAAGAGGTACAGTGTACACATTTCTTTACAGAAAATGATCAGTATCATATCCAAACCATTCGTTCACACGAAAACCATTATCACGAACAGGGATGTGATATGTTAGGTGGGTTGTCTGGATTTAAACCTAAAAAGATACCAAACTTACCGCAATCCTTTGATGACTATTATGCAAACAGAAGTAATTTGCCCTGGGCACAAGATCAGTTATTGATGGTAAACACTTTCATTTATTCTCAAGAATCGGAGTATACTAGAAATCATTTTCTAGATTGTCCTATTAATAATCAATCAAGACCAGCCATGTTTCCATGTAAACAAATTAAAAAAAGTGATTTGATTGGTGTTGAGTTAAATGAACAACAAGAGATGGTTCTATCTTTAATAGAAGATATGAAATTGTCAACATGGGCGGGTGAACCCTGTGACGCGAGAGGGAGATTCATGGAATTGATGTTGGAAACAGATAATGATGTTGCTAAGAACATAAGAGAATTTCTTTGAGAATATACAGAAATAGCCAATGTCATAAGGGTGATACTTTCCGCGAACTCTTAGAAATGTGGAGGGAGTCTGGTTATTGTGAAGTGATAGAAAGCGAAGATCGCTTTTGTTGGGCAAATGAAATAGGTGATATTCTTTTATATGAATATGCAAGATTTGATTTTATGCCAGAAAGGTGGAATCATGCGTTATTTTCGAACATGCAAATGGATTGTGAAAATTGTACTCCTTGGATTTTTTGGGCTAGACATCCTCGCAAGTTAGAAAGAGAAATACAGATTGGAATAAAACCATACGATAAACGAGAAATTGAATCTGTGTTTTTGGGCAAGGTGGAAAATAATATTCAATTAAAAAGCAGAGTCCAACATGATTGGTCTTCGTGTATAGAAAGTTTTAGTATGCCTATTCTTATTGGAGATTCGCAAAGTTATCCATACACCCAAGAAGAATATTTGAGGACGGTAAAAAGTTCAAAGTTTGGACTGGTTCTTCCTGGCTATGGACCAAAATGTAATAGAGAAATTGAATACTTGGGATTAGGAACCGTACCAATTTATGCCGATGGCTGTAGTTTAGATTTTTACAACTCAATGAAAGAGGGTGTTCATTATTTAAGAGCCAGTTCTCCAGAAGAAGTAAAAGATATAGTAGACAATACAAGTAAAAATGAATGGGAAATTCTATCAAAAACTGGTAGAGAGTGGTACGATACTAACTGTTCAAGAAAAGGTTCTTTCAACACCACACAGAGGATTCTAGAGGATATTAAGCATGGGTGACATCACAGTAGTAATAAGTGTGTGGAAAAGAAACACCTTGGAAGAGCAGTTGATTGCTATCCAAAATCAAACAGCCGATGTTGATTCTGTATATGTGTATCAGAATGAATCTCACTTAGATGTAAATTCTCTCAAGGAACAATATGGTTTTAAGCATGTTCATTCAAGAGATGTTAATTTTAAATTTCATGGAAGGTTTGCACTTCCTCTTCTTTTTGATACAAAATACACTGCGATATTTGATGATGACACCATTCCAAGAAAAGGATGGCTGGAACATTGTAAGAATTTATGTGATGAGAAACATTGTATAGTTGGAGCAAATTGTAGAAATTATAATGGTTCTGGATATGGTATCTGCGATGGAATTTTCAACGAAGAGCCAATCAAATGTGATATAGTTGGACATTGTTGGTTCTTTAAAACCAAATGGATTCATCATATGTGGAGGGAAAAGCCATTTACATATGAGAACGGAGAAGATATTCATTTCTGTGCATCGTGTCAGATACATGGTGGAATAGATTCATATCTTCCCACACAACCATACGAGAATCCCGATGTGTGGGGAGATTCAAATCCAGTATTAGGAGCAGATGAAGTTGCTACATGGAGAAGAGAAGATCATAATTCTATTCGAAATCAATTGTATGAATATTGGATGTCGAAAGGATGGAAAGTTAATCAATGAATAATTTTTACAATTATGTTATTCAACAGTTTCCTCCAGATTGGGGATTTGGCAACAGAATGTTATTCTACAATAATCTTAGGCAGATTTCTGCTAAGAGAAAATACAATTGGTGTTCTGTTTCTTGGGATGGATATCGCCATTTTGATGGCGATCTTTTAGGGAAAGTAAGAGAATCAAAACATTTACCAATGTTATCGACGATATCTGTTTTAGATCCTTGCCTTGGTGAGTACTTTTTTCAATGGAGAACAATTCCCACAAGAGAAATTTTTAAACTAAAAGAGCCAATACAAATCTCAGAAAAAACTTCTGCGATTCATTTTCGGGGTACAGATTTTTTTGGTTGGAATCCTAGTGCTGTATTAAATTCTGAATACTATATGAATTCTGTGAAAGAGATAGAAGAAGAAGTTGAAAAGTTTATATTGTTTACTGATGATGAAAACCTTCCATCGTATCAGAAAGTAAAATCATATTTTGATAGCAATAAAATAAACTACAGTGTAGGACAAAATACAAACAACAGGTCCAATTACATAGGTGATTTTAAATTGATGTCAGAATGTGATTATATCATTTCCAGCCCTTCTACTTATTGTATATGTGCAGGATTTATAGGGAAGGAAAAGAAAATAATTCATTCCGAAACATGGTTAAATAATCGAAAAAATACAGGTGACAAGTTTTGGGTTGATCTGTATAATGGTGGAAACAATGACTATAAACTTTGGAGAATGATATGATATACTTGAAAACATATTTTTATGTAGAGCATGAGATAAAATTTCTCATAATGAATCTATTAGAAGCCTATGATCATATTGATAAGTTTATCATATGTGAACACAATAGAACTCATACTGGTCAACCAAGAGATTTTATTTTCGAAAACCACAGGGAAGATTTTCCTTCAGAGTTTGTTGATAAGATACTCTACCTTCCTTGTGATATAAGTGATCATACAGTTGAGGCGTATGATAACGAAGATGATATTCACAATATCAATGAGCCTGTTATGAGAAGTTGTTTTATGAAAGAAAAAAGTTTTGATGATAACGATATCATTGTTTCGGTTGATGCAGATGAAATCATTTATGGCGAGGCGTATGATTACATCAAGAGAGAAGTTGAAGCGAATGATGTGATTCGATTAAATCTTTACCAATTTTTTTATAAGATAAATTATCTTTGGGAGGGCAAAGATTTTACCTCTCCAATTGCAGCCAAGTATAAAGTTTTTCGTGAAAGATTTCCTTGTAATTGGAGAGATGTAGGTAAAGTTGTTCATAATAAAGTGGGTTGTCATTTTTCTTGGTGCATGAAACCAGAAGAGATGGTTTATAAATTACATACATATAGTCATCCAAGATACCGATTTTGTGCTGACGAAGATCTTTTAAGAAAAGCAATAGAAAATAAAGAGTATCCATTTGACCCCAGTGTGGACTTCTCTATTCGAGAATTAGAATTAGATGATGAGGTATTACCAACATGCTTAAGAAGTCAGTTGCCATACTTGGAAAAGGCCCTAGCGTAAAGCGATGCACAGAGAAATTCATTGACAAGTTTCAAACTGTTGTTGCTTGTGGTAGGCCTATTTTTGAAGGATATGAAACATATGTTGGCAACCGCGCCCACTATGATTATGCTAACAGAACGGCTACTCCTTATACAACAGAACAAATAAGAGAATTGGGTATTAGATCGACCGTTGATACTGGATCGGGAACAGAGATAAGAGAAAATTTTAAGTATAAAGATTTAGATCCCTCAACAGGAGTTCTCGTATTTCATGAATTTGTTACCAAAGAATATGATGAAATAGCCTTAATAGGATTTGATTTATTTCAGACAAATGAAAAGATGTATTACTTTGAGAATAAAGAATTTGATTCTAAATTACAGTGGTTGTGGGAGGATGGCACATATGACGAAGAAGGAAAGTTAACAATAGTAAGTGGACATAACAC
>Ga0114912_1001194_pt1 | contig 11432 bp, 8 predicted proteins | sample MalvirDeepMed_51_FD_89713 | JGI IMG/M metagenome (GOLD analysis project Ga0114912, IMG submission 89713) | Marine viral communities from the Global Malaspina Expedition - Malaspina viral metaG DeepMed_51 | ecosystem: Environmental > Aquatic > Marine > Oceanic | place: Mediterranean Sea...
CGTGGCGAGGGTGATCGATCTTGAGGAGGAGATGTCGCGTGTGCGCGGATCGCTCAACGAAAGCGGTCAGCGAAACCGGCAACTCCGATACGACACAGAAAAGCTAAAAATCGTAGCGAAAAAAAAGCGCGGACAGGTAGACGCGGTAGGACGCAAGAGGGTGAAGGAGATGATGGTACACACGATCGTTTCCAACTGTCTCAGCAATGTAATCTGGATCCCTAGTGCACTGGCGGCGGGCGAGTACTCCCATATGATGCTCCTCGCGGCGGTGACAACATCAGTGATTCAGCCAATTCAGATGTATGTTCAGAAAAGGCAAGAGGTCCATTAGGTGCCGTCCAACATATCAAAATATTTCTCGGATTGGGAGTTCGCTTGTCCGTGTTGCGGTGTCACCAAGGTCTCCGAGCGGTTCCTGGTAAAGCTGGATAAACTCAGGGAGCTCCTAGGCAAACCCATACACATCACCAGCGGGTGCCGTTGCAGCCACCACAATGCTGACCTACGCAGTCGCGGATACCATAGCGTCGATGGATCGGCGCACACCATTTCAGAGCGTCAAGAGTGCGAGGCGGCAGACCTGGAGTGCAGCTCCAGTACGTATCGCCGCGAGCTGCTGATCCTGGCGCATAGCATCTTCAACCGTGTCGGTGTGGCAAAATCGTTCATCCACGTCGACGACGACCAGGACAAAGACCAGAACGTCACCTGGACCTACTGAGGCCCGAGCCATGGCATACTCAATACATGATAAATCTGGTGCTGAGCACACAATACGCAGCGCGGCGGATTTCCATCCTGACGACCTGAAGCGTTTGCAGCAGTGGGTTAGGCAACGCCCGGGGGGTGACCCTAACAATCTTGAACACATCATGAATGTTGTGAATTTTGGTCACCCTGCTGGCCCACAGCCCGGTCAAACCAAGAGCGACTTTATAGACGCGGCTACGGGACGTTTCAAAATGACGTTCATGCCACGCGTCAAGACGGCGGATGGGGGGTGGAGTGGTACGCGTCGGCATCGAGCTCAAGGGCCTACAGATCCTGCACCAGCACCAGAACCTGCACCGGCCCCTGCACCGCCTGCGACGAAAACCGTTGCGCAGGAGCCACCTACTGCTCAAGCGACAGATCCTGGCGCGTCAAAGTATGAGAAGCTGCTGGCTTTGAGTCAGCTCATAACTGACCGTGGCATCCCGTCCCAATACACTGCGAAGCTCGCCGAGCAACTCAGCGGTCCTACCGCTGGGTGGACGGTAGAGCAGATTCTGGAGATGGACCCAGATCGGCAGATGGAGTCACTCAGGGCCGTCCTGGACCAGACGGGAACGCCGGTAGGCGACGATTGGCCTGGGGCAACGCCTACGCCACCGCCGCCGACAGGCCCAACGCCACCTACGGGAGGTACAACAGATCCACCTCCGGAACCACTGCCTCCTATCTATGAGCCCCCAGGGACGGAGGTAACCGGAACCCCGATAACGGGCGTGTCGGAAAGCATACCAGGACATACTACAGATCCAGTTACTGGTGAGGTATCAATAACTCCGTTTCAGCCTATAAACCAGGACCCCATAAATGGCGTTGATCCAATAGCGCGTGATCCGAATCTCACGCCAGGATTTAGTGATCCAGGCACTGGTGTGGTTGGACCCAATGTGGCGACGACGGGCACGACCATCGATCCGACGACCGGCGAAACAGGGGAAGGGTTGACGACGACGGTCACACCGTTTACTAGTCCGCTACCGACGTTAGCTTTGGGTCAGCCCCCATCGGCGGCTCCACCTCCTACAGCACCAACCCCACCTGTAACGGTGACACCTGGAGCACCGTCTCCAGGGCCAGGTGGTCCCGAGGGACCCGATCCTCCTGGGGAATATCAACCCCCGCCCGGTGAGCCGAACGGGGCCTTTGGGCCTGGGGGACCTTTGCGTAAGCCTTCGGCAGATCCTGGTTCGGCCTACATGAGTGCGACCCCTGCCCAGCGAACAGAAATTGAACGACGCGCACAAGATGCATGGAAGGCTCAGAATCAGAACAAACGACCTGGGTCTTTTTCACAAGACCCCCCCGAGGATTTTTACGAACACATTTCACGACAGGTCATGTCAGAACAAGGAACTACTCCTCCAGGGGGAGCAGGAGGAACTTCCCCTCCAGGGAATCAAATGTTCCAACTGCCTCCAGCTGCTCAGGCTGCGGGACAACAGCTGCTCGACAGCCTGGTTGGAGAAACAGATCCAGATAAAATCAACGCAGCCCTGCAAAGCTATATGGGTCTTCAGAACCTTGGGCAGCAAGACTTCTTCAATCGACAGTTTGCTCCGACCGCGGGAGCCGTTGCGGGTCTCTACAATACGGCAGCGGATAGAGCAGCCCAAGCCTACGAGCTTCCCAACGTCCCTGACCTCGACTCTGCCCAGGTCTATGAAGAGGGCGCAGCCGGTGCTGGTCAGATGCAACATATCATCGATCAGCTTTCACGGACGCAGGCTCCGCTGGACAACCTGGGCAAACTCGCAGAGCAAACCGCCAAATACATGGAAGGTCGTTCTGGTGACCTGGTAAATCCCTACCGTGCGGATCTCGATGAAGACTTTGCACAGGCCGAGCGCGAACTGGAGGAAAGCCTTGCAGCTCGGGGAATGCTGGGGTCTACGCAGGCCGATGAGGCGCGGCGGCGGCTGCGTGAGGGCAAAGCGAGAGCGCAGGCTGATGCGGACCTCAAATTCTACCAGGGCGTTGGTCAGGAACGTCGGGCCGACATCGAGCTTACAGGTGGCCTCCTGGGCGACCTGTTTGGTCAGCAGATGGAGGGCAGTGAGTTTGCCCTCGACAGGCTAGGTGCTCAGCAGGGAGCTGTCGGCCAGGCCGAAACTATGGACTTGGGTCGTCGCGGTGCAGAGGCTGGCCGATCGCAGACGCAGTACGAGAACATGTGGAATGCCCTGATGGGCACAGAGAACATCGACGCCAATCGCCTGGCGATGATGCAGAACCCTCTGTCGATGCTTCTGTCAGCATTGTCAGGCGTCAACGTGGCACCAGGAGCGATACCAAACTTGCAGATGCCACAGCAGGGACGGCCTGGTCCTGGTGCTGGTGAGCTGTTTGGGGGTCTGTTGGGGAATCTGATCCAAGCGGGTGGTCAGGGTCTCGCCGCCCATCTCGGGTGATAAATAGGGGTAATCTAAAATCATGGGATTTCTTGAAGGACTTCTAGGGGCAACTCAGACGGCTCCGACCAGTTGGGTTGATACATACCTGAAAACCCAGGAGAAGCAAAACAAGCTGACGATGACGGGTCTGAGGGAGCAGCTGCGAGACGCTCGTGCCCAGGGGGATTGGCGTACGGTCCAGCGTATTTTGCAAACCGCCCCGAGCAGTGTCACTGCTGGCCGCGACACTGTGGCTGATCAGTCGATGATCGAGAGGATGCAGGCCAGCGAGATCGAAAAACTACCGACCTCGCAGCTGACCGGTCAGTATGCGATTCCAGAGGGTATAACTCCGACGACTGAACTGTCGTTTGAACCGGACCCCGATGCGGCTCCTCTGTCGAGCGGTGAAGATCCCATGCGGCCTGTGTTTGGTGCAGGCGGCTATACGGAAGATCAAGCGCGTGAACAGGTGCTCAGGGCGCAGCAGGCTCAGGCATCTGGCCTGGCCGGTTATGAACCTGGCGCAATAACCCGAGCTCTGCCTCGCGTATTAGATCGGATACAATTGGAGACCGAAGCCGAGGGTGCCAGACTCGATAAAGAGCGCAAGGCTCGCAATCAGGAACTCTACGAACGTATGGAGAGGGATCGCAAAGCCGCCGACGAGCGGAGGAAGGTTGACAAGGCGGCTTACGATAAAGAGAAGGCCCAACGTGACGAGGCCAAAGCAACACAAGATGCCGAAGCACATGCTCTGAAGTTCGACCAGGATGTGCGCGACCAGTATACGGAGTTGAGTGGGCAGATCGACAAGGACCCCATTGTTAAGGCGTTCCGACAGACCCAGGTCAGCTACCAAACCGTGATGACGATGCTTGGCGGTATGATTCGGGATGATGTCTTCACCGGTGTCGGACCCGAGCAGATCGCCGTCTTCAACCTGTTCCAGCGGACGATCGATCCAGCGACGGTTCGCGAGGGTGACATCGCACTCCAGGTCAAATCGATGGGTATGCTGGAGAACTTCAAAATCTACCTCACAAACCTTGTAGAGGGTCAGGTCTTCGACAAGACGTTCGCGGAGTCCGTGGCTCGGGCGATGACGACGCTCTATGACATCCAGCAGAGAAGGTCAAAGGAGTTTGTTGATGGCAGGCTGGAAGCGTTTGCTGCACCCGTTGGCCCTGATGGGAAGTCGATGTATGATCCTGCTGCCATTAATGCGGTGAGGATAGGCTCGCAATTCATCAACAAAAACGCCTCAACGCTAACGGAGGGCATGTCCGACAACTACATGTCAGCAAAATTAATAAGCGAAGGTATGCCCGACTCCGACCGTGAGGTTTTTGTCCAGATGAATTCTGAGCTGAGAAATCATCAGGCTGTTCATGGTTCAGGTTCCATTCCACCGGATTGGGGTCCGAACCGCGTTGAACTCTTCAAGGGGTTGAGGTCACGGTTTTCGCAGAAGACGCCCGAGGCCGAGCAGCCGACCGGTGGTTTCTTTGAGAGTCTTTTTGGAGGATAGTGATGGCGTCGACAGATCCTGATCTGCTTCCGGTTTCCGACAAAGACATTCGGGACCCTGAGATGACAGAGGTGATGTTCAAGCCGACCAGCAAAGAGTCGGGCGTGGACTTCATCACGCGCCTGGCGTCGTCGTTTGCGGTGACTGAAACGGGACGCAATCGCATCATTGAGGATTTCCTCCCCACCAACCACTACCTGGTGATGACCGAGCAGGGTCCGGCGATTGCGGACCCTCACGGCAACGTGCGCCTGGTCGACCCCTCTAGTTTGGAGCTGGCTGACGTTTTTGCCGATCCGGTTGGAGATATTCCCGAGATCGCTACCGCTACCGCTGCCGGTACGGCAACAGCTATGGCGACATTACCAGCGGGGCCGGTGGTTGCTGGTCCGTCTACAGTAATTGCGGGAGGAGCAGGGTCGGCACTCGGTCGAACCATGAGGCAGACAATCGCCAATATGCTCGGTGCGAACGAAAATTATGGCACGGGTAGCCAACAGGCTTTCCTGGAAGGGGCATATGGAGAAATGATCCCTGCCGGAGGTATGGCTGCTCTCCGAGGCTTGCAGAGAGGCGTTGTCAATCCTGTAGCAAAATGGTTTCGACGTTTGGGTGCTGAGACTGATCCGGTCGCAAAAGGTCTTGCCAGTGATTTGGGCATTCCCGAGTCAACACTGAAACCAGGGATGATTACAGAGTCTCCGTACGTTCGATTTGGTGAGGCCAGGCTGTCGCAGCATCCGGTGACAGCGGATATGTATACCAAGGAGATCGACCGACCGTTTATTCAGGCGTTGCACGGTGCGCTCAGCAACATCCGAAAAAGTTTTGGCATGGGCCTGCGTAAAACCAAGAAGAACCTGGGCCTGGAATGGCCTATAAAAAGCAACATCGACATCGATCGATTCTCCGGCAACCTGGTGCGCCAGGTAGAGGGAACACGCGCACTGACCAAGGACCTGGCCGATGTCGCCTGGGATGAATTTGTTGCATCGGCTCCGCGAGGGGGACAGACGCCGGTTATAATGACGAATCTGCTCAACTACATCTCCACCTATGGTCAGAAAGCTTTAAAGTTCCCGAAGGCACAAAAAGGTGTGTTGAAGAATCTTATCGACCTGGGTGATGATGTCAAAAACATCGACAACCTGACCGATCTGGACGACTTCCGTTCGATCCTGGGTGAGCAAATTTACGAGAAGGACATGTATGGTCGCCATGGACCGCGTCTGTATCGTGCAGTTATGGACGATCTCGACGACAACATCGCGCAATGGGGTGCCGCAAGCGAGTCCTACCAGCTCTATCGAAACCTGTGGAGACGGCAGCATGTGCTCAACGACAGTAAGCTGGTGAAGAAGATTTTTGGTCGTGGGATGGACATCGACATGGAGCTACTCGACGACGCAGCCGTGAAGGTTTTCCGGTCTGGCTCCAAGGAGGGCATACGTCGGTTTAAACAGGCGATCGGTGCCGACACATTTTTCCCCGAGCAGGCGAAAACAATGCACCATTTGCGCGGACAGTTCGTCTGGGACCAGATGAAGCAGCTGTTCATGGACAAAGTTCTTCTGGAGTCGTTCACTGAGGCAACAGCTGGTCGAGGGCTCGGTTTCTCGGGTTCGATTTTTTCGAAGAAGCTCTTTCGTGATATCGGGGAAAACAACCTGAACGAGCTGTTCGGGCGAGAGGCTACGCAGCAGTTAAAGAAGCTAGGTCATCTGCTCAACATCGAGGGTGTCGCGGAGCGGATGTATGGCAACTTCAGCAATACCGCAATGCATAATGACTTGTCTGGTTTGTATGCAATCCTAACTCCTTATCAATGGGTAAAGAATGTTTCGCAATTAAAGGGTGAGCGGGTGATAGGAAAGCAGCTGATCAAAACCCAAAAAGAGGGTGCGCTCTTTGGGCGCGAGTATTTCACCGAAGGGCGTGCGCCTAACCTTGCTGCCAAGGCGCACGACTATGCAAGCACAAGGCCGTTTGAGAACCTTTTGAAACGGCTTGGTTTCCGTGGGCCTCAACTGAGAACGATCATTAGAGCACTCTCACAAACCACTACACACCTGTCTGGCGACGTTATCTCGGGAGCGTATGATACTGCTCGCCAGACCAGTGGTATTGATCCAAATCGCATACTGGGATGGCCTGGGGGAAGGAACGTACAGCAATGAACGGGATCGCCAGCAGGGTACTCGGACAAATCACCAAGAAGCCGGACGCTATGGGTCCTCCTCCCGAGCTGATCGGCCAGGACATTCCAGCAGCTGCACCCGATGCGACTCGGGTGGTTGACTTGGATCAGTCCGACTTCGAAAGCCTGGGTCGTGTGCCTACGCCGATGCCTGCTGCCACCTCTCCCTGGAGTAGAGACTTCCGGCCTGGTGTCACCTCGGATCACCTTCACTACGACAGCAACGACTTCCTTGACCAGGTGTGGCGACAGAAGGTCGCCAGGCCGATGAATGCGATCCCGAGTGCGCTCAATATTGGCCTGGGGTTGCTCGATCTGTCGCGTATGCTCGACCATCCCAAGGGGCGCGAGCAGGCTGTTGACTTCTTGTGGACAATGGCTAGAGGTGCCCAGGATTACTCTCAAGCGAACGATATCAACGATGGCCCTCTGACACCGGATGGTCAGGTCTTCGTAATGGCTATGGAGGACATCGTTCAGTCCGCGCTCGATCCTGATAGAGCCGTCGATGATCCTGCCGGCCACATCCTGGATATCATGGATGGTGCCGGTGCGATGATCAAAGGCGGGACCGAGACAGCAGCTCTCGCCGCCAGGTCAGAAAAATTCGTCAAGCTGATGCAGAAGTCTCGGGCTTTGGCGAAGCAGGGAAAGATTTACGAAGCCGCACGGAGTTTGAGTGCGGGGATGCGACCGCTTCGGCGGGAAGCTCTGACAAAGGATCGCATTCAGTATCTGGAAGATCGCTTACGGGCACGTCTGGAGGCGAACCACGGCATAGAGCTGACGGTCCCAGGCAAGATGTCTCGCACGATAACAGTGGACGAGCGGCTCGCCAGGGGAGACCTCCTCTACACGATCGAGACACCGGAGAATATCGATCCAAAGACCGGCAAGGTGATGAAGGGCAAGACGCTCTTCCGCGAGGTGTGGCACCAGCCGATGCCTGGCGACCTTCCGATGCCGCACGCGACGATCGAGGACGGCCTTGCTTTGGCGTTCGAGGTCCACGGTCCCGATGCGACACCCGATCAGCTGATCAACGGCATTGAGATCATACGGACCTCTGAGCCGAGAACGGGGCCAGGGACGTGGAGAGGCAAAAGCGACCCGGTACCGGTCGGTGCGAAGCGGGTCCTGGAGAACATGCCGATCGACGATTTGCGAGGATTATACGCTAAGGCATATGCCTACGCCCTGGAGCTGGAGAAGGTAAATCCAGGACAGCTTGATGAGATTATCAATTGGTATCCGAAGTTTGCTAAAAACATCAAGGAGGTTGTGGGGGAAGCCAACTTCAACGAGGCGGCTGTCGTCTTTGGCATTACATCGCAGCAGTCGCCGGTCGAGCAAAATCTGATGGACACCTACTTTGTCATGAACGAGGTGAGGAAGTTCATTGAAAAGGGAGGCAAGCCGACCAAGCGAGGGATTGAGAAGCATTTGATCAAGGCTCAGAGAACGGTCCTGGAGCCGTTCAACGTGCGGCACACGATCGACAAGATGAGTTCGTATCAGAGACGGGAGTATGACATCGGTGGGGATCGCGTCCAATCAGGTCCGTTGTCAATCATTCAGAAGGACTACAAACCCTTCATCGACGAGGACGCAATCAAACGCGTGGCAGATTTCTACGCGTCCGGCTTTTTCAAGGGCAACACAAAGACGCAGACCTATGTGGCGACACTGCTTCACATGGCTCAGGGTGGAGACTTCTTTCCCTGGTCGACGATGGATCAACACATGGCGCGGATCTGGAAGCTTTTCAAGAAATCCGAGGTCACTGGCAAAGACACGGACATCGGCGTGTTCGATGCAGCAGGGTATCGTGCAGCTCAGTATATGACGGCAAAGCTGGCTCGCGAACAGGGGATGTCGGTTGACCAGCTCCAGGCCTTACTGTGGTTCTACTCCAAAAATGTCATGGCCGAGGGTGCGGGTCCTGGAGTGATGTCGAAAGGCGAAAAAGCCGTACGTGGTCGCCTGGGAGGCTCCGAGACGTGGACACCGGAGATCGGAACCTGGGAGTCTGCGGATCTGGCAACGCGCAGACTAAGAGACGAGTTGCGGACCCGCCTGGACATCGATCCAAATACCGGAAAGATAAGCGAGAAGCCATTGTTGCCACAGATTGAGCGAGCTCAAATGGATCTGAAGGCAGCTGCTTTCCCGATGTCACTGTTCCAGGCCAGGAAGCACGATCGTGAACTCGGAATTCATGGGATGCCGCGAGCCTCCGTGCAGAAGGGACGGATGGTTCGAATGCCACCGTAAACGTGACCCCCACAGGGCCGATCTGAGGCACACAAAAGGCCTGGGACTCAGTATATGCCCCAGGCCTTTTACGGCTCTCTGTGCGCCTCTCAGAGGCGTTTACGGTCGTATCACCGGCATCTTTCGGAACGATTCCTGCTGCCGGTCAGCTTCCTCCACCATGGCTTCAACCTTTTCCAACATTCTTCGTGTGCAGATACTGTTAGGGTTAGTCTGGTGGGCCAGTTTAAGCGCATCATGCACGCACTCAAGCTGAATGGCTGTTCCAAGTTCCAGGGTCCACATCCTATACCCCCCATCGTTTGCGTGCTGACTTCTGTCGTTTGCGGTCGGGTGTCCAGGCCTTATACTGCGAGTCAACAGCGACGGACCGTACATTGCCAAAAAAATCAGCGTTGATGTGTCCGTAGTCGATTGCCTGGTGGACGCATTGCTTCGACACCTTCTTCTCTTGAGCTGCCTGAGCAACAGGGATATGTTTTGTGGCGTTAGCCATCGTGAGCCTCCTTTGTTGGTCTTTGCTGTTCACCGACAAAGTAGTCGAAATATTGACCGAGATCAATAATGTTGAGTTCAATGAGTGTCGACCAAATCTTTAAAGGATGATTAAAGTGTCGACCAAACGTGTTGACCAAGTTTTCAGAATCGGCTGAAACCCGCACCAGGTATGCGTTTTGTCGACCTGGTTACTACATGTGGATGATGTATGCACCTAATCTACAAACAGCTGAAACCCCTGTAGTTATGGGCTTTTATCAATACCTCCGGTTTTTTAAAGTGATGCATAATAGGGCATTCTTGGCCTAAAGTGTTGACCAGTGTGTTGACCAAAAACGCAGCGGGGACCCCGTTTCCGGTCCCTGCTTTGTTAATGGTGTTGACCAGGTTTCTTAGGCAGCTGCGACCCTCCGTAGTAGGTCGCCGGACAGGCGGCACGTGACCTTCGACGCTTCTTCAGGAACCATCCAGCCGTAGTACTGATCCGTGATCCCGATGTTGGCGTGACCGAGAAGACCGCTCAGGGTCTTGAGCTGTACGCCTGCCGTCAGCAGATTGGCGGCGAACGTGTGACGCAGGGAGTGCCACTTCGACTCCTTGCCCTCACCCTGGATGTGGATGCCTGCGTCCGCCCAGGTCACCCGCGCATAGTCGCCATACGACGCGGGGGTGATTGGCGAGGACGGGTTGTCCGGCGAGAAGAACAGCCAGGGTGTCTTCATCAGCTTGGCAGCTGCGATCCGAGGACGGAGTGCCTCGACCACGTCGGGGTCCAGGTAGAGGGGACGGGTCGCGTGGAAGGACTTGCCTTCCATATCGTGGTCACCCTCGTGCTCCTCGGGGCACACGTTGATGAAGACCTCTCCTTCCTCATCCTCGACCACGTCGCACACGCGGAGTTGGATCGCTTCGCTGATGCGAAGACCGGCACCCAGGCAGAGGGTGATGAGGGGGACGTAGAGGTCGGGGTTGCGACCATCAGCTGCCGCGTCAAAGAGGGCGAGGACTTGGTCATCGGACAGGAACTTCACGCGGCGATCCTTGACCACGACCTTGGTGTGCTTGCCCTTGAGCGGGTTCGGTAGGTGGGTGTAGTCCTCGCGCTCACTATGGAGGATCTCCCAAGCGAGCTTGAACATCCCCAGGGTCCCCCTGACGGTGTTCGGCGAGAAGGCTTTGCCGAGGGCTTTGCGGAGGTCGATGATGTGCTGGCGGCGAATGTCGACCAGCTTGAGGTCATCGAGAAGGGCCGGAAGGGGCTTGGCGTTCCTGTCACCCTCAAAGCCGAGGATGCGACGGAAGGACCCGCGCATATTGTTGAGCGTCGAGGTCGCCTTCTTGTGCTCTTCCTGGTAATCCACCGCGAGGTTGCGGAGGTCGGAGATGCGGAGCGGACGACCCTCAAACTTGGCCGCGACGGTGATCTCCTCGGTGCGCTTGTTCACACAGATACTGCGAAACTTCCGAGCCTCGCGGATACCATTGACGGGCCTTCCAGCGGCATCCGTGATCTTCACATATTTGACCGGTATCTGACTCGCCTTCTTGCCCTTGATTTCTGGCCGGAAGTCTGCGTAGAAGACGCCGTCGCGATTCTGTCTGACGAGTCCCTTCTCGATCCGTTCGTACCGTTTTGCCATTGTGAGCCTCCGTTGGTCGTTGTGGATCGTGATGGAGCAGGATTTCTGCCCACAACAGAATATACCCCCATTATTGACCATCGTCAATAAGGAATGTATACCTTGCCTCCCGGGCAAGAAATGCACTC
>Ga0114912_1001195_pt1 | contig 11426 bp, 8 predicted proteins | sample MalvirDeepMed_51_FD_89713 | JGI IMG/M metagenome (GOLD analysis project Ga0114912, IMG submission 89713) | Marine viral communities from the Global Malaspina Expedition - Malaspina viral metaG DeepMed_51 | ecosystem: Environmental > Aquatic > Marine > Oceanic | place: Mediterranean Sea...
CCGCAAGGTCATGATCCCCGCCGCCCTGCCCGGCATCGTCGCGGGCGTGATGCTCGCAGTCAGCCGTGCGATCGGCGAGACGATGATCGTGGTCATGGCCGCCTCCACCGCCGCCAATCTCAGCGCAAATCCGCTCGAGTCGATGACCACGGTGACGGTACAGATCGTCGCCATGCTGACGGGTGAAGGCAGTTTCGACCATCCCGCGACCCTGAGCGCATTCGCCCTGGGCTTCGTCCTCTTCCTCGTGACGCTTGGGCTGAATTTCATCGCCCTGCGCGTCGTCAAGCGGTTCCGCGAAGCGTATGAGTGATCCGGTGATCTCTGACACCCCCGCCCAGAGCGCTGCCTTGCGCGCGCCGACCCGCACGGCTGCCTTCGAAAAGCGGCTGAAGAAGCGCTACGCCGCCGAACAACGCTTCAAGCTGCTCGGCCTGTCGGCGATCGTGTTCTCGGTCGTGGTGCTGATCTTCCTGCTCGCGACGATGACCATCAACGGGATCGGCGGCTTCCAGCGTGCGGAAATGCCGGTGACGATCGACTTCACCGAAGCGGGTATCGCGGGCGATGCGACCACGCTGGCGGGCCACGAAGGCATTCGCACATTGGAGGCGCAGGGGCTTCCGGCCACCGTCCAGTATTTCGCCGCCGAAACGCTCGGCGACGAAGGCGCGGCTCAGATCGGGACCTTCGCCTGGCGCGATGTGGCCGAGGCGATCCAGGCCGATCCCTCGATCCTGCGCACTACCGCGACCTTCGATCTCGCCGCCAGTCCCAATCTTGCCGCCGGCTTCGAAGGCGAAGGGTCGCCCGAAATGCAGGCGCTGGCACGCTCGCTGGCCAAGCGGGGCCTGCTGGAAAAGAATTTCGATGGCGGCTTCTTCGATCGTTCGGATGCGACCAATCCGCAGGAGGTCGGCATCTGGGGCGCGCTCAAGGGCTCGCTCCTGACCATGGCGGTGACCTTGGTACTGGCCTTCCCGATCGGCGTGCTGGCCGCGCTCTATCTCGAGGAATACGCTCCCAAGAACCGCTGGACCGACGTGATCGAGGTCTCGATCAACAATCTCGCGGCGGTCCCCTCGATCATCTTCGGCCTGCTGGGCTTGGCGGTGTTCCTGTGGATCTTCCCGAACTTCCGCTCCGCTCCTTTGATCGGCGGCATGACGCTGGCGCTGATGACCATGCCCGTGATCGTCATCGCCGGGCGCAACGCGATCAAATCCGTGCCGCCCTCGATCCGCGACGGCGCGCTGGCGGTCGGTGCCTCGCCCGTGCAGGTCGTGTTCCACCACGTCCTCCCGCTCGCTCTGCCCGGTATCCTGACCGGCACCATCATAGGCATGGCCCGTGCGCTGGGTGAAACCGCGCCGCTGCTGATGATCGGGATGCGCGCCTTTGTCGCCACGCCGCCTGACGGGCTGACCTCGCCCGCCACCGTCCTGCCGGTCCAGATTTTCCTCTGGTCGGACGAAATCGATCGCGGTTTCGTGGAACGGACCAGCGCGGCGATCATCGTTCTATTGCTGTTCCTCCTGGTGATGAACGGCCTCGCCATTTATCTGCGCAACAAGTTCGAGAAACGCTGGTGACCGTAGTTCACGACAACCTTGAAGACACCGAAGCCAAGATGCGCGCGCATGACGTGAACGTGTTCTATGGGTCGAAGCAGGCGATCGATTCCGTATCGATCGACATCCCGCAGAAATACGTGACGGCCTTTATCGGCCCGTCGGGTTGCGGCAAATCGACTTTCCTGCGCTGCCTCAACCGCATGAACGACACCATCCCTGCCGCGCGCGTGGAAGGCGAGATCACGCTGGACGGGGAGAACATCTACGACCCCAAGCTCGACGTGGTGCAATTGCGCGCGCGGGTCGGGATGGTGTTCCAGAAGCCCAACCCGTTCCCCAAATCCATCTACGAGAACATCGCCTACGGTCCGAAGATCCACGGCTTTGCCGAAGGCAAGGACGAGCTCGACGCGATCGTCGAGAAATCCCTCCGGCGTGCGGGCCTTTGGGAAGAAGTCAAGGACCGCCTCACTGATAGCGGAACCGCGCTGTCGGGCGGCCAGCAGCAGCGCCTGTGCATCGCGCGCGCCATCGCGGTCGATCCCGAAGTCATCCTGATGGACGAGCCCTGTTCGGCACTCGACCCGATCGCCACCGCCAAGATCGAGGAGCTGATCGCGGACCTCTCGGGCCGCTATGCGATCGTGATCGTCACCCACTCCATGCAGCAGGCCGCCCGCGTCAGCCAGCGCACCGCCTTCTTCCATTTGGGAAAGATGGTGGAGTATGGTCGTACATCTGACATATTCACCAATCCGCTCGAACAGCGGACCCAGGATTACATAACCGGCCGCTACGGCTGAGGACAGGACGATGCAGGAACATACCGTCAAGGCCTTCGACGAGGACATCACGCGGTTGCGTGGGCTCATCGCGGAAATGGGCGGCCTCGCCGAGGTCGCGATCCAGCGCTCGCTCGAAGCACTGGTCAAGGGTGACGATGCGCTCGCCAAGCAGGTCATCAAGGGCGACAAGCGGATCGACGCGCTCGAGAGCGAGATCGACAAGCTGGCGATCCGCGTGATCGCGCTGCGTGCGCCCATGGCGGACGATCTGCGCGAAGTGATCGCGGCGCTCAAGATCGCGGGCGTGGTCGAGCGGATCGGCGATTATTCCAAGAACATCGCCAAGGCGAGCCGCCAGATCGAGGCGGAAAACCGCAAGAAGTTCGAACCGCTGACGTTGCTTCCCGCCATGGCGGAAGTCGCCGCCGAAATGGTTCACGACGTCCTCACCGCCTATGCCGCGCGCGATGCCGAACTGGCGAAGGAAGTGATCGAGACCGATGCGAAGGTCGATGCCTTCTACAATTCGATCTTCCGCAATCTCGTCAGCCACATGGTCGAAAATCCCGCCACGATCAGCAACGCTGCGCAATTGCTGTTCGTGGCGCGCAATCTGGAGCGCATCGGCGACCATGCGACCAATGTCGCGGAAATGGTGCATTTCGCGGCAACCGGGTCCTATTACCACGATGACGACTCGTCGGATGACGACAATCGCGGCACCGATAATGTGGATGGCGGCGACCGTTGACACATTCCTGTAGTGTGAGCGTCATATCAGGATGACGAACACGGGAACTACGGGACGATCGAGCGCCATGAACAGGGCGAAACTGCTACTTGTCGAAGACGATCCGGCGCTGCTGGAACTGCTCGAATATCGGTTCAGCAATGAAGGCTACAATGTCCGCGCGACCGCCGATGGTGACGAGGCGCTGATCCTCGCGGCGGAAGACACGCCTGATCTCGTCATCCTCGACTGGATGATCGAAGGGACCAGCGGAATCGAGGTCTGCCGCCGCCTGCGCCGCGACAAATCGACCGCGCATGTTCCGATCATCATGCTGACCGCGCGCGAGGCCGAGGACGATCGCATTCGCGGGCTCGATACCGGGGCGGACGATTATCTCACAAAACCGTTCAGCCCGCGCGAACTACTGGCCCGCGTCGGCGCGGTGATGCGGCGTATCCGCCCCGCGCTGGCGGGCGAGAGTATCGAGGTCGGCGATATCGTGCTCGATCCCGTGGCCCACAAGGTCGTGCGGCGCGGCGAGACCCTGAAGCTTGGTCCGACCGAATACCGGCTTCTCAAATTCTTCATGGAAAGCCCCGGTCGCGTCTTCAATCGCGGCCAATTGCTTGACGGCGTCTGGGGCACTGGGAGCGACATCGAATTGCGGACGGTCGACGTCCACATCCGCCGCCTGCGCAAGGCGATCGAGATGCCGGGCGCCAAGGACCCGATCCGCACCGTGCGCTCGGCGGGCTATTCGCTCGAGGGATAAGGCGGCTCGCGCGTTGGCACGATGCATCGGGGGCGATAGTGTTTGCGGATGATGCGGCGCCCCTCTCTTCGCACCATCGTCACTCTGATCGCGCTCGTCATCGCGTTTGGCGCGGGCATGATGGTAACATCGCTCGGGGAGCCGGGCGAAAGCGTATCGTCGCAATCGGATAACTACGCTGGCGCTTCCACCACCGCCGACCGGCGCGAAGTCTATTCACCGGCGGTGCGGTCCGACCCCCATTTCCTCGCCCAACAGCGCCGCAATGTCGAATTGCTCGAGCGGCATTGCGAGACCAACGGCGAAATGTGCGCCGAAGCCCGCGCCGCGCGGGCGGCGTTCGAAAAACTGCGCGAGGGTGACTAGCGACACACGCCCGACCAGCGCGGGCTCATGTCGAGATGGAAATGGTCGGCATGGGCCGCGTTATAGTCCGGGCTGAGAGTCGTCGCGAAGGCGTCGCAGGCCCCGTCGCGCGCGCGGCGCAGGAAGCGGGCCTTGTCGTTGTCACCCTCCCAATCCCCCAGCACGCTGATGCGCGTCCCGTCTTCCAGGACGAAACCGGCGATGTCGATCGCATTGCCGGTGGCATGTTCGCTCCACGCCCCACTATCGCGACCGTAGAGACGGCGGCAGGAATAAGCGCCAAGATGCTCTATTCGTGCGATATCGTCGCCGAATATCTCCTGCGCGGCAGGTTCCAGGCTATCGGTCCGCCAGAGTTCCAGCGCGATCCCGACCGGGCAGGTCGTGGGCGGGCTCGAGGGCGAAAGCGGATAGGCATCGAGCCGGGTCCGGTCGGGCCGCGCGCACGCCCCCTCCCCTTGCGGATCGAGCGCCGTGAATGCCACTTCCGAGCGCTCGAGCACCGCACGACATTGCGGGACATCGTCGCGCAGGGCCTGCAGTTTCGTCATGGTCGCCCAGCCCGGCGGATCGCGCAGATCGAGCGGCGCCCAGGGATCGTGCTCGGGATGCTCCGCCAGCCAGGTGCGCCCGGCGACGAGGAGCGCCGCCAGCACGAGCAGTGCGATGACGCGGCGATCCCCGACGAAACGCCCGATACGAGTGGAAATGCGTTGAGGGTTGTCGGCCATCGTCAATGAAAGTCGCGGGATTTGGGAATGATCCTGACATCACGCGGATGCCCGCCCGACTGTGGTCCGTGGAACCCGCATTCGCGATTACCCGCAGGCGGTTCCTCCCAGGGCTCGACGGGCTTGTAGGGATCGTCCGCCCCTTCGCGCAGGTCGTCGCGCGGATTGAATTTTGCCGAAAACGAGGACGGCAGGGGATTGCTGACATGGTCGGCGCGGGCGACCGGCGCGTTGAGCATATCATCGGACAGCTTGTGCAATTCCTCGGTCGCATCGGTCATGTGATGGGCGATGACGTGGATCACCTCGTCGTCATATTCCACGCGGCCGCGCACCTCCATCAGCCGCGCGCCCATGACCACGCGGCGCTGCTTCTCCTTGAGATCGGGCCATACGACGAGGTTGATGACCCCCGTCTCATCCTCCAGCGTGATGAAGCACACCCCCTTGGCCGATCCCGGCCGCTGGCGGATCAAGACCACGCCCGCGACATGGACCATGGAACGGAACTTGCGCGCGCGCAGATCGCAGGCGCGCACGAAGCCGCGCTCGGCGAGGCTGGCGCGCAGGAAGGCCATCGGATGCGCCTTCAGGCTCAGCCGCGTCGTCTGGTAATCAGCCACGACCTCCTCGCTCAGCGGCATATGTGGCAAGGCGGTGCGGCCCTTTTCCGCCCCTTCGTCGCGCGCGGCGGCATGGGCGAATAGCGGCAGGTCGGGCGCACCGATCAGGCTGCGCGCATCCCACAGCGCCTGACGCCGCGACAGGCCCATCGATCCGAAACAGTCTGCGGATGCGAGCCGCTCGATATGCGCGGGCCCGATCTTCGCCCGGTCGCGCAATTCGGCGACGTCGCGATACGGCCCGTTCTCGACCCGCTCCGCCACGATCCGCGCCGCGACCGCTTCGGGCAGGCCGTCGATCTGCCTGAGGCCCAGGCGCAGCGCGATATGCCGGTCGAGCCGGCCTTGGTCCGCAAGAGGATCACGCGGAGACGCGGACGCGCGGAGAGAAGAAGAAGGATTTTCGCTCACAGAGGCACGGAGGCACGGAGAAGAAAGATCTGCGGCGGAGCCGCAATCGGTTTCATCACGGACGGATGAGGCCGCTTCGCGGTAAGACCCCTCTGTGCCTCCGTGCCTCTGTGAGCGCCCCAAACCTCTCCGCGTCTCCGCGTCTCGGTGTAAATCCAACTCCTCCTCCGAACTCTCCAGCGTGCAATCCCAGTCCGACAGGTTCACATCCGCCGCCAAGACCCGCACCCCGTGCTCCGACGCGTCGCGCACGATCTGTGCCGGGGCATAGAAGCCCATCGGCTGGGAATTGAGCAGCGCGCAGCCGAACGCCGCCGGGAAATGGCATTTCAGCCAGCTCGACACATAGACGAGATGCGCGAAGCTGGCCGCATGGCTTTCGGGAAATCCGTATTCGCCGAAGCCTCGGATCTGGTTGAAGCAGCGCTGGGCGAAATCGCGATCGTAGCCGCGCCCGACCATGCGTTCGACCATCATGTCCTGCAATTCGTCGACCATCCCACGGCTGCGAAAAGTTGCCATCGCCTTCCTCAACCGATTGGCCTCGCGGCTGGAGAATTTCGCCGCGTCGAGCGCGATCTTCATCGCCTGTTCCTGGAAGATCGGAACGCCCAGCGTTCGTTCGAGAATGCTGGACAGCTCGTCGGGCGGGCCATGTTCGGGGCCGGGTGCGGGGATGACCACCTGTTCCGCCCCGCGGCGCCGTTTCAGATAGGGATGCACCATGTCGCCCTGGATCGGGCCGGGCCGTACGATCGCGACCTGGATCACGAGATCGTAGAATTCGCGCGGGCGCAGGCGGGGCAGCATGTTCATCTGCGCCCGGCTCTCGACCTGGAACACGCCGAGCGAATCCCCCTTGCGCAGCATGGCGTAGGTTTCCGGGTCCTCGCGCGGGACATTCGCCAGGGTCAGGCTCTTTTCGTGATGGTTTTCAAGCAGATCGAGGCATTTCCTGATGCAGGTCAGCATCCCCAGTGCGAGCACGTCCACCTTCAATATGCCCAGCGCCTCGATATCGTCCTTGTCCCATTCGATGAAACTGCGATCGGGCATGGCGCCATTGCCGATCGGCACCGTCTCGGTCAGCGCGCCTTCGGTCAGGATAAATCCGCCGACATGTTGTGATAAATGCCTTGGCATTCCAATCATTTGTTCGGTCAGCTTGAGAACGCGCTTCAGGTGCGGATCGGTCACATCCATGCCCGTTTCCTGGGCGTGGCGCTCGCTGATCTCCTTGCCCCATCCGCCCCAGACGGTCTTGGCGAGCGCGGCGGTGACATCCTCGGTCAGACCCATCGCCTTGCCGACCTCGCGGATCGCCATGCGTGGGCGATAATGGATGACCGTGGCGCAAAGTCCGGCGCGGTGGCGGCCGTATTTCCTGTAGAGGTACTGGATAACCTCCTCGCGCCGTTCGTGCTCGAAATCGACGTCGATATCGGGCGGCTCCTTGCGCTCTTCGGAAATGAAGCGGTCGAACAGCAGCTGGTGTTTGGCGGGATCGACATTGGTGATGCCGAGGCAGTAGCAGACCGCCGAATTGGCCGCGCTGCCCCGCCCCTGGCACAGGATCGGCGGATCGACGCCGTAGCGGGCGAAATCGACGATATCCTTGATGGTGAGGAAATAGCGCGCGAGGTCGAGCTTCGCGATCAGTGCCAATTCGCGCTCCAGCGTGTCGACGATATGGTCGGGCACACCCGATGGGTAGCGATCCTCCGCCCCCCACCAGGTCTCGCTTTCGAGGAATTCCTGTGGCGTCATGCCGTCAGGATAGATTTCCTCGGGATATTCGTAGCTTAGATCGTCCAGCGAGAAATCGCATGACTCCGCCACCCCGCGCGCCGCCGCGATCGCATGGGGCCAGCGCTTGAACAGACGGACCATGGTTTCGGGCGATTTGAGATAGCGTTCGGCATTGCCGTGCAGCAGATGGCCTGCGGCGGAGACGGTGGTCTTGTGCCGGATCGCCGTCATCACGTCCTGCAACGGACGCCGGTCGGGCGTGGCGTAATGGACGTCGTTGGTGGCGAGAATCGAGAGCCCGTTGGCCTTTGCCAGCGCGTCGAGCTGCTCGATCCATACCACATCGTCACCGATATGAAGATAGCTGGCGGCGATATGGCCCAAGGTCGGGAGCCGGTCTGCGATATGGGGGATAAGCTGTTCGAACGGCTTAATTATCGTGCGCAGAGGCGCATCAACAGGTGGTTCTCTCGAGGTGAGGGAAACGACATTGCTGGGCACCGCGACAGTGTATCGCTGCTCCAGATCGCGCGGTGGCACGAGGATGAGCTGCACATCCTCGCTGTGAGCGGCCAGCATGGCGAGGTCGATGTCGCAGGCGCCCTTCGCCTGCCATTCGCCGTCCAGTGTCGCCATCCGGCCCGCGCTGATCAGTCTGCATAGCCGCCCATAGGCCGCGCGATTGCGGGGATAGGCGAGAAAGGCCAAGCCTTCGACCGTTTCTATCCTACACCCGATAAGCGGTCTTAATTTAAGCGTTTTCGCTTCGGTGTGAATGCGCACGACACCCGCCATCGTATTGGCATCGGCGATCCCGATCGCATCATAGCCGAGCCGCCGGGCGGCGAGCACCAGATCGACGGCATCGGATGCACCGCGCAGGAAGCTGAAGCAGCTGACAAGACCCAGCTCGACGAACGGCGCACGCGGCGGCGCATCGACGGAATCGGGATCGAGCTCGATCCGGCGCTTGGGAATCTGGAGGTCGTTTTCGGGCACGCGGGTGCTCGGCCGTCATTCCCGCGCGGACGGGATTCCAGCTGCAAGCTCGGCAGCCCTGCTCTGGACCCCCGCCTTCGTGGGGATGATGAAGACAGTCATATCGATCACCCGACCAACTCCTCCAACCGCTCCTTCACCGCGGCGAGGTCGGCATCGAACAGGCGCGCCTGTTCCTCGCGCGCCGGGCCATCGAGACGAAGCAGATAGGAGGGGTGCGCGGTGATCCACAGCTCGCTGCCATCCTCGAGCGCGATCGGGCTTCCGCGCGCCTTGGAGATGCTGACCGTCTTGCCCAGCATACCGCGCGCCGCACTGGCGCCCATCGCGAGCACGAGTTTCGGCTGTACGATCGCGCGCTCGCTCTCGATCCACCAGCGGCAGGTATCGATCTCCTTCGCACCCGGAGACTGATGGAGCCGCCGCTTGCCGCGCTGGACGTATTTGAAATGCTTGACGGTGTTGGTGACATAAGCTGCCTGGCGATCGATCCCCGCCTTTTCGAGATGGACGTCGAGCAATTGTCCCGCCGGCCCCACGAAGGGCCGCCCCGACTGATCTTCCTGATCGCCCGGCTGCTCGCCGACTATCATGAGAGCGGCGTCCTGCGGGCCCTCACCCATCACCGCCTGATTATCGAGTTCGCCAATCGGACATTTGCGGCAGGCATGGATCGCTTTGTCGATCGCGGCCAGCGTCTCGGGCCGTTCCTCGAATTCGAGTGTCCCCGCTTCGACCATGGTGCTCTCCCGCTTCTGCGCGCCCGCCACCAGCTCGGGGATGAGCGCGGCTTCGGGCATGTTTTTCCAGTATTTGCGGGGCATTTCCTTGAGCATGGCCCCGATCTTCAAACGCGCGGGATTGAAGATGGATGCGTAATAGGTGCGCCAGAGATCCTCCATCGGATCGCCGCCGGGCGCATCGGCGCGGTCGGCGGGCGGGCCTTCGCGCATGGTTTCCGTATCCCAGTGCAGGCTGCCCTGCGGGGTCAGGATCGACCAGCGCATATTGGCGAAACGGCGCATGAAGAAGCCCGCATTGGCGCGCAGGATGTGATGCTCGGGCTCGAACCAGGCGACGTAGTGCTCGCCGTCCGTTTCCTCGTCCTCCACCAGACGGAAGCGGACGAAAGCGTGCATCTTGTGGCTGTCCCGCCGGACATTCTTGTCGAGTTCCTCGATCCGGCGCACATCGGGATCGGCCTTGTCCTCCATCATGCGCGGGTTCGCCTGGAGCCGCCACAACAGGCGATAGAGCAGCGCAAAGCGTTCGGGGTCGGAATGGAGCGCGGCGTTCTTCGCAAGCGATACGAAGCGTTTGTTCGCCCGAACCGGCTTGGCATCCGGCTCCGGCATGGGACTACGCCGCTCGCCATGCGCGAACAGGTCACCGCTGCCGCCCGGTTCGATCCAGGCGATCCGATCGGGCGGAACATCGCACTGGATCAGCGCCCGCGCCCGCTCGCGCCAGAACTCGAAATCGTCGGGTTCGGGCAGTTCGACCACGTAACGGGCCGCGAGTTCGGCTTGCTGGAGCGCGGTCATGCAGCGCGCCGGAGTAGTGATTCACGCGGAGGTGCGGAGGCGCGCAGAACAGGTTTTGCGCTCACAGAGGCATGGAGGCACGGAGGCGAAGTGTCTGCGGCGCAGCCGCACTCTATCGTTATGTTTTGTTTCAAGGCTGCCGCTACGCGGCAAAGCCCCCCTGTGCCTCTGTGTCTCTGTGAGCGCCTAAAAAACTTCCGCGCCTCCGCGCCTCCGCGTGAAAAATCGCTGTTCATGCCGCGAACAGCTCCAGCTGCTCGGTCTTGGGCGCAAGCATGGTTCTGAGATTCGCGCGATCGGTCAGCATCACCGGGCGCCAATCGACCGTGCAGATGAAGGGGCGCACCTTGGTGATCGACAACGTCAGCCGCGCCACATCGTCGAGCCGCAGGGTGCGATGGCGGCGACTGGCGAGGATCTTGTGCACCGCCTTCACCCCCAGACCGGGCACGCGCAGCAGCTGCTCCTTGCTCGCGCGATTGACGTCGACCGGGAAGCTGTCGCGAAATTTCAGCGCCCAGGCGAGCTTGGGATCGATATCGAGCGGCAAATTCCCGTCCGCCTCGGTCGCCTGCATCACCTCGGTCGGTTTGTAGCCGTAAAAGCGCATCAGCCAGTCGGACTGGTAGAGCCGGTGCTCGCGGATCAGCGGCGGGCGCTTCAGGGGCAGCACCGCGCTCGCATCGGGGATCGGGCTGAACGCGCTGTAATAAACCCGGCGGAGGCGGAAATTGTCGTAGAGCCTGCTCGCCTTGCCGACGATATCCGCATCGGTCGCGGCATCGGCACCGACGATCATCTGCGTGGACTGACCCGCCGGGGCGAAGCGGGGCGCGTGGCGGAAGCGCTTTCTCGCATCCTTCGCCTCGACGAGGTCGGCCTTCACCTTGCCCATCGAGCCTTCGATCTGGCGAGCGTCCTTGTCGGGCGCCAGGCGCGTGAGACCGCTATCGGTCGGCAGTTCGACATTGATCGACACGCGATCGGCATAAAGGCCCGCCTGATGGACGATCTCCGCATCCGCCTCGGGGATGGTCTTCAAATGAATGTAGCCGCGAAAGTCGTGTTCTTCCCGCAGGATGCGCGCGACTTCTACGATCTGTTCCATCGTATGATCGGAGTTCTTCACGATGCCCGAC
>Ga0114912_1001197_pt1 | contig 11423 bp, 10 predicted proteins | sample MalvirDeepMed_51_FD_89713 | JGI IMG/M metagenome (GOLD analysis project Ga0114912, IMG submission 89713) | Marine viral communities from the Global Malaspina Expedition - Malaspina viral metaG DeepMed_51 | ecosystem: Environmental > Aquatic > Marine > Oceanic | place: Mediterranean Sea...
ACGGACCGCTCTGTTGCCGAGCAGTTCCGAGCCTTTAGCTGAGTGACACTCTGACACCAGCGACAGGGGATTATCAATCACCTCCGGTACAAGCAGATGAAAAACACGCAGCTCGGGAACACGACACACGACAGGCCATGCTGAACAACAGCTATCCTACAAAAGTCATATCTGTGCGGGGGGGGGGAGATGGTGGCGTTACCTGGATTTGAACCAGGGACCTAACGATTATGAGTCGTTCGCTCTAACCAACTGAGCTATAACGCCATCGGCGCTCCGAGTATGACAGGCTTCGGCCCCCGTCAAGAGCCAAAGCCAATCTTATTTGATTATTCGCCCTCGCGCACCGTATCAATCATGCGCTGCACATTGTCAGGGTCGGCATCCGGGGTGATCCCGTGGCCTAGGTTAAAGATGTGCGGGCCCTTGGAAAAGGCTTTGACGATCTGGCGCGTCTCATCCACCAGCGCCTGCCCGCCGGTGACCATATGGGTCGATGCAAGGTTGCCCTGCACGCAACCGTCCACCTGCACATGTTTGGCCGCCCAATCCGCCGAGACGGAATTATCGAGCGCCACACAATCCACCCCCGCCGCCTTGGCGAACCCGATGTATTTATCGCCGGCCTCGCGCGGGAAACCGATGATCGGGATACCGGGGTGGCGCTTCTTCAGCTCTTGCGTGATCTCGCGTGCAGGGACCAGCGCGTATTTCTCGAAAGCATCGCCCGGCAGCGACCCCGCCCAGCTGTCAAAGATCTTCATCACCTCGGCGCCTGCGTCAATTTGCGCAGACATATATTCGATGGTTGCCTTGGTAATCAGGTCCAACAGCTTCTCGAACAGGGCGTTATCCTGGGTGCGCAGCAGATGCGCAGGCCCCTGATCCTTGGTCCCCTGCCCCGCGATCATATAGGTCGCCACAGTCCAGGGCGCACCGGCAAAGCCGATCAACGTCGTCTCGCGCGGCAGTTCACCGGCAAGGTTGCGCACCGTCTGATAGATCGGGTTCAACGTCTCGTGGATATCGCCCACGGGCCGCAGCTGGTCAAAATCCGCCTGTGTGGTGACCGTGGACAGGCGCGGCCCTTCGCCGGTGACAAACCACAGATCAGCGCCAAGCGCCTGAGGTACAAGCAAAATATCCGCAAAGAGGATCGCCGCATCAAACCCGTAACGACGGATCGGCTGCAAGGTGACCTCGGTCGCCAGCTCGGGGTTGTAGCACAAAGACAGGAAATCCCCCGCCTGCGCCCGCGTCGCTTTATACTCGGGAAGATAGCGTCCGGCCTGCCGCATCATCCAGATCGGCGGCACCGGCAGCGTCTCTCCGGCCAATGAACGCAGAATGGTTTTGCTTTGCGTGTCGGTCTGCGGCATCGGGGATTCCTACTCTTCAATGGTTTTGTCTTAGGTCAAGATGTAGCGCCGCGATGTCAAGGCAATGGCACCGCTTGTCAGATCAAATCCACACCCCTAAAGAAGAGCCATGACTGTGAACCTGCCCACCCCCGAAAACCCCATGCGCATCGGCACCCGCGGCTCGCCACTGGCGATGGCCCAGGCCTATGAAACCCGCGCCCGTCTGGCCGCCGCGTTTGAGATCCCACAGGCGGCGTTTGAAATCGTCGTGATCAAAGTCACCGGCGATGTCATTCAGGATCGCCCGCTCAAGGACATCGGCGGCAAGGGTCTGTTCACCCGCGAAATCGAAGAAGACCTGCTGGCGGGCAAAATCGACATCGCTGTGCATTCGATGAAAGACATGCCCACGATCCAGCCGGGGGGCCTGCTGCTTGATACCTACCTGCCGCGCGAAGACCCGCGCGACGCCTTTGTCGCGCCCACCCTCTCGGCGCTGGACCAACTGGCCGAAGGCGCGGTTGTCGGCACCTCCAGCCTGCGCCGCCGTGCGCAGCTGCTGCACCAGCGTCCCGACCTGCAGGTCGTCGAATTCCGCGGCAATGTGCAGACGCGGCTGAAAAAGCTCGCCGATGGTGTGGCCGAATGTACCTTCCTCGCCGTGGCCGGTCTGAACCGTTTGGGCATGCAACACGTCCCCGCCACGCCGATCGACGATACGCTGATGCTGCCCGCGGTCGCGCAAGGGGCCATTGGCATCGAACGCCGCGCCGGTGACCTTGATACCGAAACCATGCTCGCCGCGATCCATGACACCCCCACGGGCCAACGTCTGGCCGCCGAACGCGCCTTTCTGCTCACGCTTGACGGATCCTGCGAGACACCGATCGCCGGGCTGGCCACGCTGGACGGCGACACGCTCCACCTGCGCGGCCAGGTCCTGCGCCCCGACGGGTCCGAGGCGATTGCCGGCGACCGCAGCGGCCCTATTGCGCAAGGCGGTCAGATGGGCGTCGATCTGGCGCAGGACCTGCTGGCCCAGGCAGGCCCCGGCTTCTTCGACTGGCACGTCAAAGGATAACATCCAAAATAAATTCGCGCTCTGTTTGAAACTAAGCGCAGCATGGCCCCGTTGCTTCGGCATGATCAACAAATGATCACGATATAAACCGAGGAGAACACCATGACTTTCGCTAAAAAGATGATGACCGCAACCGCAGCTCTGGCCCTGACTGCTGGTGCGGCTTTCGCCGACGAGATGAAGAACCCCATGGTCGGTGGTGCTGAAATGTTCGCCGACAAGAACATCGTTGAAAACGCCGTGAACTCTGCCGACCACACCACATTGGTTGCTGCTGTGAAAGCTGCCGGTCTGGTTGATACCCTCGCAGGCGAAGGCCCCTTCACCGTGTTCGCCCCCACCAACGCCGGTTTCGACCGTCTTGAGCCAGGCACCGTCGAAATGCTGGTCAAGCCAGAGAACAAAGAGCGTCTGACCGAAATCCTGACCTGCCACGTGGTCGGCAAGGCCGTGATGTCCGACGCGCGTCAGGGCATGATCAAGGACGACGGCGGTGAGCACCCCGTGCCGACACTGGGCGGCTGCACGCTGCAAGCCTCCTACGCCGATGATGGCCGCATGAAGCTGGTGGATGAAAACGGCAACGCGGCCTTCGTAGAGATCGCAGACGTCAAACAGTCCAACGGTGTGATCCACGTTATCAACGGCGTGATGCTGCCAAAGCAATAAGCTGATACCGGTTTAGACGAAAAGGCCCCCGACCTGCACGGTCGGGGGCCTTTTTCATTCCAAATGGCAGCTATCCCGGGGGAGCCCGCAGGGCGGGGGCTGGCCCCCTAGATCCACTTCGCCAAAGGCGGCAGGCTCATGAGAACCGCATTGGCGTCATGGCCGGTCTCCAGCCCGAATTTCGTACCGCGGTCATAGACAAGGTTATATTCCGCATAAAGCCCGCGATGCACCAACTGCGCTTCTTTATCCGCCTCTGACCAGTCTTGCGTGATCCGCTTTTGCACCAGCGGCAGATAGGCGGGCAGGAAGGCGCGGCCGATATCCTGTGTCAGGGCAAAATCCGCCTCCCAATCGCCTGTCGCGTGATCATCCATAAAGATCCCGCCGACCCCGCGCGCGCGGTGACGGTGCGGGATATAGAAATACTCGTCCGCCCAGGCCTTCAGCCGCGGGTAGAGATCGCTGCCATGAGGGTCCAGATGCGCCTTTTGCACGGCGTGGAAATGCGCGGTGTCTTCGTCATATTCGATGCAGGGGTTCAGATCGGACCCGCCGCCGAACCAGCTGGCATGGGGGGTCCAGAACATGCGGGTGTTCATATGGACCGCCGGGGCATGGGGGTTCTGCATATGCGCGACCAGACTGATGCCCGACGCCCAGAACCGCGGGTCTTCGGCCATGCCGGGGATGCCCTTGCGCGCCGCCATCGCGACCTGCGCGCGCTCTCCCAGGGTGCCGAACACCGTAGAGACGTTGACGCCGACCTTTTCGAACACACGCCCGCCACGCATCACGCTCATCAGACCACCGCCCGCGTCACTGCCGTCGTCGCTGCTGCGTTTGGTCGGGGTCACCTCGAATGTGCCGGGCGCGGCATCAGACAGCGGGCCCTCGGCGTGGTCACGCTCCAGCGTCTCGAATGCCTCCACGATCTGGTCGCGCAGGCTGCGGAACCACTCAGCGGCGCGGGTCTTCTCCGCCTCGAAATCAACGGTCATGCGCAAAGCCTTTCGTTACTGCGTACTCTAGTGTGCCGGCGCGTCCACGGCGTCCAGCAAGGACCGCCCCCCGTCCACAACGATCACTTCGCCGGTCAGGAAACTGGAGCTGTCGGCGGCAAGATACTGGATCGTGTCGGCCAGCTCTGACGGCGAAGCGATGCGCCCCAGCGGCGTGTGGTTGCGGATGTCGTCGCGCCACTCGCGGTTCTCGGCGCAGGACGCTTTCAGCGACCCGCTCATCACCGACCCGAGGGCCACAGCGTTCACCCGGATGCGATGCGGGGCCAGCGTCAGCGCCATCGACCGCGTCATCTGCTCAAGCGCGGCCGCCGCCATGGAATAGGCCATCAACTCGGGCCGCGTGTGCCGCGAGGTGGTCGAGCTGAGGTTGACGATGCTGCCCACGCTGCCGTCTTCCTTGCCCTCGGACTGTTTGATCATGCGTTTGGCGACCTGCTGCGTCAGCTGCATCGCGGTCATCACGTTTTCCTGCCACAGGGTTTCAACGCTGGTATCATCACTGTCCAGCGCATCCGTCGGCAGGAACTGCCGCGAGGCATTGACCAACACGTCGACCTCGTCAAAGGCGTCAATGGTGGCAGAGACGAGGTTCGCAATCGTCAGCCGTTGCCGCAGATCGCCCGCGAAAAAGCGGATATTGCCGTCGTCCTTGGCATCGCCCAGCTGTTCGACCAGCGCTTTCTCGTCGATGTCGGCACACATCACATTTGCGCCCTTGTCGGCGAATTGCCGGGCAATCGCCAAGCCGATGCCGTTCGCGGCCCCGGTGACGATGACGCTTTTGCCAGAGATTGAGAATGACATAAATCGTTCCTTAATCAGGCGCGGCCCGCCTATCGGCGTTTGCGCAAAGGCCGTGCCGCGTGAAACAGTTTGAACCGCGCATCGCCGCCGATTTCCTCGACATGGGCGAAACGGGTTTTCAGCTCTGCCTCATAGGGCAGATGACGGTTCGCGACCATCCACAGCTTGCCTTGCGGCGACAGGATGCGTGCTGCCGTAGCAACAAACGCCTGCCCGATCTGCGGTTCAGCCGCGCGACCGATGTGGAAGGGCGGGTTCATGATCACGCTGTCCATGCGGTGGGGCGGCTCCCAGCTTGTGGCATCCTCCCATGCAAAGGACGCGCGATCATCGGTGACATTGCGGCGCGCACATTCCAGCGCCATATGTCCCGCTTCAACAAGGTAAAGGTTCTTGATGTCAGGCCGTGTCAGCGCGTGGGCCGACAAAAAGCCCCAACCGGCCCCCAGATCGGCAACCTCGGACCCGAGCTTCTCGGGCAAGGCATCCACCAGCAGCGCCGAGGCCAGATCGACACCATCGGCGGAAAAGACCCCCGGCGCGGTCCAGAACCCGCCTTCGGTCAGCTCCGGCCCCTGACGCCAGTCGGAAAAAAACTCCGCCGCCGGTTCCGAGATCCAGAACATCTTGCCGTGGGCCTTCGAGATCGGGCCCTGCACGGTCACACGGTCGCGCATCTCGCGCAGGACACTATCGGCACCGTCGGTCTTTTGCCCGTCGATCACAACGATCCCGTCGCAGACCTCGCAGGCGGCGGCGATCACGGCGCGGGCTTCGGCCTTGGCGCGTGGCAGGCAGACGATACAGGCCGCATAGCGGTCCTTGATGGTGCGCACGACATCATAGCCGCGCGCGGCCCATGCGTCATAATCCGGTTTGAAATCATGGATAATCTGCACGCGGTCTTTGTCCAGACCTGGCAAATCACTGTCACGGGGGGGCTGAAAGACGGCAATCGTCCCTTCAGCTGGCAACTCAAGACCACCGCCGTCAAGCGCCAGTTGCAGACGTGCATCAATCACGTGTTATTCTTCTTTTTCCATGGTGCATTGCAGCGGATGCTGGTGACGCCGGGCGAAATCCATCACCTGCGCGACTTTGGTTTCCGCGATCTCGTGGCTGAACACGCCCACGACCGCCAGCCCTTTTTTATGCACGGTCAACATGATCTCGAAGGCTTGGGCATGGTTCAGCCCGAAGAAGCGTTCAAGCACGATCACCACAAATTCCATCGGGGTGAAATCGTCGTTCAACAGCATCACCTTGTACAAAGGCGGCCGCTTGGTCTTTGGTTTGGTCTTGGTCAACAGATCGGTTTCGTCGTCGTCCCGGTCTTTGCCCGCCATCATAAGATCATCAAGGCGCATTGCTGCTCCTGCCTGAGAAGTCGTTTCAAGTGAGTCGTGTAGGCGTCTATATAACCCTAAAGCAGAATTAGAAAAGAGGGCGCGCCAAAGATGGGCAATCCGCTAACGACCATCGGTTTTGATGCCGATGACACTTTATGGCACAACGAACGCTTCTTTGCTTTGACACAGGTCAAATTCGCGGAACTTCTTGCCGATTACACCGACCGCGACAGCCTGATGGACCGGCTGCTGGAGGCAGAGCGGCGCAACATCCCCCACTACGGCTTTGGCATCAAGGGGTTCACCCTCTCGATGATCGAAACCGCGATAGAGATTACCGAGGGCCGCGTGCCGGCCGATGTCATCTCCGAACTGCTGGCAGCGGGGCGGGATATGCTGGCCCATCCGGTCGAACTGCTGCCCGATGTGCGCGAAACCCTCGAAACCCTGCAAGACGATTATCGGCTGGTGCTGGTGACCAAGGGCGATCTGCTGGATCAGGAACGCAAGCTCGCTGAATCCGGGCTGCGCGATATGTTCACCGCGATTGAAATCGTGTCGGACAAGACCCCGCAAACCTACCAGCGCATCTTTGATACCCACGGCGACGGCCCGGCCCGCGGCATGATGATCGGGAACTCCATGAAATCGGACGTGGTGCCGATGATTCACGCGGGCGGGCATGGCGTCTATATCCCCCACGGCTTCACCTGGGCGCTGGAGCACGCCCCCGCCCCGAGTGATTCGCCCCGCTTCCACCAGATCACGCGCCTGTCCGAAGTGGCAGAACTGCTGCCCTGATCGCCGCTGTATTCTCGCCTTACCTTCGCTGCGTTGTCGCCCAACTCTTGCCACATTCCCGCCACAATCGCCCCTATAGTGGCGGAGTTTTGGGCACACGCTAAATGTGCTGCGCGGAAATCGCCGCTTTTCCGGGCTGCACCACCTCGAACGCCTTTATCGAAAACACGTCCTATGGTAACCTTACCTTAATAATAATGGTCAGTTGAAAAATCGACGGCCGAGGCAGAGCAAAGGCAGTTATGATGAGAGTGCGGCGTGTGCAGCCAGCCCGGTATGGGCTATTTATTCTTGCGGCTATATGGATCTTGCTGATCCTGCCGCTCAGCGCAATGGCGGCCCCCTACGCCGCCTATGTGATCGACGCCCGAACCGGCGAAGTGTTGCACTCCCGAAACGCGGATACCCGTCTGCACCCGGCCTCCCTCACCAAAATGATGACACTTTATATCGCTTTCGAGGCGATTAAACGTGGTGAGATCTCGCTCGACAGCAAGGTCAAGATCACCAGCCACGCGGCGTCCGAACCGCCCAGCAAATTGGGGCTGAAATCGGGCCAGACCATCGCCCTGCGCTACCTGATCCGCGCCGCGGCCGTCAAATCTGCCAATGACGCCGCCACCGCCATCGGGGAAGCCATCGAAGGGTCCGAGGCCAAGTTCGCCCGCCGCATGAACCGCACCGCCAAGGCGCTTGGCATGACCAACACCACCTTCAAGAACGCCCACGGCCTGACAGAATCCGGCCACATGTCGACCGCACATGACATGACCATCATGGGCCGCCATCTGCTGTATGATCACCCCGAATACTACAACCTGTTCTCGCGCATCACTGCCGATGCGGGCGTGCGCAAGGTCAGCCACACCAACCGTCGCTTCCTGTCGTCCTACAAAGGTGCCGACGGGATCAAGACCGGCTACACCCGCGCCGCCGGCTTCAACCTCACCGCCTCGGCCGAACGGGGCAATGAACGCATTATCGTGACCGTCTTCGGTGGCACCTCCACCAGCGCGCGGAACGCCAAAGTGGCCGAGCTGATGGATCTGGGCTTCCGCCGCGCCCCCTCCAGCGCACCGCTGAAAAAACCCTCCAAACCTGCTTACGCCGATGTCGAAGATACGCCCGTTGCATCCGACGGGGCCGCGGGCAAGGTCATCCGCCTTGTGGGGGCCGTCACCACTTCCAAACGCCCCACATTGCGTCCGGGCCACCAGCCTCAGGTCGTGGTTGCCACCGCAGAGGTGCCCCAAGCGACCTCGCCGATCCTGAACTCAGACATCACCGCCGCGCTGAAAGAGGCGCAGAAAACCGCGCCGCCCGTCGTGGCAGAGGCCCCTGCCCCGACACCGGAACCCGCAGCAGAGGCGGAAACCCTGCTCGCCTCGGTCTCGGTCCGGCCCACGCTGCGCCCCTCGGCTGCGGCATCGCTGGTTGAAACCGCCGCGGTCAAACAGGTCACACCCAAAGCGCCCCCCGCCCCCGAAGTCATCACCCGTGTGTCGACATCTGGTGGCCGTCACTGGGGCGTAAATGTGGGCCGCTACCCCAGCCGCTATGCCGCCGAGAAAGTGTTGCTGAAAACCGCATTGTCCGAAATCTCGACCCTCGACGGCAGCCTGCGCAAAGTCGTGCGTCGCCCGCAAGGGTTCGACGCCAACTTCCTTGGCATGACCCGCGAGACAGCCGATCTGGCCTGTCGCCGTCTGGTCGCCCGCAATGTGAACTGCTTTATGATCGGGCCAAGCTCTTAAGCTTGGCCTGCTCAGGTCGTCGCCTGTAGCAAGGTGCGCGTATAATCGGACTGCGGATTGTCATACAGCGTATCGACATCGCCGTATTCGACCACATCCCCCCGCTTCATCACCATCACCTTATGCGACATCGCGCGCACGACCTTCAGGTCGTGGCTGATGAACAGATAGGCGAGCCCGTATTTGCGCTGCAGATTGCGCAGCAAGTCCACGATCTGCACCTGCACGGTCATATCCAGCGCCGAGGTCGGCTCGTCCAGCACCAGCAGCTTGGGCCGCAGCACCATCGCCCGCGCAATCGCGATCCGCTGACGTTGCCCGCCGGAAAATTCGTGCGGATAGCGGTCCATCGTGGCCGGGTCCAAGCCCACCTCGATCATCACATCGCGTACCAGTTCGCGCGGATTGCGGTCGGGGTCCACCTTATGCACGCTCAGCCCTTCGGCGATGATCTGCATACAGGTCATCCGCGGCGACAGGCTGCCGAACGGATCCTGAAACACGATCTGCATATCCTTGCGCAACCGCCGCAACTGCCGCGTGGACCAACTGCGCACGTCCTGCCCCATAAAGCTGATCCCCCCTTCAGAGGAGATCAACCGCATAATCGCCAACGCCAGCGTCGTCTTGCCCGACCCGGATTCACCCACGATACCCAGGGTTTCCCCCGCGCGCACCGACAGCGACGCGTCGTTTACCGCCTTCACGTGATCCACCGTCTTGCGCATGAACCCCTTCTGGATCGGGAACCAGACCTTCAGATGATCGGTGCTGGCGATCACGTCGGCATCGGGTGCAACCGGGTCCGGTCGCCCCGACGGCTCCGCCCCCAAAAGCTTGATCGTATAGGGGTGCTGCGGGTTCTCAAAAATCTCGCGCGTAGGGCCGTGTTCGACAATCTCGCCCTGTTTCATCACGCAGACGCGGTCGGCAATGCGGCGCACGATGCCCAGATCATGGGTGATGAACAGCAGGCCCATGCCCTCGCTGTCTTTCAGCTCTTTCAGCAGGTCCAATATCTGCGCCTGAATGGTCACGTCCAAGGCCGTGGTCGGTTCATCCGCGATCAGCACATCGGGCTTGTTGGCCAACGCCATCGCGATCATCACCCGTTGCCGTTGCCCACCCGACAGCTGATGCGGGTAGGCCCCCAACCGGCTCTGCGCATCCACGATCCCGACCTTGTCCAGCAGTTCAAGGATACGCGCCCGCGCCTCGGCCCCTGCTACGCCCTGATGCAGCGCCAGCGATTCCGCCAGCTGCTTTTCGATCGTATGCAGCGGGTTCAGCGAGGTCATCGGCTCTTGAAAGATAAAGCTGATGTCATTGCCACGCACCTTGCGCAGCAGCTTGTCGCTCGCCCCGACCATCTGCTGCCCGTCATACAGCACCGACCCCGACACCTCCGCACTGTCGCCCAACAGCGATACGGTGCTCAGCGCCGATACCGATTTACCCGAGCCGGACTCCCCCACCAGCGCCACGGTCTCCCCGCGCTGCACAGCAAAGCTCACGCCCTTGACCGCATGGGTCAACGCGCCTTCCTGACGGAAGGAGACGCGCAGGTCATCCACTTGCAGCACCGCGGCGTTCTGGGTCGAAGGCGTCATGAGAACGTCTTTCTCGGGTCAAAGGCGTCGCGGATCCCTTCAAAGATAAAGATCAGCAGCGACAGCATGATGGCAAAGGTGAAGAACGCGGTGAACGCCAGCCAGGGCGCTTGCAGGTTCTGCTTGGCTTGCAACGTCAGCTCCCCCAGGGACGGGGCCGACGACGGCAGGCCGAAGCCCAGAAAATCAAGGATCGCGAGCGTGCTGATCGTGCCGGTGATGATGAACGGCAGCATCGTCAGCATCGCGACCATCGCATTGGGCAGCATGTGGCGGAACATGATCGTCATATTCCCCACCCCAAGCGCGCGCGCTGCGCGCACATATTCAAGGTTCCGCGCGCGCAGGAATTCGGCCCGCACCACACCCACCAGCGATGTCCAACTGAACAGCACCAGCAAGAACACCAGCAGCCAGAAACTGCGCCCCAGAATGGCGAACATGATGATGATCACATAAAGCGACGGGGTCGAGGTCCAGATCTCGATCACGCGCTGGAAGATCAGATCCGTCCAGCCGCCAAAGAACCCCTGCACCGCCCCCGCGATGATCCCGATCAACGATGCCGCGCCCGTCACAATCAGGGTAAAGATGATCGAAAGCCGGAAGCCATGAATGACCCGCGCCAGCACGTCGCGTTTGGTGCCATCGGTGCCCAGCAGGTTCTGCCCGTTCGGCGGCAACGGGGCCGCGCCGGGCCGGTCCACGGCGGTGTCAAAGCTATAGGGGATGGGCGGCCAGATCGACCAACCCGCCGAAATCGGCTCGCCCGCAACCTCGCCATCCTGCGCGTCCTCGATGATCCCCTCGGGGTCGTCCAGACAGTCGATCAACCCGCCCGAGGCAATCAGACATTGCACTTCGGGGTCGCGGTACACCGCTTCGGTCAGGAAATCGCCGCCGAATTCGGTCTCGGGGTAGAACTTGAAGATCGGCATGTAATAGTCGCCGCGATAGTTCACGAGGATC
>Ga0114912_1001204_pt1 | contig 11379 bp, 16 predicted proteins | sample MalvirDeepMed_51_FD_89713 | JGI IMG/M metagenome (GOLD analysis project Ga0114912, IMG submission 89713) | Marine viral communities from the Global Malaspina Expedition - Malaspina viral metaG DeepMed_51 | ecosystem: Environmental > Aquatic > Marine > Oceanic | place: Mediterranean Sea...
AGACTAGACCGAGCAATCGCTTCCATCGAAGACCTTACTTCTCTTAACGATTGACCTGTCTGGGCAAACAGCCTTGATATACTGGCAAGATCATTAGCTCCAATTCCCAAACTAACAGAAATATCACCAATAGATTTCTTTAATCCGGCAAGTTGTTTTTGGCTTTGTCCCGTAATCTGCTGGAGTTTGGTCATCTCCCTTTCGAATTCCAAAGCTTTTCCTGTGGCTTCGCTGAGGGCAGACGCAAGTTTGAAAATAGTGGCTGTAACAATTGCCGATGCCCCGAACCTCTTCATGGTTAGCGCCGTTTCACGACCAAGCATGTGCATCGCACCACTAGCCTGTTGTGCATGGGCCGCAACGCCCTTTAGATTGGTGCCAAGATCTCGTGCCCCTGCCCCTGTCTTTGTTAGCGACGACCCGGTTTTGGTAAGGCTTGTGTTCAGCTTACTAACACCCTTTTGGGCTGTAGCTGAAGTGGTCGTTATGGCCTGAATCTGCTTATTGACTTGAGCAGCCGCTTTCGAACCGCCAGCGACCTGAATATTAACCGGAACATTAATGCCCTTAAGCGCACCCTTGATAGAGTTTGTCACAGCTTGTATATTCTTCGGGCCCTGAAGAATTACATGAGCATTAATATTAAAAGCCATGACACAATAGCCTCAAAAAAAAATGGCCACACCTCAAGACAGAAAATGTCTAGTAAGTATGACCACTTATCCGTTATTTATTCTTCGGATACTTCTTCTGTATCCTCAGTGTTTTCTTGTCCGGTCTCGGCTTCTTCCTCCTCCTCATCTTCGTCTTCAGATTTGGATTTAGGTTCAGCCTTCTTCTTTTTGGACGCGCGAGGTTTCTTTTTAGCTGCGGTTTTCTTTTTGCGAGGCTTTGGTTTTTCTTCCACTGCCTCTTCTGCTTCTTCTTCGATGGGATCTCCCTCATCATCTAAAAATGGAGTAAAATCTACATCGTAGTCTCCCGCGTCGTTAACCTTTCTCCCTTCCGTATCAACAAACTCAAAATTATCATCGGAAGTCCACCTGATTAAGTTTCCAACTTCATCAACATGTCTTCCGTCCTCATCAACGAGCCTGCCTGAAGTGTCAATAAGTCGATAATCATCATTAACAAAATCAAATCTCTTCAAAAACACATTTTCGGGAAGCCTCTCGTCAACGTTTTCACTTCCAGAGAGAAGGTAATAAAAATGGGTCGCACCCCCAAGGGCAACTGGATCATCTTGGTTTAAAAGATAGTCATCCAGCCCATTCTCAAAATACGGTTCTCCCGAATCATCATACACCAAACAAGTGGCAAAAAGGTAATTGAAACGAGCCGCATCAGCCTTTCCTTCGCACGTATTAGAGTCCAAATCGGTGCGGCTGGAAAGGAGAGTAATCATTGTAGAACGCGAGTCTGACATGCTCATAGCAATCTTTTTTGCTTTGGCAAGCTTGATTCCACCCTTTTTGAGCTTATACTCTCCATCAAGTATAGACTGCCTTAGTTCTTGATATTCTTCCTCTCTACTATCGCTCCAAAGCTTTCTTTTACGAAGCTCTGATTCGAGCTGCTCTCGCAGCATATCCCCTCTCTGGAGGGCCTCATTAAAGCTCGTAGACCGAACTTCATTTGCCTTCCGAATCTCGTCCACTTTGGGTCTCCGAACCGCATACATCTTTCCATCTACTTCAAAGCTCTTTTTGTTTTCATCAGCCATTGTTATGCTCCTCATCATCCTCATTTTTTATAATAAAATTAGTTACATATCTGTTCCAAGAAATAGTGTACTGAGCTATTTCGCTTTGGGACGCTCTCGAATTAGAATTTCCCAAGTCTAAAATCTTTGTCCGTGCCTCATTCCAAGCTTCCTTCCATTCCAACTCTTCCTCTGTTAATTCATTATATTGTATACCATGCCCCCATAGTTCTCCAAAAAACTCTTCAATTATGGCAAGAGACCCTATGGTAGTGGTATCGAACTTCTTTTTTATGTTATTAAGTAATCTTTTTTTGGAAGAGTCTCTATATTTAACCTTTCTGGACTCCTTTTTGTTAGAACCCCCCTTATCAAAACCAAACTCTCTCATAATATTATCCTTTCCCTTTATTTGCCCTGACCTTTTACCTGCTCCATCATTTGATTACGAAGTTGCATTTTTACGTCTATCAGATCTTTTTCGTCAATCGGAGCCTCGGAGCGATCAAGTTGTTGAAATCGACCTCTCAGCCTCATTCTTTCCGTATCATCATTAACGCCGTATATATCTAGCGCCTCTTTTCCACTATCTGCCATCATAAATAATTCATCTCCTTTTTGATCTGCTATCTCATCAATTCGTTTCTTCTTCTTTTCTTTTTCTCTCTTTCTGTTCTCAAAGATCATCCAACCATCAAACATATCATCGTCCTCCATTACCTCATCGTCTGGACAATCGGGATGTTGTGCAGCGTTATCATACATTTTACAGACACCTACAATGCTCCTTTGATGATGATTTAGGTGAGAAGAGGGAATAATGACGGCCTCACTTTGGGTAGGTCCAAAAATATTAAGAGCTGGATTCCCAAAAAGGTTTTGTTTGCTAACCATCCAATAGCTTCTCCATGGATCAGTTCTTGCAATCTCCCTCATTTCTTCCTGCGTAATACCATCCATTATCCTAGCCTCGTAAGCCCTTTCCATTAAAGCAGAGTCAGCAACTCCAAAGTCTTCTTCACGATACATGCGTTTGTTATTAATGTCAAAAGTACATATGGCAGCTAAAAATTGATCTTTAATTGTTTGCCGGTGAAATTCTAATGTCATTGGAGAAAGAGAATGCTTTTTCAAAAGTCCATTTCCTATGGCTTCTTTGACCCCTCTGATTTTTCTTCTTATAGACTCTTGTGCTTTTTTATTATAAAGACTTTTAAATAACGACTCCTTTAGATCCTCTAAAGTCTTTTCTGCTTCTTCCATAGACTTATCATCTTCATATGTCCACATGCCCTTCTCATTTAAATATTCCTTGACTTCTTCTTGGGATAAGAGCTGTTGAAACGAGACACCCCTCGACTCCTCTAAAGCGACCTCTTCTGCTAGAAGCAGTTGTTCCGGTGTCGGATTTACTATTTTATATCTCTTTTTATCAAAAGTAAAAAAGGTAATACCTGACAATAGCTTAATAGCCAGTCGTGTACGCTCATGCTCTTCCATATTTTCTAAGCCATTTTAATTATTGTGCTGCCAATCGCGCTGCCTCATAAAGCCCATTAGAAACTGCAAAAAGAGGATCTTCAGCGTGCTTAACCTCTGAGATGGGAACGGGAAATCCTTCTTTAATTAATTCTCTAAGTCTTTCTACAAAGCCAAGAACCAAAGAAGTTCCTCCGGCTACTACGATTGGCATTTCCATTGTTACATTGGGAAGTTTCTTTTTGGGGGTCTTTTCGTAAAGTTCCTTAAATTTTTCTACTACATAAGATAGAAGGGCTTCATAATAGATAGAAATAGCCCTTTGAATGCCATGTGTAGAATCGTAAAGACTAAAGTCAGCCTTTTCTTTAATGGAAGTCACAACGTTGTTCGTTTCATCTGTGTGTTGTGCCGCATGAGAATCAATCCAGTCCCCTCCTCGACTCAAGCTAAAAGCAAAAACTGGGATACCCATAAAGGAGTAAACAATATTGCACATACCAGCACCAAAACTCATACCAATCCCGGTATACTGAGTCTCAGCAAGCTCAGAGTACACTATGGCCAAGCCCTCCGTCATTACATTAATGTTCTTATATCCCAGATCGGAAAAAACACCATGTAAAATTTGTTTGTGGTATTCAATGTCAAAATCAGCATCAATTGGCTGCGCCGGTACACAGTAGTATAATATGTCATTCTTTTTTTGTGCTTTTCCTGCGACAGCTTTGACAAGCTCAGATACCATCATATTGGACACAGGATGTTTGGGGTTTAAGACCCCTTGTGACATGGGTCGCAAGCATTCTTGATGGAATAAATTTGCAAACTTAAAGGCGTCGTCCCCCAATACATAAAGGTCGTCTTCTACCTTGACGTAGTGAGCTCCGGCGTTTTTTAGCATATTTTCACCGAATGCATTCGCAGAGCCTTCTAAGAATTTAGACGGATTAAGTTTAAAAAATGCGTCCCTAACCTTTCTGAACTTCTTAGAGTCTCCTTCGCACTCAGCACAAGAAATAAAGCCTGTGCCAATATCAATTCCTATAGATCTTTGAGCAATAGGTTTCTCTGTGGTATTTTTTTCATTCATTTTAATTGTCTCACATACTTTGGGATAATATGAATATATTGTTTTGCCATCGTAAGTAGAAATTTCTTCTAATGAAGACGCTTCCTTTTCTTCCTCTGCTAGGGAAGTCTCTTGCTTGGAAGTAGACGGGTCGGCTTTAGATGGTGCCAGAGGAGGGTTGGCTTCTATGTCAACAAAAGCCTGTTGATATCCTGACATCCTTTCAATTCTTTTTGGGGTGTTCATGAACCTCCCCTATCCTCTTGTCTCCAAACGAAGTCTCTATTTTAGGTGTTTCGTAAAAAGCTTCAACCGAACCATTTTTAAAATTAGGTAAGTCATCGGTAGAAGAATATGTCCTTTCCTCTTTTTCCTTGTTGCGTTTTGTAAATTTACCAAAATCAGTATATTTAGAGAGTGTTTTAATGGAAAAATAAATCAACCATGACGCTCCCAAAATTATAATAGCGCCACAAACCGCAAATTTTATTAAATAATCTGCTATTTCCATATAAAGCTCTTTGGCGGCAAAGTCAGTAGTGTTACTTGCCCAAGGGCTATCGCTTCACTACTGACAAAAAAGGGAGGTAGCCATAAAGACTACCCCCCTCATATTATCAGTGATTAAACATTACAGAGGCCACGGAATGGTACCGGTTCCAATGTAGTGCGACCGGTTAGCCCACCAATTATCGCCAGAAAGTGAGCCACCGCTTGCGAAGACATCTCTTTCGTGGATCAAGGTGAAATCGTTAAACGTACTGTAACTGTATGTTACCGTAGCGTTTCCACCGCCAGCATCGCCTCCACCGTAAGTAACTGAAGAAAGCTTGTTCTTTTCTCCAAGCCAGATTCGTGTACCTTCACAGGTAGAAATTCTGATTGCTCGGTTAGCCAAGTTATTTGCTTCAGTACATAAGGCAGTTCCGCCGCTGCAAGCATCAATTGCATTTATGAGATCACCACTAGAAGTGGTAACTTCGATATCACAGGTAACTTCAATTGGGAAGGTAACTGGGCGAGCATATGACACTCTTGCGCCAAGCTCGAACAACTCTTCTCGTGCAACGTCAACTGAAACCGACATAGACTGAATGTGAACGCTGTCTTTGACACCTGTATTGCCAACAACATAGACGCCCGGAATGTCACCCGGAAGAACAGTATTGTCAGGATTTTGACCTTCTATCACAACCGAAGCGTCAGACGAGGTGCTATTGCCCGTTGCGAATATCATGTTCTGTCTTCGGTTAACACCACCGGAACCAACCGGAGCATCATTATTTCCACCAAATTCGCCGTCTGCGGGAGAGGGGAAATAGGATGGGGTGCAATTAAGAACACTCGTTGTTTGTCCAGTTCCCCACACCTTTGTATTACCAACAAGGGTAATATCTTCGGTAAAGTTATCGTCTACCGGGAAGTTATAAGAAATTGAAGTAGGATACAAGCCAGACATACTTACCCAAGTGGATGCCGCTGACGCACCTTGTCCAGCAGATTCCTTGGATTCGTCCCAAATACCAAGCTGAACAAAGCACTTATTAGCAGATGTGCATCGTTTTGCGAGCTGGGGACCATCGAATTGATCGGACGTGGCAAGGCACCAAAGGGGGATATATCCATCCAACACCTTTGTCATTGTCACTTCGATATCAGGAGTTCCCTCGACATTCTCATATATAGCCAGTTGGCCAAGTTCAAATACTTGTTCCAAATTGAACGTAGTGGTGAGTCCAACGGACTGAACACCGTGAGCGGCAACGCGGGTTGATCCCGTTGTGACGCCGGTTACGCCTGAGCTATTCTTGCCAAAGGAAACTTGCTGAATCGCATAATAGACTCTATTATTAACAGCCATTTAAACGTCTCCTAAATTTCATAGTGAATTTAAGTTTCCGCAGAAATAATACACCATTTCGATCAAATCAATCTAAAACGACCTCCAGAGTAGCCCTTACGGTGCCTTCATGAAGTCGGGCATCGTGAGCTTCCATCTCTGTGATGTTCATGTCAACCATTCTGGCCAAAAGGTATCTATACTGCGTAGTTGTTACAACATTATCATAGTTTAGTGGGGAGCTTACTTTCATACCTCTATAATCTAGAGGATATGCCCCGCTACTTATTAAGGTGTCTGTATCAAATAACCATATTTGGCTATCTATTTGATAAGACAATATATCAACAAGCTGGTTTCTCCACCATCGGGACTCTCCCAAAACGTGGAAAACTATATCTTGCTGAACAAATTGAGATGTATCCCCCAATTGATAAGGGGTAAATCTCCTTCTTGGAACGACCTCAAGGACTATAGCTGGCATTTGAACACGATTATTTGCCAGAATTCCCCAAGAACCTGAGCCCGTTACACTATATGTACTGTCATCTACTCTTAATGAATTGTATTGTAGTTCGTCCCACCAAGGGGCCTGATCTGCTACATACACCTGAACATTCCTATAGCTATGAGCAACTTTAACCGTCGAGGTAGTTGAAATAGCACTATCAAAAACCACTCTTCCGAGGGGGTAATTATAGTGATGTCCGTATGTAGCGTCTCCAGTCGTATAAAGAGTGTCATTGATGTATACACCGGAAATCTGTATTGGATCATAACCTGAGTATGAGGTACCTGTCTCCCATACCCAATCTTTCCTTGCTCCCTCCCAAATTTGGCCATTTGTATAAGAGGGATCACTAACGAGCCGCAGAGTATCAAAATTACCTCCAAAAGCTCCAGAAGTTGGTATTTCTACATTGCTCCATCCTCCTATTCCAAGAAAAGACCAATCCAGATACCATTTAAGATTATTTTCTATTTCAGAACTTAATAAACTTTCCCCAATCTGAGAAACCTTATTAAATTTTGTATAAGGTTCACATGTCATTTTAGCACCTTTGTTACCTCTCTTCGAACTATAGTGTCTATGTCTTGTGCTATACCGGCAAGAGACTTCGTAACAAAGTTATCTTTCTCGGTTCCTGCAAACTGAGCGGGGACTCTCCATCCTTTTCCTCCTTTAACCATAATGCCAAGGCCGGTTCTGCTTCCTTTGGCTTGGGGAACAAAGTCATATCGAGATACTATTACAGCGCCCCCTTCTTTGAGCAACCAACGTAGCCACTCTAAGGACTTCGCTCCTTTTTTAGACATATAGGTAAGAGTAGCTTCACCCATAGCCAAAACATCTATCCAGTCAGACTCCAATATTCCTATATTTATTGATCCTAGAGAACTTCCTTTGCCTTTAACATACTTTACAGAAATACTTTCAACCCACCTTTCGATGATGGCGTTGATTCTAGCTTCGCCGTCTGGAAGACCAAGCTCTCCACGAAACCCACCTCCTGTAATCGCAGCATATTCGGGAGATCCCATAATTCTGAACCGTACAGCCTCTCCCAGTTTTGTTCTGATATTTTTAACTGCCATTGGAAGAACCTGAGTAAGCTTTATATTAATTTCCTTCAAAATATCCTTGTGGAATTTGGCAGCAAAATCCTTATCAAGCTCAATTCTTGCTGTTATGTTGGTTTGAGGCATTACATTACCCGCTTCCAGTTACATATAACAAATTCGCTATTGCCAAAACCAACCGGCTCTGGCTCAGAAATTCTTTGAAAACGATGGTCTGCATATGCAGCAATGTCTGTTGCTACTTGAATTTCTTTTGCTCTTTTAATGCGAGGTGTAGCTTCCTTTTTCCCAATAGTTTGAATGGTTCCCTCCGGATTATTAACGGGGGTTGACATATTTAAAAACTGTTTATAATCAAAAATAACAGCCAAATATATAGTTTCTGTTGTTATTACAGGGCTTCTTCCTACACCATTACAAACAGGGCAAACTCCCCCAAACGGAAAGGGAACGGACCCTCCATCTTGGAATCGGTTCGATGACTTTCTGCCAATGGGATCGTATAAGCAATTGGTACAGCTTTCCCATTTTGTGATACCGTAATATAGTGTACAGGGCACGGTGGCCCCGCTATCTTCCAATAACGCCTTTATTGCATCATTAAAAAGATTTTTGAGATCACTATTTATTATTCCAGCAAAATAATTTTTAGCCATTTTAATCTAATTAGCAAGGACCACAACTTGACAGACAGGGAGCACATCCAGTAAATCTGGTATTATACATACTGTTAATTGCCCCAGTAGCCGTTACCGTGGCAGCGGGTATTGGATCAATCGTATAGTCGGCACCATACCAACCCACCGTGGCATCGCCGGGGATGCCTGTTCCGGCAGCCATAGTAGCTTGCACCAAGATGGTTCCTTCTTTCTGAACGGTTGCAGCACCTTTCGGCTGAAAAATCATTACCATTTTATCACCTCTTTAAGTTAAGAACCGTATTCGCCTCTGTTACGGATTGGATTTTGTAAATCTCCTTCTCCCACACCCCCCAGCATACTTCGGGGGTCAAACTTATTGGCAGCAAAGGGAGACATCACCGCTCGTAAAATCTTCTTTCCATCATAGCTGAAGTTATATTCTTTTCTGAGCTCCTCAAAGGCCTTACATGGACCTTCTGTTAGGAGGGTAGTTAAATGAGATCCGTATGCAGATGTATTTATGTGGGCCGGTCCTACGCGAGCATTAACCCCCTGTAGGAGGGCTGCGTTTCTAAAATTGCCTTCGTCCGCTATGCACGCTGCCTTAAGAACCATAAAAGAAATAAATTCATCCCCATCGCTTGTTGCGGAAGGGTCTGGGGTGACTGTATAAGCACTAACATCTACCACATAAGTAGAATTAAAATTTATTCCTAAAGGTAAAAAGTATGCGCTTGTGATAAGCAACTCTTCTAATCTCTGTGTACTGTAGCGCATTTCGCTTACGCCAGCGTCATTTAGCATTGTTCTCAGCATTAATAGACTTGTATTTTGCCAGCTCATGTTATCTATCCGTTACATAAAGGATTCCGTCTCCTTCTAGAATAGCACTAGAAGAAGTGTTAACTAATACTTCTAATTTATAAGTATTTCCAGTAGTGCCTCCTGCAACCCAAAAGGTAACAAGGCTGTTCTTACTGCTAACCGTAGACGTTTCTAGGCCAGTAGTTGAAATGGTGAGGTCTGAGGTGCTACCATCTATTTTTTCCGATGAAACAGTCGTTATGCCAGAAACCGTCTCGCTTGTTCCAAGGAGATTGTTAAATTCCATGCCAAATTTTCTGGTTTCTGTTGGTTGTTTTACCAGTCGTTGATTAGATAAAATACCCATTATTTACCTTTCAATTTACATACTCTCATTAAGGAATACACCATTAGCTAGGAAGAGTCCATGTGCTAGCCCCTACCCCAGTAGGAATAACCCATATTAATTTGTCTCCACTATATTTTTCAGAAAAGCTCCAAGTGGTAGCTCTGGTGGGGGCAGTCCAGATAAAAACTTGAGCGTCTAAAGCTCTCACTGTAGCATTAGCTAATATCTCTGCGACTGCATTTAGGTCTGCTTTTGCGCCTCCCAAGGTAAGGGTTCCGTCTGCTTCTAATATGGCAACAGCATCAATGCTTGCTGCTCCCGTAGAAGAAATAACGCCCTCAGCTACTAGGGTAGCAATTGCTTCCAGTACCGAAGTGCCCTTGACAGCAGTAATACCCAAAGAGGAAAGGGACAATGTGGAGAAGGGCTCTGAGCCAAACATCAATCAGGACCTCCTTAAGTGTCTAGAAATAGCATAAAAGCTGATCCGTTTGCGGCAGCGGCGGGGGCAGCAGCGTCAGGACACTCGAAAAAAAGCCAAGAACAATATATATTACCCATCATACTTTCCGGGTCGCTGGGTGTGAGCGATATCTGTAAGTTGCTATAGCTGCTGATAGCATTAGCTTGAGCCGTACTTAAGGGCCATTCAAAAGTTTCCCATGAGCCGTCAGCCGGGCATTCTTCAGTAGTGCCGTTAGTCGCTACAACCGAACCCCCCACAAGCAGTTTTGCCAGCATGGAGCCACCAGAAGTTTCACCATCGGCTTCGTCTGCCTTGCATCGAAAAGTAACCTTGTGGCCAGAAGAAGATGACGGGTCCGTAACATTACTTGTCTCAAAAACCGCAGGGCTAAAATCCTCCATTGACATATCTAATTGAATGTAATCGGTGTCATCTACTGACGACTCATCAATTGCCTGATATAGGTCGCTACCGCTACCACCATTTTTTACCCATTCACCCTGCGATCCATAATCGTCATCTGGTCTTGCGTATTGTGTCATTGTATATTTGATCCTATAACAAAGCCATCAAATAAACCTGTCTCAACCGCTACAAACCCATAGAAGTCTGTCATCCCGCCATAATAGGTTCCGGTAGGAGCAGTTCCCCCCTCTGCCCATTTAATCTGAGAACCCATTGCCCACGTTACCGTATTGGTTCCCCCAGAATCTTGCTCCGTCCTGAGCGTAAATTATTGTCCTTTAGTTACGTTCTTTACTTGGAACGTACTGTTTGCTGTTAAGACATAGTTGAATGACGTTCCCAACGCTAAATCAAGGTTTGTGACGCCGTTTGCGGTTCCAGATATTAGCGGTGTTACGATACCAGAAGCTGTTGCTATAGAAACATTTATGTTCTGATGGCCGTCTTGAACTACAGCGCCGGTGGCGATAAGGTTGGCGGCGGTAGCAACGCCAGTGCTTTCAATTGTCGTAAGCCTCGCCCGATCAGCAACTATTGCGGCGGCATTAGTGGCTCCCGTTGAGAGAAGGTTGGCAGCGGTAGCTACGCCGGTGGATTCGATTGTCGTAAGCCTTGCTCTGTCAGCGACTATTGCGGCGGCATTAGTGGCTCCCGTTGAGAGAAGGTTGGCAGCGGTAGCAACGCCAGTGCTTTCAATTGTCGTAATGCGAGCGTTAAGATTCCCAGATGTGTTATAGACGCCAGTCCACAGGGAGTTTCCGGTACTAATAATGGTTGATGAACTAACCATGTTTCCGGATGTGTTATACAACCCCGTAAACAGGATGTTACCTGACGATATAAGATTGGCAGCCGTAGCAACTCCCGTGCTTTCGATTGTCGAAATGCGGCTGCTATATCCAACGCCTGACGATGCAAGGTTGATAACTGATCCGGTTAAGGCGACCCCGGTGGACATTATTGCTGTAACTCGGCTGGTA
>Ga0114912_1001219_pt1 | contig 11334 bp, 10 predicted proteins | sample MalvirDeepMed_51_FD_89713 | JGI IMG/M metagenome (GOLD analysis project Ga0114912, IMG submission 89713) | Marine viral communities from the Global Malaspina Expedition - Malaspina viral metaG DeepMed_51 | ecosystem: Environmental > Aquatic > Marine > Oceanic | place: Mediterranean Sea...
CTCCTGAAAACTTTAAATTCTGTATCGAATGTAAAAAAGGATACAATCATTTAAATTTGTATAGCTTATATAATTATAGCTCTGAGTTTTGGAAATTCATCGAGCAATGTGAAAAAGATTCTAAGAAATGTAAACGCATTCCTTTAGTTATATTTAAGCAGGATAGGCAGCCTACACTAGCCATTATACCTGATACTGTAGATGTACTAGATGATATAAAGTATATAGAAATACGCAACAGGAAACCCTACAGGATGTACTTATTTGAGGAGCTAATTAAGTGTTGGGACTCTATGTGGTTTAAGTAAGAAGGTCTTCTAGTAATTGATGCTGACCCTTTAAGAATTTATATATTGTCTCAGAATCAAGGGGTTCAGGATCTTCTGCTGCTTTTCTTTGTTCTTCTTTAGCTCTTCTTCTATCAGCTTCGTATCCTGCTCTTTCTTTTAGGTCATCACTTTGGAAGCACTCTGCTGATTCAGCATTAATCTTCCCCATTATAGCAGCTACATTTGTTTTAGATCTTCTTTCCATATTTACAGTATACTTAACATCACAACCAGATTCAGTTTTAAAAGTAAATGTTGTAGTTTGACCGTCTGCTTTTTGATCTATTTCTAGTCTCTCCTTTTTTTGTGCGAGAGCAAGCTCTCTAACAAGATCATTTTGATTAAAAGCTATAGTATCTTCATCCTCCCCTTCTCTAATTACTACTTGAATTAATTCTCCCACATTCATACCAACTTGAACACCCATCCTAACTAACGTATCTTCAGCAGCTTGACCTGCCGCTATCTGAGCAGGAGTAGCCCCATCCTTTTTAGCATCAGCCCTATCAGCAGCTATCTTTGTCATTAAACGAACTCTTTTGGTAGCTTCTACTACTCTAGCTCTATTTTTTACTGCTTCAGGAGAGTCTCCCTCTATATTTCTTTCTTCCCACTCCCCGTTGCCGTCTTCACCTCCTGTAGGATCCCACTCATATAGAGTATCCCAAATAGGAGATTGTCCTTTTTTTATCGCTCCAGGAAGGGGTATATGTGCCTTAAAGTTAGCTCTTATACCTACAACAATTTCTGTTGGGGATATAGCACTTATCTTTCCTGAATCTACCCATGCTTGAAATCCTGTAGAGCCCGCATCAATTAATCCAGACTCGGCTATTCTTGCCTCAGCATACTCATGTAAAGCAGCTTCTCTAGCAGCATCAATAGGATGCACTTCTTTTAGTTTATCCTGATAGGCTTGCCCTTCTACCGCAGTTCCTGTTACGGACTCTCCTGCTAATATTTGAAGCATTCTATCATATAAAGTTTCTCCAACTTTAATCTTGTTCTTTTCAATAAGCTTTTGACCTAGACCAATTAGATGAACAGGATCTACAGGCTCCCCTGTTATTGGATCTGTGCTATCATCAGCAGGATCAAAACCTGCTGCTTCTAACGTAGCCATAACACTATTTCGCACATCCCCTTCTGTAGCCTGTGCAACTAATTGTGCAGGAGTTAGTGAAGTTACTAGAGGTAAAGTTTGACCAACATCTAGACTTGCTGCAAACCTCTCAGCAGCCTCTTTATCTCTACCATAGAATAGATAATTATCTACCTTACCTCCCGTTGTTTGGGCTCTTCCCATACCAAGTGTAGACTGTGCTCCAGACATGTTAATTAATGCTGCATTTTTTCTAGCCATTGTCCGAAGATAGTTTTTTAGCTCATCATTATTTTGAAGTAGCCCTAGATTTGCAATAGCAAATTCTATTGTAGGCAAGTCTCCCATTTCTATACCAGCATCAGGATCAGTACTCTGGGCAAGGTGGCTTAACTCTGCAACTTGAGTACCCACAACCTCTTGAAGACTCTCAATTGCCTGGCTCTGTGCGGCAGCTTGAAGTTGGGGGTCATCTCCTGCACCTTCTAGTAAAGCTCTAACACTAATTAACCAACCTAGAAAAGCTTCGTTGAACACCCCTTTAACTTCATTATAAGATGCTGTTCCTTCTGGTTTTACTTCTTTTAGGTCTCCACAATTAGCTTGTATTTTCTGAATCATTGCTCGTTGTAAAGGACCTTTACTAATAGCAATTCCTCTAGAAGGTGTTGCATCCTGCCATTGTTCAAGCTCTTCTTCCTGCTCTGCTCCTCCTCCGAATAACATCTGAGGTTCTGGTCCAACATCATCTTCACCAAAAATAATACATTTGTCTTTAGCAGAGGTAGGACGAATTTTTCTTCTAGCTAGTACACAATCATCTTCAGTCCAATCTTGAGGATTTTTACCCAGAAGTTTAACCATAAACTCATTTGATTTAGCTACTTCTGCTAAAAGCTCCGTATCAATATCTCCAGGTTCCGTCTTTCCATTTTCATTAATCTGAATAGTTATACCATTTACAAGTTTATACTCTAAACTTCTATTAGTTGTTCCTCCTATATATCGACCAGCAGGCCACCCCCTTTGACCACATATATTATATTTTTCTCCTCCTTCAACGGTCCATTCCTGTCCACCAAATATATTTTGATCACAAAGTTCTTGAAGCTTTTCTGATGTAGCTGTTAAAGTTGCTTTAAGTTCCTCTGCGTCCGCATCCCCTTTAGGGAATCTAGCTTCATCTTGATCCATTATAGAGCCAGGAGTATCAAGAGCAGCTTGTCTATCAGCTTCAGCTTGTTCGGATGTCTGCGCTTCTCCTTCCACAGACTGTTGATCAAAAAAATTAATTAATTTTGTAGCGTTTTTAGGATCAACCTGAAGTAATTCTTCCCAACTACCAGCCTCTTTAGTATATCCAGTTCCTAATGGTCCTCCCGTTACAATAGTTTTACCTATGCCTCCTTCTTTAGGAGGGGCTTTTTGGTAAGCATAAGGTTGCTTGCTTTGGATAGCTATATCAAATTTAGCAGGATCTCTCTGAGGATCAGCCGCATCGAAAAAAGCTTTAGCTGCTGTAGGATCCCCTCTACCCTCTACTTCTTCCTGCTCATTAAGATACTCTAACTTAAAGGTTCTCTTTTTAAGTTTACTATAGCTATCTAGAAGTTCCTTGAAATAATCCATAATTTATGATAGTCCTAACAAAACCAGAGCCCAGCCTAAATACAACTTTAGACTAGGCTCTGTATTGAGTGTATAGTTTGTGCTATTAGGGGTTAATATAATCATACTGTTGCATGAAATCATATTTAAATGTTACATCAATAGTATGGAAATCATTAGTCCCATAATTAAATTCAGCAGCAGACCATTTGGTAGGCCAAACTCCGTAAAGTTCAACAGTTGAATGAGGGTTTAAAACATTATCAAGTTGAATAATTTCTACCCTTTCAGATTTAAATGTATTTCCTGCTCCCCCACCAGGTTGAGAATTTTTAGTTATCTCTCCTGTGATAGGATCATAAGTTGATTTAAAGTATCTCCAAAGATCGCTAGCAGTCTCTCTAAGATAAAGGTTATCAAAGGTTACTACGAGATCCCCAGGAGTTACCTTGCCTGGATAAAATACTTTATCATTAACACGATCAACTGCAATAGCTTCTGAAGACATTTCAATACCAGTAACCTTTTTAGCTGCTAAAGTAAAATCTTGAGAGTTTGTTACATCTGATGGGACTCCAGTAAATCTAATTTCAAATTGATAAGCCCTTACTGAATCAAGATCAGTTGAAATTGTGGGCAGCCCCTTGCCAGGAGTAAACTCTCTCCCGTATTTTACCTTGTAATAAGAATCAGCCATTTATTTTCTCCTTTATAAGTTTCCTAATTGTGCGGACTGGTTAGTTAGGTTAACTTCGAAGATTAGAATCTCCGCAGTCTTCGTTGGTTTGACAAGAACTTTAGTCCACATTTCGTTTCTATCAATTCTCACAGGAGTATTTACTGTCTTGTCACAAACAACGCGGAATTCTGTGATGCCACGCCTTCTTCTGATATCGTCAAGGAAAGGATTAAGTACTCCTTCAATCTGCTCCCAAGTAAACTCATCATTAGGTTCGAAGACAAACCTTCTTGTAGCAGCTAAGATAACCTTTCTAATGTAGATCATTAGTCTACGAACATTAATTCTATCTAGTGCTGTAGGACTACGTTGAGTTGTCCTTTGCCCGAAGATTGTGATACCTTGTTGTGGGAAGGAAACGATAGGATTAATAACGTTTCCACCACTATAGAGGCTATCACGATCACCTTGGTTTAGTTTAACTTCAGTGTCTACTGGCTTGGTTAGTCTACCTCTTTGGTATCCAGCAGGAGCGAACCAGCTATCAGCTACATTATCAGTGTAAGCCATCTGTCTTGCAGCAAAGATAGTAGGATCATACCATCTGTCCTTAGAATCAAAGACGCTAAAGACTTTCAGATGTGGGAAGTAGGTAGCTGCAAAAGAGCTATTAAGAGCAGCCGTTCTAGACCCAGCAGTACTAGCAGATTTACCATTTGTCCAGTCAATAGCATCTTGTACTGTTCCAATTCCGTAAGGAGGAGCAACAAGAGCTAAGAAGTTTTGAGTACTCTCAGCCATAGTAACAAGGTTATTCTGAACACTTTGGTTATAGATTCCAGGGATTAAAGCAATCCCAACGTTTATCGCATCCTCGGCTAAGACTTGCATACCTGTCTTAGGTTCAGTAGTTGCGTCCCCAATAAGTGCTGTAACATTTGCAGCATCATCCCCTGTTCCGTTATCACCTCCTGCAAGGTTATTGGTTCCTTCAACTAATTTTACAAATCTTGGATCGGCTCCTGTAAGCGGAGTAGTTGTTTTTGCATAAAATGGTGTAGAAGTAGTGCCTGGTGTAATATTTGGATCTTGATATTGAGTAGTAGCTCCACAACAACCCGCTCCTGCATTTCCTACGGTAAATCCAACCAAGTTATTTAAAACATCTGTCCACTGATTAAGTGCCGTTGCTGCAATATCCAGAGAGTCTGAATAAAGATTACCTTTAATGATATCTGATGTAAGGTCAGTCTCACCAGTATTAATTTGATCTTCTAAGAATACTCCAGATCCTACAAGACTAGCTTTAAAGCTTTCTGATACAACTCCTGCATCATTAATATCTACAAAGAAGTTTTGACCTCCTGCTGTTCTTACAGTTACTGAATTTCCACTAGTATCTCCACCAGTAGTAGTTCCTGCATTGTAGCCAGCCCCTGGATAAATTGATTCTACCAGATACTGTAGTGAACTTGTACTAGTTGCTGTAGGAAGAATGGTAGAACCGTAAGCACTAACAGAGGATGCAAACATAAATTGATTTTCCACTCCTCCAGGTTTAAGATCAACCCCATAACCAGCCCCAGGAACTAAACCACTTACTTGTGCTAAAGCAGAAGTACCTAATACATCAGTCATTGCTACTCCACTATAGGACTGAACAACCATATAAGCACCAGAGCCTGCATAGGCACCTACAAGAGCACCAGAAAGATCTAGACCAGCTTGCTCTTGTCCATCGTTATAGATTCCTACCTTATCAGCATCTAAATTTCCACCTATAACTTGCTTAAGAGCTAGGGCTTGAGAAGCACCAGAAGTAGAAGCAGTAACAGTACCTGCTGGAATTGAGAAAGTTTTTGCCGTAGAGTATTGTGCTACTCCAGCATTATTATAAACTTGAACTCTTAAATATAAAGAATGATCAATACCGAACCCACTTCCATCTCCTGTATTGCTATCTGTGTAAGCAGCAGTAAGAGGACCAGAAACAATAACAGCAGGGCAAGATCCTAATGTAACCGATGCGGAGGCATCAGCAGCAGTACTAGCTGCTGCCCGTGAAAAATAGACTGAATTCGTTTGTTCTAGGATTTCTAAGGCACCTTCTAGTGCTTGCCCAGGTAGGTTCTCAGAAGGAGGACCGAAGGTATCTATGAGTTGATTTTGGCTAGTAATCAAGGTGGCTTTATTAGTTGGACCTTTACCAGCAAAACCAACCAACCCGACTATTGAGGTATTAATTGAGGGTGCATACTCTGAAATATCTTTTTCAATTACATATACACCTGGACTTACATAATTTGGCATGATTTATCTCCTAAGCGTTAGAAATCTTAAAAATTCTGCGTCTATGAAGTGTTTTAATTTGTTCCGAAATATAGGTATCGGGAACTACAATAGTTTCTCCTGGGGTCATCCACTTCTCTTTACACCCTTTTTCAGTTTGAAAATAGATGGTAAAAGACTGCATACTATCGTTCTTTACTTGCTTCATTTTTCTGTCTCCTTAATATATACTAATTGAACCTTCACTTTTTGAAAGTTTTTTTGTTAAAATGGTTTAGGTAGTAGCGCAACTATTATCTAGTTTAACCTCAATAGACTTAAAGCTATTATTTTCATCAGGTTCTGTAACTACAGAGTAAATATCTGAGTAGACTGCGAAGTAATAGGTCTGTTGATTGAGGAACATCTTAGGTAGAGTAAAGGTTCCTGTATACTCTTCACCTGGACTAAGATTTGATACGCCTGCTGTAGATAACAGGGCTAAATGATTCTCCTCATAAAACTGAGGGTCTAAGTTCTCCACTAAAATATAAGCAGACCCCTTATACTCTGTATCTTCTACTGCTGTGGGGAGCTTGTAGTGGCCTACAGTGAAGCTTCCAGAATCATACTCTCCAATATTTTTAATGGTATAGCTAATCTCGATAGCAGTAGGCAAGGAATTATTAACAGGTCCTGTAGGATTACAGTAATTCTTAATAGCCAAAGCATCACTGGGGTTGGGAGGATAATAATTTAATCCAGATAATCCTAGATTTATAGAGCCAGGAGTAATACTTGTTGTTATAAGGTTTGGTGATTCCACAGGCCCCATACCGTGTGGAGGAAGGAATCCTGTGCCAGCGTAAACATTTGGACTTGGGTTTTCGGTAAAAGGAGAAGCATGAGGAGACTTTCCATGCCCTACAATAGCATCCCCCTCTAAAGAAACTCTAAAAGGAGGATCATCTGTAAAAACGGTCTGTGACCCAGGCCCTATAATTTGGGCTCCTGCACTATCTTTTGATACTCTTGTTATTCCTTTTCCATTTACAAAAACATTATTACTTCCAGTATTCAAATGACCACATGAGGCAGCCGCGTCTTGTATTTCTACTCTAGGCATTCTTTAAGCTTTCGTATCAACCATAAGCTTCTCTAGCTTACCTGTAGAAGTATATAAAAACTTAGGACTAGGAATATAGGTTCTCACCACTATATCTATGTTCTTCTTTAGTACTCTATCTTCCTTGTCACCAGCGTTAGCAGATTCATAATCCCCTTCACTATCAATGTAGGCTTTTGTTATAGTTCCATAGTGAGTAGGCACATTCATTTCAGGATTAAACTTTAATCTAACTTGCTCTAAGATTTGATCCATATTAGCTCTATACTTGGCCCAAATATTTAATTGATATTTAATATTGATAGCCCTAGGACTTAGACTTAATACTCTAAAAGCTCTATGCTTATCTGCATCCCAGTACTTCTCATTTACTAAGACACTTTCATACCTGCGCCTGGTATCATCATTATCAGAAGTGGTTTGAGCTATTGACAAAATAGGTAGAATAATATTATTCTCTTGATTTAATTTAGCGATAGCTCTTTCCGAATTAGCATGAATACATTTGATATCTATAAATTCTTCTTCGGAACTAATGTAGCCTACGTCATTAAAAGATGCAATCATTGATCTCAATAACTCTTTGTAAACAAAGGAGATGTTACTCTGAGCTTGAGTCATTTTAAAGATCTCACTCCTAATATCTTTATAGGTAACATTAGTAGGGATAGAGGATAGACCATCTATCTCCTCTGAGGTAGCTACACCTTCATTAACAAGTTCAACACTAGATGCCATCTTCTTCTCCTGCATACCCACCTAGAGGATCGCTTACCTTCATAAGAGGAGTATCTTGAACATCTGGGGAATCGCGGAGGAGTTTAGCAGAGCACACCATATGGAATACCCCGTAGGACTCAAAGCTATCCTCAACTACTTCGAAGATTTCATAGTCTTGATCTTGAAACACGGGCTTGACCACATCTCCTGGGATAGGAAGTCTACCAAGCTTAGTCTCAATATAGCTTTTATTAAATGTGAACATCTGATCATTGGTTAACTCAATACCAAACTGAGTTAAGTTCTCAGTCATAGCTACAGGCTCATAATGTCCATGAACTACAAGAGCTTGCTTTGAGATAGGCTTGTTTCTAGACTCCATGTATACAGGATCATAATCATCATTCTGGTAATACTTATGATAGTAAAACTTGGATCCAGCCAGCCTGATCATCTCATCATCTACTAGATTAAATAGATTAATATCCGCATTGTCCTGATCAAATAGATTGAGGAGACTATCCTCACCATCTAGGTCAGGAAGCGGAGGTAATTTAGTAGTTACTTTGTAGTTCTTGTTTGGCATTTACTTATGTAGCTGCTTTTGGAGGAAATTTTTTGAGATACGCTGCTGCTCTTGCTTTAGCTCTTGCTTTCTTTGCTTCATCCTCTTTTGGGGCTGCCTCAAGAGCAGCTTTCTCATCTTCAGCATCAGTTTCCATTAGCTTTCTAACATAAGAATTCTTATATTGAACTGATTCAAACTGATCTACAGCCTCATTACCTTCATCCTTATCAGCTTTAGCTTTTTTCTTTTTGGATTCAGCCTTCTTAGTTCTGTGTCGTTTAAGAAGAGCTTTTGCCATTCCTTTTACTGCAATAATTAAGCAGTGCTGTGGGTCTTTTTTTGTATCACTCATTTCTTTTAAATCCTTTTTGCAACGTTCGTACCTTTCATTAGCAGCAGAACTCCAGTCACTTCTCTTACGAGTTCCTGCTGTTTTGGCAATAGAAGCAGTACATATTGCATATTTATTTTTAACTTTTTTTGCCATTTTATTTATCCTAGTACATGGTAAAGACAGGAGGCTCTTCGATCTCACTCAGAAGTTCTTCCTTGAGTTTATCTTTTTCAGTTTCGCTTGCTTGAAGAAGAGCGGCTCCATTCAAGGATGCTCCTCCTCCTGGGGAAGGAAGAGTATTATATTTACCTCTGATCTCTCCAAGAATTCCTTTTGATACAGCTAAGGCGTATCGTTGAATCCAGTTTCTATAGAAGGGATGTAAAGTATTTGTATCTAGTCCCCTGTAAACCAGAATAACTGTTTGTGTATCCAAGATAGGAGCAGGATATAACTGAAGTATATTTCCATTAATAACGTCCCAAGCTCCTTCCTGGCCTAATACTTTTCTTATCATCTCTAAATGAGTTTGTAGAAGATAGAAATCTGCTACATTAAAATTACTAAACAAGAAATTATCTTGGAAGTACTTGATAAAGAAATCAAACTCTAGAGTTCCTCCCATATTCTGAATGCTTAATAAAGATTTCTTATAAACAACATAGTCTAAGTTATTAGCTATGTATGTGGGAAGTATATAAGTATTAACCCCAGCTTGGGTTTGGAAAGTAGCTATTTGTGTAGTCCAAAAAGGAGCATGATAATCTAAATTAGTAATTGCTTCATCAATAGCAGTCTTTATCTGAAAAGGACTAAGCTCTACTCGCACTACAGGATGCCCCAACCTAGCTAATATAAAATCCCTAATAGTTTCTTCAAAGAGAGTAAGCTCTACTTCATCAGATAAAGTATTTCTGTTTAGCTTATCCCCATCAATAGCTGTGGAATAGATATCCGTGTCACCAAGGAGATTACCTCCATAAGTTCCAAACGTATCTCCAAATCCTAAAAGTTTAGGATCAACTCTGGGTGCTGCTGCTGGCATTTGATTCCTCCTCAAAAATGCTTGGAGAAATTATTTTTTTAGGTCTTCCTTTTTTCGCTGATTTAATAGGCTTCTTTTTTTGTTCTTTCACTTGAAGCTCTACAAATCTGGATTCTATTAAGGTGTTTGAAGTAAAAAGTTCCCCTGGTCTTATCTCTTTGATATCTCCATCTGTATAAAGAAGTAGATTCCATCTACATTTACTTTTATATGTGTGCATAAATAACCTCTACTATATATATAGCTAAAAGAAAAAGACCAGGGGAGTAAATTCCCCTGGTCTTTTATTAAATTAGTAACTTACCTACTATTAGCTAGCAGTAGCCCCTAGGAACGATGTGTTTCTAGAGAATGGGCTGAAGAGGAAGTTGGCTGTTGGACCAACAACTCTAATAACTCGATAGAACCTGTTGTAAGGCTCAATGACTACTTTACCGTAGCGAGTCAAGATACCCTTCCTTGGTTGGAAGGTCTCTGGATCAACGATAGTTGGTAGTTGCTGTAGTGGGATGTATGGTGCGTAGACATAGCCTGCGTCCATAGCATTCGACCCTTTGTAACCCATAAGAATTTCGTCTTGAGGGAACATAGGATCAATGTAGAGATCATAACGTCCCATAAACTTACCCTTATACTCGATGGAGTTCTTACCAAAATTGGTAGGACCATCACCACCTTGAATACCACCCTCAAGCTTGGTTGCACTTTCTAGAAGTGAAGCAATAAGAGGAGAGGTAAGAAGCCAGTTACCAGGACCACGCATCGTAGTACGATAAATATCTTGTGAAGCAAGGTTAATTAGCGCAAGGAGGTTAGCATACACTTCGCCAACGTGACGAGGAGCAAGTGTAACATCTTCTTGACTAAAATCAATTACAAAGATATTTGAGGACTGCGAAGCAGAACCTAGCGAAGTACTAGTACCTGTGCCTTGAGCACCATTGAAATCATAGGTGAATTGAACAGGAACAAAGTTACTGTCCCCGTCGCCTCCATCAGGGCCTGCAAGACCAGGGAAGCCTCCATCACCACCCATGTTAATATAGCTATTATCCATGAGGCTAAGGTTAGATCCACCCTTGCTTGTGTTATGCATACCATAAGCAATCATTCTAAGGTCTTCGATGAGTTCGCGGTCGATCTCAAGTTGAAGTTCCTTGGAAAGAAGCTCAGTAAGTTCTATGTCAAGATCAAGGTTGTGATATGCTTTAAGGTCTTGAGAAGCCTCAAGTGTCCAAAGAGCACGCATCTTACGAGTGTTGGCAACAACTGCTTCCTGCTCAATGTGGAAGGTCATCTCTGGAATACCAGTTCCAGTGAGACGCTCACCAGCAGAGAGTTGGAAACCTAGGATAGAACTAGCAACAGGGAAGGCAGCAATCTTACCACCCATAGTACCTGAAGCAGCACCAGCCCCCATGAAGGCTTGGTTTCCACCAATACCAGCAGCTAGGACGTTTGAAACGTCGAAGCCAGCATCAGCAGCATCACCATCAAGACCACTAGTTCCAACTGGAACATTACCATCTCCAAGATTAAAAGTACCAGGCCAGCC
>Ga0114912_1001222_pt1 | contig 11321 bp, 8 predicted proteins | sample MalvirDeepMed_51_FD_89713 | JGI IMG/M metagenome (GOLD analysis project Ga0114912, IMG submission 89713) | Marine viral communities from the Global Malaspina Expedition - Malaspina viral metaG DeepMed_51 | ecosystem: Environmental > Aquatic > Marine > Oceanic | place: Mediterranean Sea...
AGATGAATGTATCGATGGAGGAAACCGGCGCCGCCTACACTTCTCTTTATGGTGGTTTTACTGATTTTACGAAGCTAGCCAGTAATGAACAAGCCACAATTGCGCGAACAGCATTAACATTTGAAAAGCTTGGTGTTGGATCCGAGACCTACTCTAAGGGCATGGAGATGGCCACAACGTCACTTAGTATGAGCCTGGAACAAGCGGAACATTCCATGCGCGACATAACAACATTCTCACAGGAATTGCAACTTGACGCCGGTAAGACGGTCGCGGCTTTTGCCGCGGCAGGCCCACAATTAGCCAAATTTGGCACTGAGGGCACCCAGGTATTTAAAGAACTCGCGAGAATATCGAAGATCACTGGTTTGGAGATAGATACCCTGTTGCGTACTACTAGCAAGTTCGATACATTTGAGGGTGCAGCCGATCAGGCAGGTAAACTAAATGCCGCCCTTGGTGGAAACTTTGTAAATGCGATGGATTTGATGATGGAAACCGATCCCGGCAAGAGATTTGAGATGATTAGAGATTCAATTACGGATGCCGGCTTGAGTTTCGAAGACATGTCCTATTATCAGAAGCAATATTTTGCTGAAGCTGCTGGTTTGGAGAGTGTGGATCAGTTGTCAAAAATGATGAGAGGCAATATGGACGAGGGCGCCGACGCAACAAAGAAAAATGCAGAATCTTTGGCAGAACTCCAAGCGACGGCATATGACTTGATCCCTATTGGGCAGAAACTTATGCTTATATTCAAATCTCTGTTTAAGGACGTTGACGCAAACAAGTGGGCCGCCCACCTCAACTTCGTGGTTGGTTTAATAGCTCAAGCAGTTCCGGCAGCAATTTTAAAAGTTAAGGAGGGATATGAGTTTATCAAACTATGGTGGGCGGAAAATAAGGGCGCCTGGATCGGTCCAGACGGGTTTCTCCAAAGTTTGTCGAACATCGTACCAATAGTGAAAACGATTTGGCACGTAATTAAATCGTGGGGCAGCGCTCTGGGCGCCGCCTTCGACGTTCTGAAAGCCTACGGCGAACTCTTTGCCGCTATATTCATGTCAGCGAACCCGATGAGAAAGTTCCGGGCGATTCAAGGTGTCATGGCCGCCGGCGACGAGTTCGATGCGAAATTTGCCGCCGCCGAGACGGCGACGGAATCTGGCGGCAAAGTCATCTCGAACCTCGCAATGGACACCGCGTCCAAAGGCCGCGCCGCGGCAGACACTCTTGGCGCTGGATCCATCATGGACACCGCGTCCAAAGGCCGCGCCGCGGCAGACACTCTTGGCGCTGGATCCATCGCGGAAGGCATCGAGACGGCAGGAAATGTATTGGAAAAAGCGACACAAACAGTGTCCATCGAGCTAGGCGGAAAGAAATTAGCAGACTATGTTGTAGAGGTGATTGGAGAAAAAATCAGAGACGTGAGTCTAACAGGTGGTTAAAAGGAGAAACTAAAATATGGCAGACAAACTATTTGACGCTATTCAATATGGAGGAATTCTAACCGATCCTGCGCTTCCTCCATATAATGACTTTAGTGACGCATATGCAAACAATAAAGGGACATATATTACCTTTCAACATGAGCCTTCTGGCAAAACTGTCAGATTCAAAGCATTCATAACAGCATTTAATGAAACTTTTAAGTCTGATTGGACCTCACAATCTGTGTATGGTCGCGCAGATCCAATTCATATGTTTAAACAAACCAGACGATCAATTTCTTTGTCATTCGTGGCACCGGCGGCATCTTCTGGTGAGGCATATGAAAATCTTGGAAGAATCCAGAGCCTTGCAAAATTTTTATATCCCACATATGTAGATGTTCAGGGCGCCCAAACAATTTCACAATCGCCGCTGGTTCGCCTTAGAGTTATGAACCTTTTAAGTCGAAATGATGGAGAAAAATTTCCATATGGAGTGACATTACACGATCCAGAAAGCCCAGATTCCAACCTACGAGCGAGCCCCATCACACAATATGGTGATTATCTTACTTCTGCTGGTGGCTCCCAAGGGCTGTTGGGGATTATCCAGAACGTAACTTTTAACCACAATCTTCAGGGAGATCACGGGGTTATAGATCCTGCTCCTGGTGTTATTATTCCAAAATTGCTTGAGGTCAATTTAAGCTTTGATGTAATTCATGAACATCCTGTTGGCTGGAACGAAGAAGGCGGCTTTGGAACGGCTCTGCTCCCCCCAGAGAGCAGCATCCCCGACATTGATCCAGATCTCCTCGCCGCGTCTGAGGGGATTGAAGCTGCCGCGGCAGGTGTGTTAGAGGTGACTGCCGCGATGGACGCGGCTCAAGACGCAGCCTCCGCTAATTGGGCGGCACAACTCGACGGAATAGTGATCCCCGCGGCCGAGGCTGCCGAAGATGGAGATTCCGTAGACACCTCAGTCGGTGGCGTTGGTGGCGGTTGAGAGAAAGAACCACGGAATAAGGAATTAAACAATGCCAAGATATAACAAAACAAAAATTTTAAAAAACTCTAGTGAATATTATAAGCCCTTGAGAGACACAAGGGATTTAAACATTGTTACACAATATGCCACCCCAAAGATGTATCACCCAACGGTAAAAGAGCGCTCAAAAACAAAGACCACACAACACATTTGGAAATACGGAGATCGTCTTTATAATCTTGCTTTTAAATTTTATGGAGACGAAAGGTTTTGGTGGGTCATTGCGTGGTATAATGGATATCCAACGGAGGCGCACATCCGTAATGGCGCGCTTTTATATGTTCCGTTGAACATTGAAAAAGCCCTAAAAGTGCTGAGGGCTTAAGAAGTGCCACAAAAATATCATTACGAGGGTTCAGAGTTATCTACAAAATCTTACGAAGAGGTTAAAAAGGCATACGAACGAACCAAAAATGCCATAGACACCACTGCGGACATTATCAATGGCATGGCCGCGGCAATTGCCACCAAGACAGCCGAAGATCCGGATTACGACGCCACCAGTGATCTGGACACGATGGCCACCTATAATGAGGGACTCACGCTGGAACTGGAGGCTCTGCCAGGGCTTGAAGAAGATTATTATGAGATAAGAAAGCTTGCTGTAGAAGCAGGTAAAGCGGCCGGCTGCCCAGAAGCTACCGGGACTGGCGGCCCTGACGATCCTTCTGAGTGCTCCATAGAGGCTTGGAATGCAGAGGCCGAACTCAACGCCATGGCGGCCGACTTCTATCCACCCGAAACCCCCCCAGAAATACCTGCCGCCACGGGCGCAGCCGCCGGCGGCACCGCCGGCAACTTCGCCGATGCCGCGACGACCGCAGCCACGGGTTCCGGCGAACCCGCCGCGACACACACATTTAAAGAGCAGTGTTTTTTGTTATCATATGTTAAAGAACTTACGGCATATAAAAAAGATTTAGATCAGGGAAATATTTCCGTGGCACCGAAAAACCTCCCGTATGTTGATGATGGTTATAATGCATCACTGTTGCTTGATGGGGATCCCTTTGGGTTTGTTAATAAGATGACGATGCATTCAGACCAAAAAGCTTTCTTTAATCTGGAAACAAAAGATATTTCTGCACTTCAACCCATGATTCGCCTTTTTAAAATCATAGAAGATACGAACGGAGAAGAGAGACAGCAAGAAATATCTTTTGATTCTCATTTTACGTCAAACGATTTGGGTTTTTTTAAAGACAAAAGAAGCCGTGGTGTTGGTGTTGGTATAAAAAGTTTTAACTTCTCTTATGTAGCCACCAATCCTTTTGCACTCAAGAAAAGCATTAAAGCAAAATTGAGCTTGTTCGCCAATAATTTTCAAGAGCTACTGAGAGAAAGAATAGCAGACGACGGGAGTATGTATAAATATATTGATTTGGCACTTAAAACTGGTGGTTCCGAAACTGCCGATCTGGCAAACAGAAACAACCCATCGCTATCTGGGGAAGCATATGATAATTTAACCAAACTAAATTTCAGACTTAAGGCAATCGTTGGCTGGGCCCTTCCATCAGAAAGTGGTGGCATAGATGGCGCCGTGAGAAATGCCATATATGATTCATATATAACTTTGAATCTTACCCCAACAATTCACGAATTTGGTTTGGATGATCAGGGGCGCGTCAATTTCGATATAAATTATTTGGCTTATTGTGAAGATTTCTTCGACCAGCCATCTTTTGATATTTTTAGTGATCCTGAAATTGGCGCTCGTATGTTAAAAAGAAAAATGCTATTTAAGGCATATAATGCGGCATGTGATGCTGACTCCATTGCTGAATTAAAAGCAGAATCAAAGGACGAAATTGAAAAAGACAAAGTAAAGGCTTTCCAAATACTTATAAACAATCTCATTGATCACGGCAGAATGTATACTATACCCGTTCGATATGATGATATGTATCAATTTTTAACGAAAACGCCAGCCTACGATTTCGCCAATTTCATACCATCTAAGGACGAAGAAGTCACCGCGGAATCACTTGGAGCCTCAGAAACTGCGGAAGAAACCATCAAAGCCAAGGAGGAAGACGCCAGCGAGACGTCTAGTACAGAAATAGTAAAAACAACAGTCGATGAGTCTGACCTTACTTTGGGTGAGATGGTGTCTTTCTTCTATGTGAGCGATCTAATTGACTCAATTCTAAAAAATATTGAGAAAAACCTCGTTGCCTACGAGGAAGCAATTGACGATATCAACCTCGCGGAGACCGACGAGACCGCCGCCACAGGGGAGTCAGCCGCAGAAGAGAAGGCCGAAGCTGAAAATCCAGAAAGAGATGTTCAAACATCGAGTGATTTGCAAGCCGACGAGAAAAAAAGACTTAGGAAATTTCGCGAGCAAATAAAAAGTTTTAGAATCTTATTTGGCCCATTCGAAGTCGTTGATCCCAAAAATCCCGCAGTAACAATATTTGTAAGTTTGGGAGATATTCCTATTTCAACTCGTTATTTTATAGCATGGCTTACAAAAAAAATGCTCAAAAGAGAGGAAAGTCGCTATCCAATGGCAAAATTCATGAATGATTTCATTCAAGAACTTTTGAGAGATTTTATGAATGATGACAAGTGTTTTAATGGGCAAGTTAAACAAAAAGTATTTTTGTTTTCGTCTGCACTAACTTCTTATAGAAATGAAACCGAAAGTGGCGCCGAAGAAGACAACGTTACGCAGGCCATTAAAGAACATGGCACCGGTGCTCGTTTGAACATATCAACTGCGCCGGTTGATTTGCCGATATTAAATATATTTGGCGAAAGAGAAATGCCCGATGGTGGCGATCAGGGATTTGATAGGGAAATTAATTATATGTGTTATTTTGCCGGCCGAACGCAGCCAACAGAACAGATGACCGGAGATCGCGCAGTCGACGAAGCAAGAGGGCTTTTTCATTATGGAATAGGTCGAGATAGTGGCATTGTGAAGTCAGTTAATTTTAGAAAAACCAGCGCCCCAGGTTTGAAAATGGTGAGGTTTGAACAACAGGGGTACGATGGGCTGCAACAACTGCGCGAACAATACGACATTGATATTAGAACTTATACGAATGTAAATGCTCTTCCCGGTACTTATATTTTTCTTGAACCAAACAGTTTTGCACCCAGCACAGAAGTTGACTTGACTGCCCTAGGTATTGGGGGGTATCACATGATTATTCGCAGCGAACACACCTTGGCTGCGGGAATGGCAGAATCTACAATTACAGCTAAGTGGGTGGCAGAAATCTACGACCCCAACCGTGATCAACCGGAGCGCTCGGATCCCGCCACCGCTGAAGAGGAATCAGAAGACCAAGGACTAAACTGCTACTCCACCGACCGTTCACCGGGAGACGCCGTGGATCCCGTTCTGCCCGTCGTAGCCGATACAGTGACCGGAGAATAATAAATTATGTCACAATTATATGCTGAAAGTAATGATGAGGGATCCAAAGATTTATTTGAAAAAAGAAATTATTATGGTTCTAAATTATCTAAAACTGGTTATAAAAATGTAGTAGATTTTAATTTTGGTGAGAAATTCTTTTATGGAAGAGTGAACCGAGTGTTTGTTCCAATGATTTTAAGGAAAAGAAGAATTAAAAGGTTTAGTAAAATAAATGCCACAGAGGCCGGCCAAGGAGCAGTTAATTTTGTTGTGGACGCCTTTAACGATATGGCACAACAGTTTCAGAGATGTGCCGTTTATGGCACAATTGACACATCGGATCAGTTTTTAACCAACATGAAGGTTCACAAAGCATATCAAAATCCAAATAATTTATATAGAAATCATAGAAAGGGGTATTTTGGTTCAATTGCTGGAATTTTTAGGGCGCGCCGCATCAGGGTCCGCGATTTTGATGATTTTGTTAACGAATTGATGGTTGTTTTACAAGATACTGTCCACAGGCTTCCAATTACAAAGACGGGGTTTATTAAAAATAAAAGTTGTCCAATTTTGTGCTCTGGGTTGGCAATTGAAATAGCCGATATTGATCCCATCAATGACCAAAAAAAAATTAATCAATTTGTAAACAGCAAAAATTGGAATTTTTATTTGAATGCTTGTTCTTCATACGGGTTTATGGTAGATAAAAATATGCCGTGGAGAATTGTCGCAGATATTGGCAACCGCCCGACTCGTTCGCCAATGTTGGATTATTCCGGTAAGTATGGCGCCCCCAACCCTAATTTAATTATTTCAAACTATTACACAAACGTTCATAGTCTATATTATCAGAATTTCAAGTCAAATATATTAAATCTCTATAATAGAGTCAAATTAAGAAACTTTTCGGTGATAGAAGAGTGTGGGGGAACGACCGTTACACGTATCGTAACCCCGATCACTTATACTAATAATTCTTTTTTGACGAAATTCCCAGATAAGAAACTTTTAAAGATATATTTTAATATTCGAGTTCTTGAAGAAGAAACGGGAATGACCGATAATGAAATAAGCCACCTGCTCGATGATTGTATTGAAATATACATGCATGCCGGCGTTGTGGCCGCTCTGAATGCTTTTGAGAGAATTATCAACGAACCATTTGACAAACGCGGCTCACTGAGTTATATTAAGAAACACGTTGATGCTATTGCTGATACAAAATAAGAAGAGCTAATGTTTTTTCAGACCCTAGACGACAAAACAGAATGTATGGGAGTTTATGCCGGCGGCACACTCTATTTTAAAGATTTCCCCACAAACCTGACAAAAACGTGGAGATACACAGGATCTATTACAGATCCTAGTGTTGAATATGGCTGGCTTTTGTGCAATGGTTTCACTTTAGAAGAGGTTTGCCCTGATTTTTTGAAAGAGAGGTTGGAAGGGTCGCAGAAGAATTTTCGAGCCTATCTGCGGTCCTTTGAACTAGGTAGAATACGCCTTCGCGAACACTGTTTCTTCGACCTTGTGCCAGAGGACTTTTTGCTGGAATTTTGTGATGTAAAAAACGAAATCACAAGGTTTGTTTTTGAGAATTATGAGAAGCCAGAAAACTATGAACATCTAGATAAAATCCAAAGATTGCTTCACAAGATCAAATATCAAAATGTCAGTATAAACATTGAGGGGTGTAGAAAATTATATCAATCTACCTTTGGCAGAAAGAAGGCAAATGAGATTTTGAAGAGAAGCCACTATATTGATTATAATCTTTTCGGATCTATCACAGGAAGATTAACAACTAATAAAAATTCATTGCCAATTCTAACTATGAAAAAGGAATACCGTCAACTTCTTAAGCCGGCCCACGATTGGTTTGTTTCATTAGATTATAATGGTGCTGAAGTTAGAACTTTTCTTGAACTTTCCGGGAAGGAACAGCCGCAAGACGACATTCACGAGTGGAACATTAAACACGTTATAAAAGAAGATGTGGACAGATTCACAGCGAAACAGCGCTTTTTCTCTTGGTTATACAATCCCGATTCAGACAAGATCAAAACTAATTTCTATGATAAAGAAAAACTGCTTGACAAATGGTACGAGGGAGGTTATATTATAACACCATACAAGAGAAAAATGAAGGTAGAACGACGGAAGGCTCTCAACTATCTTATTCAAAGCACGACGGCAGACCGTGTGCTTGAGAGAGCCGTCGTTATCGATAAAATGCTGGAAGACAAGAAATCATTTATTTCACACATCGTACATGATGAAATTGTTATTGATCTTTGCGTCGAGGAACGGGATATTCTGCCAGAGATCAAGAAGACATTTGAAAAAGATGGGTTTATGGCCAACATTAACGCCGGAAAGAATTATTTGGATTTTGAGCGGTTAAAAATATGATTTCAGTTGTTGGATTGGGCAGCGCCGCCTCCAAAATTGCAGAGAAGTTTTCTGATTTTTCACAATACAACGTTTATTTGATGAATGACAATATTGGCAGAACTTCAAAATACAAACTTAAACTAAAGAAATATGACACTCCAGAGGAGTATGAGGGCAATATACCAAATGTTAAAAAGTTTTTCGCTGGCATCGATGATCACATTCAGTTTTTTATTGTGGGCTCTTCATATAGCTCAAATTATTCACTTGGAATTCTTGAACAAATCAAAGACAAAAAGATCGATCTATACTATATCAAGCCGGATACAGAACTTTTAACTGGAATTCCAAAACTATTAGAAAATGTTGGATTTGGGGTGCTTCAAGAATATGCCAGATCGGGACTTTTGAACTCTATTACCTTGATCTCTAATCTCAACGTTGAAAAGATTATTGAAAATATACCGATCAAAACCTATTTTGATGTGATCAATCGTTCAATTTATTCAACTATTCATTATTTAAACTATTTTGCACACAATGAGCCTGAAATCGGGCAGGTTTCAAAACCGCTTGATATTAATCGTATTAGATCGGTCGGCTTGCTGAATATGGAGAATTTAGAAGAAAAGTGGTTTTTTGACCTTGACATGGAGAGAGATCTATGTTATTATATGTGTATCAACAAAGAAAAACTTGAGACAGATGGTGGCCTCCACCGGAGATTAGTTGGAATGTTGAAAGAAAAGCCGAGAAATGCTTTTAGGAGAATTTCATATGCTATATATGAAACCGAATTAGAACAAGACTTTGGGTTCTGCGTTGCCCACACTAACGCAATCCAAAAAAACTCTTGACAAAGCTTGTCGAGAGTGTTACATTAGATATCAAGGAACGCTTGATATACTTTACCCATCAAAAGGAGAAATAAACATGGGAATCAACATGGAGCTTATGCGCCGCAAGCTCGCAACTTTGCGCGGTGAAAACAAGGGAAACGGAAACTCTGTTTTCTTTAGACCGGATGACGGCGATACGGATATTCGTATCGTTCCTGCACCAGACGGAGATCCGTTGCGGGAAATGTTCTTCCACTATAATGTAGGAAGTCATCAGGGCGGTATTATGTGTCCGAAGCGCAACTTCGGTGAACGTTGTCCGATCTGTGATTTTGCTTCGTCGGTATGGCGAGAAGCAGCAGAAAACAATGATGAGGAGAGTAAGAAGCTGGCGAAGTCACTATTCGTCCGTACTCGCTATTTCTCACCGGTTGTGGTGCGGGGTCGTGAAGAGGAAGGTATCAAGGTCTATGGCTACGGCAAGACCGCCTATGAACTCCTTCTGGGCTATATTCTCGATCCGGAATATGGCGATGTTACTGATATCAACGAGGGTACTGATATCACGCTTACTTATACCAAGCCCACGAAGCCTGGGGCATTCCCCCAGACGAACCTGAAGATGCGTCGTAATACATCTCCTCTTCTGGAAGATGTTGATGCGATCTCTCCCCTCCTTGATCGCATGCCAGATTTTGATACTCTCTTCGAGCGTCAGACTCCGGAGGCAATCGACGCAATCCTTGACGAGCAGCTATCAAGTGATGGAAGTGCTGAAAGCCGCTCCTCCCAGACTACAAAATATGGGGGTGAAAAGAAGGATACCGTAGACCGCGCATTTGATGAACTACTAGCCGGTTAACTTTAGGTTCACCCACAGGGAGGCACAGGGTTATCAGGTGCCTCACACCATTTTAATGCCCCTTCGGGGGCATTTTTATTTACGCTTTCGGTAAGTCGTGGTATAATTATAGTGGTGCGAAAGCACTATAAAATAAAGATAAAAAAAATAAAATAAAGACAAAATAAGGAGATTATCTAATGGCTAAGAAAGCTAAGGCTGGTCGTGTGCCTATTCACGATCTAATGAAGCTAGTAAATAAAAAGGCAGGCAGAACGGTCGCCCACGACTTAACCGGCGACAACCCCACAACAGTAAAAGAGTGGATTCCAACCGGTTCGCGTTGGCTGGATTCGATCATTTGTAAGGGGCAAGTATCGGGAATTCCCGTAGGAAAGGTTACAGAAATCGCTGGGCTGGAAGCAACCGGCAAATCATATATGGCAGTTCAGATCGCAGCCAACGCCCAAAAGATGGGTAAAGTGGTTGTATATTTTGATTCTGAATCTGCCATCGATCCATCGTTTTTGGAAAAGGCCGGATGTGATTTAGAAAACCTAATGTACGTTCAGGCACAATCCGTAGAGTTTGTGCTGGAGACGATTGAGGAACTTCTCGGCGCAACTGAGGAAAAATTAGTATTCATTTGGGATTCGCTGGCATTTACGCCGGCTATATCAGATGTTGAGGGAGATTTCAACCCGCAATCATCGATGGCAGTGAAAGCACGAATTCTTGCAAAGGCAATGTCAAAACTTGTCATTCCTATTGCGGATCAGCAGGCAACACTGATTGTTCTTAATCAGTTGAAGACCAACATTCCAAGAGGGCCAAACGCGCACATCGTTGCGATGACAACACCCTATATTACTCCTGGCGGCAAGGCGATGCATTATTCATATTCGCTGCGGATCTGGTTAACCGGTCGAAAGGCAAAGAGCGCATTTATTAATGACGAAAAAGGATTTCGTATTGGATCCGAGGTGAAGGTGAAGATTGAAAAGTCGCGCTTTGGAAGTACCGGAAGGAACTGCGCTTTTCGTATTTTATGGGGAACCGAGGATGTTGGAATCCGAGATGAAGAATCGTGGTTTGATGCAATTAAGGGATCCGAACGCTTGAAAAGCGCTGGCTCATGGTATACACTATCCATGGAAGATGGCTATACAAAGAAGTTCCAACCTTCTAAATGGAACGAATTAATTACAAATGATAATGAATTTCGTGCTAACATAATTCGTCTAATGGACGAAGAAATAGTTGAAAAGTTTGATCGGCGCCAGGGTGACGCTAAATCATTTTATGCCGAACCGGACGATTTGACTGTTCCACAAGAAGCAACCGCATAAGGAGATTTATCATGGTAAGTTTATCAGCACTATTAATGTTG
>Ga0114912_1001225_pt1 | contig 11302 bp, 23 predicted proteins | sample MalvirDeepMed_51_FD_89713 | JGI IMG/M metagenome (GOLD analysis project Ga0114912, IMG submission 89713) | Marine viral communities from the Global Malaspina Expedition - Malaspina viral metaG DeepMed_51 | ecosystem: Environmental > Aquatic > Marine > Oceanic | place: Mediterranean Sea...
CCGAAAGCCAGCGGTGGGTCACCCTGTTTCGGATAGCCCGGCTCCCGTATTCGGCCCTCAGGGGCCTGGGTTTTAGCCCACAGATGGCTGCGACACTGCTGTTTGCAGGGAGTGCTGTCGGTACTGGCGTCGTGGTCAATGAGACGATACTTGAGGGCCGCAGCTTTAGCCGTGGCGATGCTGGCGTCTACCTAGCACCGGGGGATTCACCTGTTAGCTACGTCAGCGATCCGGAGGAGCCAGGATATAACACGTTATTTGTATCGCTTTCGGCAGTGCCGGTACTTTCAATACAGTTGGAAAGCATCTCGGTTGGCACGGTCTATACTGGCAGCACACTTCCAAGCGGCCAACAATATGCTCTCCAGGTGGGAGGGATAGCGGCAAGCTCCGGTTTCACTGCTACCAGACTCGAGGTAGGCCACCTAATCCTGGAGAAGAGTCGGTGTAAGAGACTGGAGCTGAGTGATATCCAGGCTCATACCCTTATAGTCCGCGGAAATGCGTCAGACGGACAGTCCCTGGCCCCCACTGCGGCAGGCGGGGCCAGCAATAGGATGAGGGCCATCGGAGGGGGCCATCATCAGGCTGAGGCGATGACACATTCGGGCGGGCTTTTCGATCGTATAGCCATCCAGGCTACCGAATCGGGCCAAAATGGACGGGTGGACCGTCTGGTGCTCACGAACATGTATACGAAGGGCGGGCCATGCCAACTCAGCCGGATGAATGTCGGCACTTTGGAGATTTTGCTGAACGAAATCGGCTCTGGGGATGGCTTCGCCGCTAAGGACTTCACGATTTCGACATCGGTCACGGCCAGCGTAATTTTGATGGAGGACAACGTCGAGGTCAGTATTAGCGAGCCAGCCACAAGCTAATTTATGGAGGAATTATGAATTGGTTACTGATGTTCTTACCTGAAGACAAGCGTGCGCTGTTGGAACTCGCCATCAGGGTGACATCCGCGCTGGACACACCAGAAGAACGCAAAGCTGCGGCCAAGTTCGGCGTAGCGATGATGGCGGATGGCCGCGTAACTGTTACTGAATGGACGAGGTTCGGTAAAATCCTAGGCATCTATCGCAATGAGAAGAAGGGGAAGTGAGCACTCGAAGTTGGATAGCTGAGCGTAGCGAGATGGCTCTGTTTGCAGACGGGTTCGATGACGCCATCATCGGAATGAGCGGCGGCGTAGTGGTCTATGACCGGGATAAGTGCATAGCTATCCTTGCGGCGGATATGACCTACGATGAGGCGGAGGAGTATTTCGACTACAACGTGTCTGGTGCCTACGTCGGAGAGTACACACCTCTATTTATTGAGATGGTTCCTGCTGCTTGCTCTTGAACCGCCCTGTCAGATAGACACGTTCTGCAAAGCTAAAGGTGTCAGGCTCCCTGCGAAAGATAGGGAGGATATATGCCTTGATGCAGTACGCCGTGCCGAGGCCCATAGCGGCAGCGATGTCTTTAAACCGTTGTGGGACTGGTACTCTCTTCATTATTCCTCCACAGGTTGTAGTGCTACAGCTATTGGGAATCCATGTTCGTAGGCTTTAGGTAGCGTCTGGGCTTGCAGTATCCGCACTATCTCATCCAGGTCCGACGGCCTCCAGAGGTACGCCTCGACCCCTGGGCAATGCTGGAGTGCCTCAAGCCATTCGTGCTGCGCCGCCGTAGGTTGCCCTTTTTCTGATTTTAGCTCGCACATGATGATGCGTGGTGGCCGTACAAGGGTGCAATCCGGGTAGCCACGGGCGCTATGCACACTCAGGAACGGGTGGTAAAACAGCCAGCCCAAAGTCTCAGCCAAGTCTTTGAGTTGAAAGGTGAACTGCCGCTCGGTCACTTGTATCATGATGCCAACTGTGGGCGGTAGTCGCTGGCCTCTAGCCATAGTGTGCGACAAAGACTTTTATCGCTAAGACGGCTGGCAATCCGTGGTGGTAACTGGGCGCGGTCAAGGTTCGTGACGATGAGCGTCCGCGTGCCACCAGCCAACTCATACCTATCGTTGATAATTCTGTCTCGCTGTGCTTCACCCCAGTCACGCTCCGCTGATGCGCCAAGCTCGTCGTAGATAAGGAAAGGTACGGACTTCAGGTCACTCAGTGCTGCGTCAATGCCGAAGTTGCCTACCCTTTGCCGTAGCTCGTTCATGAGCGCTATCTCTGAGCGGTAGATTACTGTGCGTCCCATGTTACGCAGGATACGAGCAGCAGCCAGGCACAGGTGCGTCTTGCCAGTTCCGGGTGGCCCCCCAAGGATGAGCATAGGAGGGCCTGCACCGGTCACCCACTCACGTGTAGCAGTAAGGGCTTCCATGACTTTCGGGTGTTCAGGGCGTGGGTTGAAGCCCTCGAAGGTACGCTCAATGGATGGTATACCGGAGTCAAGCTCCTGGATGATATCGGTGTCGTGTTTGGACGCAGCCCGGTCCTTGTACCCTTGTCTATCAAGCTCACCGAATGCTGCGTTATCTGCAAGCCGGTCTATCATTGGGCGCGTAGCTGCGAGAAGCTCCTGGCGGTGTTCCTCCATCAGACGCCCGATTAGCTGCGACAGGGAAAGCGTGTCATACCCCTGTTCCTTCCACCATTCAACTTGATACTTCGCTATGAAGTAGTCGCGTATGCGGTCTTGGAACGTCCTGAATGTCTCCATCACCTCACTCCTTGGCCAAGGTACTCCAAAGCTAACTCGTACTGGTCTTGTGTCAATGCACCCCACGCATTTAAGCTCCTGCTATGGAGGAGTATTTCTAGCTCTGTCCCAGCAGCACGTCTGTACTCTGCCCACCAAGACCTGTATGCCCGGACTGCAACAGAGCATTCACTCGCGAGGTTCACCATCCGTGGTCTCTATTGGAGTTCAGCAGTATAGGTTGCCGCTTTGGGCCATGATACGTACTGGCAGTATTCTGTCTACGCGCCCATGATTGAAATACAGCCATGAGGTTTACGTAGCTCCGTTTCGCCCCGGTTGCGCTGATGTATTCCCACCGCTTCCGCTTGCTGTCGAACCCGATTGTCGCCTTCATAGCCAGCGCTATATCAAGCGCGATGGTAGGGTCTATGTTCTTTTTCAAACACCATTCTCTGACCTTTATCAAACTCAGACGCCCTGAGGCCCCAGGTATCTCAGAGAGTGTGTCCAGTGCCTCTAGATATTGGTCATCGTCAGTCATTTTCAGTCCTCCATAATATCTAGGCCCATAGGTCAGTCCCCCCCCTCCTTTCCGCCTGGCGACCACCCGCCAGCCTTTCTCATCTCCCTCACGGGAGTCCCTGGAGTTAGTAAGGCTAACCACTCCACGTCTCTCCTGGGGGTTCCTCCCCAACACCGGTTTACGGCCAGGTGTGACACCGCAGCCTGTTTTCGTCTTGCCAGGCTCACGCAAGCGAGGTAGGATATAGGTGCCCATTCCCCACCCCGGATTATCCCCCGTCCTACTAGGAGAGACGCACTCTGAGGACGGGGGTTTTCCTTTTCTGACCTTAAGAGCCGCCCCCACATTGCGGCTAAGCCACCCCCCAGAGCGACCTAGCCGCTGGGGGACGGCTCTCACGGTCAAGTATCTACTCCTCGTGGTATGTTGTCAAGACCCCAAAGTGGGCACCGCGCCCAAGTACCAGGAAATCTTGTCCCTATCAACGCCTACCACTGGAAGCTGGGCTACGTCGGAGATGGCGCTCTGCAACAGCTTGAGCAGGTAGCCCCAATTGGCGAACTGCTGCCCCTTGCCACGCCTACCAAAGCCTTCTGGTGGACGCTTGTTCATGTGCGCTTCCATCAGGCTCCAGACCTCGTCGGACTTGCGTCCCTCGCAGCGGACGGTGTAACGCATGTAGCCCATGCCCTCATCGAACTTCTCTGTACCGTCTTCGTGTACCCACCCACGCTCTTGCCACTTGATGTCCACGTACACGATGTCGCGTATAAACTTCTTCTTAGCGGGTGACATCAAAGACCCTCCGACGCCGGGGAGATGCCACCGCCACCGTAGCGTTGGTCTAGCGCAGAGATGAGGCTGTCTATCCCCTCCAGCACTATCCCACGCTGGCTGTCTAGCTCACCTGCTGTTTCGGCGTCATCGCTCGACTCTGAGGGGCCGAGGACAGGCAACTCATGGGCCACCTCCACCGTGGCGTCGAAGCTCCACTTGCCGGTGGAGGTGCGTGACACATTGGCCCTGGTTCGCATAGTCTTCTTCATCTGTTCTATACGTCGCTGATAGTGGTCTCTCTGGTCAGTCATCATTCTTCTCCTCTTGTCTCTTTTACAAATTGGGCAAAGCGTGTCCGAGGCTGTGTTCACCCGTACATTTCGCACCTCCTGGCCCCTCCTGTGGGGCGTCTAGCTTCACCATAGCGGCCCGTTCTTACTCAGAGTTGACCTCCAGGTCATCTGGTGGCGTTTCCTCGCCGCTATCGTCGCCAATAATGAAGGTGTAGGCCGCCAAGACCTCATCTGTCTCCAGGTGGGAGAGGGTCTTATCGAAAGACTCCCTGGCATAATCGTCCAGGGTGCCCTTCTCCCACTGCCTGTGCTCCGCCGCTGCTGCGGTGAGGAGACGGCTGGGGGTGCAACTCTGGCTTCCACGGCCCATGCTGTGGAATAGACCTCCCTGGTCACCACGACGCCAGGGAGTCCCATGCTCCGGGCAATCGTCCAGCGGAGGAGGAGGGATGCTAGGCTCTTCTGGGCCGATAATCTCTCCGGTTGATTCGATGACCCGCATCGTCGCTTCTTCCTCTGTGGCTATGGCACCCATAATCTCCGGTGACATGGGGAGCATCTTGCAGAGACGGCGCAAGGCTGTCTTCTTGAACATCTCCTCCGTATGGGTGACCCATGGGCCGTCGCTGGCGGCTCTGCTGTGTGACCTGAGGGAATCCAGTTCCTTGCGTGTGAGGACGACGGACTGTTTCTCGCCCTTCAGCGTAGCCACGGCATAGGCATGGGTCACATTGTCACCCGTGAATAGCGTCCGACGGCTCCGCTGGTCAAAGCGGGTAATCGGCTCCGCACGTTTGAAGTGCCTGATGGACGGGTTCAAGCCCTGCTCCCACTCGAACGTATCGCCTTTGTAGACCACGTCGGCAGAGATGATAGTCACCTGGCCGCTCCGTCGGGCCAGGTCCATCATCCCCTGGTAACCAAGGACGAGGGTGCACTCGCTGACTCCCTTTTTGTTGTCCTTGAACGGGATGAGATAGCAGTGATGGAGGGGTGTCTCCGGCTCCAGACCTACTGCCGCCGCCTGGAGCAAGGCCCCGGCGAATGACGCGGGTGTGCATTCGGCAAGGGCAGGATTCTTGCGGACTGCTGTCAATGCGAGCCGCATGAAACGCTCTGCATTCAGTTGCTTGGGCAATGCCTCAGCTATCGCCTGCTTGATATCGGCTCTCTCCAGGAGTTCCCGGAGTGTGTCGTTGGACTTCCCTTCTATCGCCTGTGATTCTGCCAATTCCAATGCCTCCTCTTGTTCTTGTTCTTTCTTGAGTAGCCAACGCTCTGCGCGTTGGCGTGTGATTGCGTCGCCCTCGCCCGTCTCCAGGTAGTGCTGGACAGCGTTCTTGCCCTTGGGGCGCAGCGTGTGCGCCCCACGGCTGAAGGTGCAGCGGGCGACCCATGTCCTCGGCCCGGCCAGGTGTGCCTCCACCGCACCGTCGCACTCGGCGCACCAGAGGCGCTTCGCATAGCTCTGCGCGTCAACTTGGTTGTCGAACATCGTGTCAATCCTTGAACTGATTACGGGACGGGACGTTCCTGAACCGCACCCAGTGGTATCTGAATCTCACCTGGCGGTTCTGTATCATCGGGTCGTGACGGCTCGCCGAGACGACGAAGCGCAGTTTTTGCGCCTTCGGGTCTGGAGGATGCGTAGTGTCTAGAGTGTGGAGGTGCATCACCGTCACAACGACGGATGTCTCTCCCATGAGGTGGACAACCGCAAGGTCGTAGGGTTCTGCCAACTCCTTGAGCAGGATGTAGAGAGTCTTAGAAACGATGGCCACGTGCTCCTCGCCCACCTCTGGGGGTACGTCTGGGAAATCAACATCGACAACGTCCCCCAACGCTTCTGCGGCTCTCATCTGTGCATCACTCCACCCGCGAGACGGGTGTCGCGTGCAGTTTAAGAAGATACTAGCCATACAGCCCTCCCCTGTTTGTGGTATGCTGTCACCATGACAACAGTAACACTCCTCACATACACATGCCAGAAGTGCGGCCATGTCTGGGCACCCCGTAAGCCGAGGCGCACACGGCAGTGCCCAAACAAGGCGTGTTTCACGAGGTTTTGGGAGGACCCCCCAGCCCAAGCAGCTTCTTGAGAGTGGCTGCAAAGCCGTGTAGCTCCTCCTGACTCACGTCTTCGACGGTGTCTTCTACGGGCGGCTGCGGTGTCAGCACACGGACATGTAGCCTTGGGGCAGTGCCCATGAGCCACCCATCGGGGTAGCCGTGATGGGTCATGCCGCTGTTCGCCTCCGGGTAGTGTGCTTCCAGCAGGTGTTCCATAGCCAGGAACGGGGTGTCTGTGTTCCTGCGGCAGTAAACACACTGGTACGCTGACCCGGTCTTGCGGGTGTTGCCATAGGAAATCGTGTGTTCTGTGAGGTACAGCCCGTGGCGGCTGTAGAAATGTCTTGACGACACCAGCCCTATGGATGGGTCGTGGCGGAACGGGCATGTCCCCACATACCTCTTGTTCCTCTGTTTCCTGGTGGAGATAGCCCTCGCGAGCTTCCCTGGAGGGGGGCTAAAGGTAAGCTCCTGTAGGCGTTTCATCGCTCGGAGTGTTTGTTCGTGGAATGTAGCCACAGTATTCTCCTCTTCATCAATAGATTTACTCTTGCGTAGCGACATTTGCATAATCCTTTCCGCTGCCCACCCACCCACCTTCAGCGGTATACGTTGTAGCTAACCTGTCTTTTGAGCGCTAGTCTGCGAGATGCAGTGCCCTCCTTTCATCGTGATGAGAGAACAGTATGTCCGGCATATTGAACAGGCATCTCCTGAGGTAACGCATATCGTCTATGTTGGACTTCTCCTGCCAGGCTTCAGGCTGCACCGCACTCATGACCTTTATTGCCTCGTGCAGTGCCTGGGCGACGATGTACCTTCCTCGCTGGCTCCACAAGAATGAAAGAGCCTCTTCTGTCTGAGTGTCCATCGCTAGTTCACCAAGCTGGTGAGGTAGTCCCATGAACGCTGGCGCATCTCCTGGCCCTTGCCGAACCAGCTTCTGTTCACCCTGGCGCTATCGACCCTCTCCTGCGTCGCAGCAGTGGCACCTATTCGGGGTTCAGCGTGGTCCAGGTACTGGGTCACTGCGTTGTACGCAGTCCAGGCGGTGTACTCGATAGCAGGCTCGTAGTTTCCTATGCCCGTGGAGAACAACTCGTTGATTGTCTTCACGTCACGCTGGCCTGGGAAGTATTTGTCGGATACCAGAGCGGTCTGCACGTCAGCAGCGGTCATCTCAAGGGTATGCCCTAGCATCGCTAGGAACTCAGACCTCCGTATCTTGTGGTCGGCGATTTCCTCTGCTTGCCGGGCGAAGGACATGAAGTTGGAGTGTGTGAGGCCGATAACCTCACGAATCTTCTCCGCGTCCAAGGCCATGTTGCGAGTGTGCCTGGCAGAGAACGTAGAACTTACCCCACTCAGAGCGACATCGAGGGTGTTGGAGCACACGACCCGTATCACCGTGGGCTTGACCCTGAGTGCCAGTGTGCCGTCGTGCCCGTTTGCGAGGAGCAGATACGACTGGAGCTTGTCGAATCCCTTGATTTTGTACTCCCCTGGCAGCTTCATCTGGAACCACACGCGCTTGCCGCCAGACAAGCTCCCCGCAGTGTTGAACGCAGCCAACTGGTCGCCCACGATATCGTCCAGCAGAGCAGCCGCTTCCCAGTTCTGGAAAGGCTTCCACTCAGGCGATGCCGTGTGCAAGAGCTTCCCGTTGTCCGAGCGGACGTAGAACATGACCTCCGGCACGTCCTTGAAGGTGTACCCGTCGAAGGCGGGATGCTTCTCGACACTCCAGTCCAGGCCAGCCTTCGCTATCGCCTCAGCCGAGGTCATCGCTCCCTCGACCGACTTACCGAGCCTGTGCCACGGCACATCGCCGTGGTAGGCCATCTCCGCTGTGCCATCCTCTCGGATGGTTATCTCGTCTGGCATGGCCAGACCTCCTTTCAGTTCGGCGGGCTAAGTTTAGGCCCACCCCTGCCACCAGGATGAGGAGTCCTGGTGGCAAGGGCATGTCTAACCTTTCGTCTCCCTTCTGAAGTAGTCTGACAGAGCTTCGTTTATAGCGTCACTCGCCGTCTCAATGGTGGCAGAGATAGCATCCTCCATGACGCGGATTACTTGGTTCTTGTCCTCTGTACTCAGCGCCCAGAACTCACCGCTGTTAGTGTGGTCTTGCCCCACCGGGCAGTGTATGTACAGGTCATCATGGGAGCCACAGGAAGGGCATATGGCCGTGGAGTATGCGGTTACCGCGTCATCAACCGACCATGAACCTATCAAGAACCACCGCTGGAGCGTTTCATCCCACTCCTTTTCGGCCCAGGCTGTACGCTCTTCTGGGGTCAGCGCGGGAATCCATCCGGTCATCTCGCCTCCTCCGCTAGGATGTCCCCGACTAGCTCGTTGCCCATGCCGTAGCGTTCGGCCTCCATCTCGGCCAGCGTATCGCGTGCCATCTCGTGGCCCTTGGAGCCGGGAGCGTGTAGCCGCAACTCGCGCTGCCAGCAAGGGATGCAGTCGAGGCCGATGCGGTTCTCTATAGCGGGCGTCGCGCCCCGTATGTACCAGACTCGGTTCCCGTGTTTGCATTCCATATCAACTCTCCCTTATCCACTCGTCTAGTCTTTATTGCAGCAACCAAGGCGTACAAAGAGGCACTATCACGAACACATACCCGCGCTCCGTTGCGCCTTTGTGGAGTGTGACTACGCCTGAGGCGGAGCAGACCTTCGGCACAAGCTCGGTCGCCGCTCGTGAGTGGTTCTGGTCGCTATCCAATGCGTAGTCATAGGGCACCGTGACGCTCACGGGCTTTGCATCGCTGAAGGTGTCCCGTGCCCACGCTTTGATGCGTGACCCTCGGTAGTCCGTCGGTCCCAGAAACTTAGTCTCAATCGCCATGTATGCCATAGTTCTCCTCTTCCGTCATCAGTCCACCTCGATTTCGGTGCCTTCGCCCCAGCGGTCTTCGGCTACCTCTGCGTCTCGTGTCAGTTCACCTCCTTGGTCAACCACCTCAAACGTCATCTCTGCGATGGCACCATGGAGCTTTGGAGGGGTAGAAGTGTCGATGATGTCCACGCGGTCAAGCACATGCTCTCTTTCAAAGCGTTCCCGTGCGAGTAGGTAGGCTTCGTCATCACTCTGGGCATCGACCCACACAAAGAGGGTCTTCGCGTGGACTTCCACCAGGAACGGTCTGGTTAGCTCGCTGTGCTGTATCTCTAGCACCCGGTGAGGGCACGCGCACTCACACCAGGCCGGGCAGTCAGGGCAGATACAAGAGACCGGCTTCTTTGCCCACCCAGCGGCACACCGGCTACATGTAGTCATCGCTCCTCCCGTGCATCGAGGAGGGCTTCGCCTGGGGTGGTGAACGGCCCGGTGGCTATGCCGTCACCTTCTGGCATGCATCCGGGGAAGCAGGCCCACCAGTACCAGCCGTCTGTGTAGATGGTGCCGTCGTCGCCGTGGTCTGCGTTCTCTCGGTTGTATCGGGCTATGAGCGGGGACACATAGAACACTTCCCCATCGGGTAGTGCGTGTTCCTCGGACTCCCTGTCGGGGTCGAAGAAGAAGAAACCTCCTGGAAAGGTTTGGTCGTCAGGCCCGGTCGCACCTGTGAACGGGTCGTACACGGTAAAAGCGTCCACGTTATCTCTTCCTTTCTTTATACCTATTCCTCTTCGATGTTCTCGCCCATCTCCTCAAGCTGCCTACGTCCGTCACCGCCGCTCCGCGCCCAGCCACAGAAGCACAGGGCCAAGCCCTCGTGGTCCAGGCAGTCGTAGCAGACGTTCACCCCGCAGGAGCGGGAGGGGTTGTACTGGTGGTCGCACTCGACCACCCAGTCCCTGAACACAGTCCACCGTCCCGCGAGGGCTACGCCGTAGTCACGCGCCTCTTCCTCAGTCGAGAAGCGCAGCCCATTGCCGACGTAATCCACGCCCCCGACCCGCATCTTCACCATGTAGCTCATCTGGTTCACCTCCTTTCTCGTATCCGATTTCGGACAACGGGTGTATGAGCCTATGCCTAGGCCCACCCCCCCAGCCGCGTCGCCCCTCACGACGCGGCTGGGAGGCTGGGTCTGGGCTAGCCCTTTACCTTGACGATGATGCCGTCCTCCAGGATGACCTTGGCGTACCACATGTGCGGGGCCGGGTAATGCGGCCCCTCTATGACGGCCTCGCCGTCCTTCTGAGCGGGGAAGAACTCCCCAGGCTGGTACGTGTCCACACGCTCACCCGCCGCCACGTCCTCCTTCATGGCCTTCTTGGTCTTGTAATCGAACCTCGTGTACATGGTCGTTCACCTCTTCCTTTTTTTATTACAAGCGTCGTAGATTGCCTTGCGTGCACAGTCGGCGTGTACGCCGTAGATGTAGCCTCGCCACTGTTCCATCGGCTCGCCGCATAGGTCGCAGACATCGGCACCTTCCGGGGCGTACTGTCCCTGCACGATGCTATAAGGGACATCCTTCATCGTCCTCACCTCCACGTCTGCCGTGCCTTCATGGACTCGGCCTTCAAGCCGTCGAGTCCTTCACGCTGCACCACTCCGCCTACGCAGGCCAGACACAACGCAAGGCGACGCTTGCGTAGACCGTTCGTGGACTTCGGCGTGACATACCAGAGAGCCTCACTCTCGCAGCCGCCGTCGCACCGCATGACCTTCCTCTTCTGTGTCATCTTCCTCACCTCCTTCCTGTGCAGATTCAATCCCTGGGGAGTCCTCCCGACCCCACTCCCACTGTCCATATTATATCAAAATAACGTCATACTGTCAAGCTACAGAAAAGCTACGGAATATTCTCAGCTTCAATGTGGTGTAGAGAGTGTCTCATCCCCTCGCCGCCCTCCCCGGCCCCAAAGGGAAACAAGGGAAACACTCGAAGCTAGTCAGCTTCGGGTGCATAGGTCGCGGGATGGGAAACACGGTGTGGCAGACCCATCCTCTAGACCCCTCATTTAGCTTCGAGGACCGTTGTTTCGGATGTTTCGGATGTTTCCCCTGGATAAGAGGGACGTGAAGCC
>Ga0114912_1001227_pt1 | contig 11267 bp, 12 predicted proteins | sample MalvirDeepMed_51_FD_89713 | JGI IMG/M metagenome (GOLD analysis project Ga0114912, IMG submission 89713) | Marine viral communities from the Global Malaspina Expedition - Malaspina viral metaG DeepMed_51 | ecosystem: Environmental > Aquatic > Marine > Oceanic | place: Mediterranean Sea...
AACAGACCAGCGCGCGTATCCTGACGCCCGAAATGATCGACCGCCCGTGCCAGTGGGTGGTCTGCGATGCGAGTTTCATCGGCCTCGCCAAGGTGCTCGAGCGCCCGCTCGAACTGGCGGCACCCGAGTGCCGCCTCGTTGCGCTGATCAAGCCGCAATTCGAAGTCGGGCGCGAAGAGGTGGGCAAGAAAGGCGTGGTCAGCGATCCGGCACTGCACGCCCGCGTCTGCGACGAGGTGCGCGCCTGGGTCGAGGGGCTGGGCTTCACGGTTGACGGGATCGTCGAAAGTCCGATCACCGGGCCGGAAGGCAATGTCGAGTTCCTGATCAGCGCCCTCAGAAACATTCGCGGCGATTGACGCTGGCGCGCTCGGCGCTCTAGGCGTTTGCGCAACAAGATTTCACGGGAAGAGACCATGTCCGCTAACATCGCCGAAATGGAACGCCGCCGCGCCGCTGCCAGAATGGGCGGCGGGCAGAAGCGCATCGACGCGCAGCACGCCAAGGGCAAGCTCACCGCGCGCGAGCGGTTGGACGTGCTGCTCGACGAAGGCAGCTTCGAAGAGCTCGACACCTATGTCGAACACGATTGCATCGATTTCGGCATGGAGGAACAGCGTATTCCGGGGGACGGCGTCGTCACCGGATCGGGCACGATCAACGGACGGCTGGTGTTCGTGTTCAGCCAGGATTTCACCGTCTTCGGCGGATCGCTGTCGAAACGCCATGCGGAAAAGATCTGCAAGGTGATGGATATGGCGCTGAAGGTTGGCGCGCCGGTCATCGGCCTCAACGACAGCGGCGGCGCGCGCATTCAGGAAGGCGTCGCATCGCTTGGCGGTTATGCCGAAGTGTTCCAGCGCAACGTTCTGGCATCGGGCGTGGTGCCGCAGATCAGCCTCATCATGGGGCCGTGCGCGGGCGGGGCAGTCTATTCGCCTGCGATGACAGACTTCATCTTCATGGTGAAGGATTCGAGCTATATGTTCGTGACCGGCCCGGACGTGGTCAAGACAGTGACGAACGAGGTCGTGACGCAGGAGGAACTGGGTGGCGCGGTAACGCACACGACCAAGACCAGCGTGGCCGACGTGGCGTTCGAAAACGATATCGAAACACTGCTCGCCACGCGCAATTTCGTCGATTTCCTGCCGCTGTCGAACCGCGAGGACGTGCCCGAGCGCCCGACCAGCGACCCGTGGGACCGTGAGGAGCCGAGCCTCGACACGATCATCCCCGACAACGCCAACCAGCCCTACGATATGCGGGAGGTGATCCGAAAGACGCTGGACGAAGGCGATTTCTTCGAGATCCAGCCCGCCCATGCCGGCAATATCCTGTGCGGTTTCGGCCGGGTCGAGGGGCGCACGGTGGGCGTGGTCGCGAACCAGCCGATGGTGCTGGCAGGCGTGCTCGACATCAATTCATCGAAGAAAGCCGCGCGCTTCGTGCGGTTCTGCGATGCCTTCGACATTCCGATCCTGACTTTCGTGGACGTGCCCGGCTTCCTGCCCGGCACCGCACAGGAGCATAACGGCATCATCAAGCACGGCGCGAAGCTCTTGTTCGCCTATGCCGAAGCGACCGTGCCCAAGATCACCGTGATCACCCGCAAGGCCTATGGCGGCGCCTACGACGTGATGGCGAGCAAGCACTTGCGCGGCGATTTGAACTACGCCTGGCCCACCGCCGAAATCGCCGTGATGGGCGCCAAAGGCGCGGTGGAGATCATCTTCCGCCAGGATCGCGACAATCCCGACAAGATCGCCGAGAAGACGAAGGAATACGAAGACCGCTTCGCCAATCCTTTCGTCGCCGCCTCGCGCGGCTATATCGACGAGGTCATCTACCCCCACGCAACGCGCCGCCGCATCGCGCTGGGGCTGCGGAAGCTACGTGGGAAGCAGCTCGAAAACCCGTGGAAGAAGCACGATAATATTCCTTTGTGAGGTGAGTGATGATCAGATGCTATCTTCCGGAAATCCAGTTTGGAAAAAGCACTTGGATTAGTTTCGACGGGGAGAAGGGAACGAGGAACTTTCGCGACAGAACCGGGACTTCCGCTAACGGCGTCATCTCAGTATTCGTGCGACCTTTGAGTGAATGTCAATCCAAAATAGACGAGCTTAAGACTTACGTTGGGTCAAGGGAAGAGGAGTATTTTGGGTATACAGAATCGCCCGACCTGCAATCTCACATTGATGTCGAAATTGGGGTTACTGAGGCGCAACTTGAACTGATGCTTCGTTCAATATCGATATACGGAGCTAACAAGTCACAATTTCGTTTTGAATTCAATGTCTCAGCAGATACCACTGGACTTGATGGTGTCACCCATCATCTTCTTTCGGAGATGCTTGTAATCATTAGTCATTACGATGGATGCGATTAATGAAACTCGGCCGTCTCAACCACATCGGCGTCGCCACCCCTTCGATCGCGGACAGCGTCGCCTATTACCGCGACACGATGGGCGCGGCTCATATCGGTGAGCCGTTCGACCTGCCCGAACAGGGCGTGAAGGTCTGCTTCGTCGATACGCCCGGCCATGACGGGACGGAGGGCACCCAGATCGAGCTGATCGAGCCGCTTGGCGAGCAATCGACGCTCAGGACCTTCATGGAGAAGAACCCGCTCGGGGGGCAGCATCACGTCTGCTACGAAGTGCCCGATATCCTCGTGGCGCGCGAATGGTTCGAGGGGAAGGGCAAGCGTATCCTCGGCCCCACGCGGATCGGAGCGCACGGGACGCCGATCTTCTTCCTCCACCCGAAGGACATGATGGGCCAGCTGACCGAAATCATGGAAACGCCGAAAGAGGCGCACTGAGATGACCGACACACCCACCTATGCCGACTGGAAAGCCCTCGCCGACAAGGAAGTGAAGGGCCGCGACCTGACCTGGCACACTGCCGAGGGGATCGACGTCAAGCCGCTCTATACGAGCGAGGATACGCAGAATCTCGACCCCGGCGTCCCCGGCATCGCGCCGTTCACGCGCGGGCCCTATGCCTCGATGTATACCGGGCGCCCCTGGACGATCCGGCAATATGCGGGCTTCTCCACCGCCGAGGAATCGAACGCCTTCTATCGCCGCAACCTAGCGGCGGGGCAGAAGGGGTTGTCGGTCGCCTTCGACCTCGCGACGCATCGCGGCTATGACAGCGACCACCCGCGCGTGGTCGGCGATGTCGGCAAGGCAGGCGTCGCCATCGACACGGTGCGCGATATGGAAATCCTGTTCGACCAGATTCCGCTCGAAAGCATGAGCGTGTCGATGACGATGAACGGCGCGGTGATCCCCGTGCTGGCCTTCTACATCGTCGCGGCGGAGCGGCAGGGCGTCAGCCAGGACAAGCTGGCCGGGACCATTCAGAACGACATCCTCAAAGAGTTCATGGTCCGCAACACCTATATCTATCCGCCCGAGCCTTCGATGCGGATCGTTTCGGACATCATCGCATATACCTCGGCCAACATGCCGAAATTCAACAGCATTTCTATCTCGGGCTATCACATGCACGAGGCCGGGGCGACGGCGGTGCAGGAACTGGCCTTCACCATCGCGGACGGCAAGGAATACGCCAAGCGCGCGATGGAAGCGGGCCTCGACATCGATGCCTTCGCGCCGCGCCTCAGCTTCTTCTGGGGCATCGGCATGAACTTCTTCATGGAGATCGCCAAGATGCGCGCGGGCCGCCAATTGTGGCACGACGTGATGACCGATCTGGGCGCGAAGAGCGACAAGTCCAAGATGCTGCGCACCCACTGCCAGACCAGCGGTGTTTCCTTGCAGGAGCAGGACCCTTACAACAACGTCATCCGTACCACGATCGAGGCGATGGCGGCGGTGCTGGGCGGCACCCAGTCGCTCCACACCAACGCACTGGACGAAGCCATCGCGCTGCCGACCGATTTCAGTGCCCGGATCGCACGCAACACGCAGCTGGTGCTCCAGCACGAGGCAGGCCTGACCAATGTCGCCGACCCCCTCGGCGGATCGTATTACATCGAAAGCCTCACCGCCGAACTGGTCGAGAAAGCCAAGGCGATGCTCGACGAGGTCGAGGCGGCGGGCGGGATGACCCAATACGTCGCCAGCGGCGAGCCCAAGGCCCAGATCGAACGCGCGGCCGCCGCCAAGCAGGCGAGCGTCGATCGCGGCGAAACGGTGATTGTCGGCGTCAACAAATATCGGCGCGACAAGGAAGACGAGATCGACACGCTCGATGTCGACAACCACGCCGTGCGCCGCAGTCAGATCGCGCGGCTAGAGGATGTGCGCGCGGCCCGTGACGATTTCGCCTGTAAGGCTGCGCTCGATGCGCTGGCGCGGGACGCGGCGCAAAGGCAAGGAAATCTCCTCGCCCTCGCCGTGGAAGCGGCACGGCACGATGCGACTTTGGGCGAAATCAGCGAGGCGATGGAGGATGCCTTCGGGCGTTACGACACGCTGCCGACGCCGGTGAAGGGGGTTTATGCCGAAGCCTATGCGGACGACGATCGCTATGCCCAGGTGGTCGAGGGCGTGAAGGCAGTCGAGCGCAGGCTTGGTCACAAGCCCAAGCTGATGGTCGCCAAGATGGGGCAGGACGGCCACGATCGCGGGGCGAACGTCATTGCATCCGCCTTTGCCGATATGGGCTTCGACGTGCTCAGCGGCCCGCTGTTCCAGACGCCGCAGGAAACGCGCGACATGGCGCTCGCCGAAGGTGTCGATGCAATTGGCGCGAGCAGTCTCGCGGCGGGCCACAAGACGCTCATCCCCGAACTGATCGGCCTGCTGAAAGAGGCCGGACGCCCAGACATCAAGGTGATCGCCGGCGGCGTGATCCCGCAGAAGGATTACGACTTCCTGCGCGATGCCAGGGTGCAGGGCATCTACGGTCCGGGCAGCAATGTGGTCGAATGTGCTGCGGACGTGCTGCGTTTGCTGGGGCATAATATGCCGCCTGCGGGCGAGGATCTGGACGAGGCAGCGGAATAATGCCGACCGTCCTGAGGATCGGCGCTTTCCGCTTCTACTTCTACAGCCACGAACCGAACGAGCCGCCGCATGTGCACGTCGATCGCGGCGAAGCGACGATCAAGATCTGGCTGCAAAGCTGCGAGGTCGCACGGAGCCGAGGCTTTCGCGCGCATGAAATCAATGACATTGTGAAGCTGGTCGCGGATCATCGCGAGCGGCTGACGGAGGCATGGAATGAATATTTCGGCTAGGGTGACCGACGAGCGTGTGCTCGACGTTCGCTTCGATGAAGCAAGCCTGATCGTGGATCTGATGGACGGGCGCACGATTTCCGCACCGCTCGCCTGGTATCCCCGATTGCTGAAGGCGACGCCAGACCAGCGTAGGAACTGGGAAAAGGCCGGAGCGGGTTTCGGTATCCATTGGCCGGATATCGACGAGGACTTGAGCACAGAAGGCCTGTTGCGCGGCGCGGCGGCTCCGAGGGCGGCATGACCCAAATCCGCACCGACTGGACCCGCGACGAAATCGCGGAGCTCTTCGACCTGCCCTTCACCGAGCTGCTCTTCCGCGCGGCCAGTGTTCACCGCGAGTTTCATCCGCCCGAGCAAGTGCAACTCTGCACGCTGCTGTCGATCAAGACCGGCGGGTGCCCGGAGGATTGCGGCTATTGCTCGCAGTCGGTGAAGGCCGATAGCGGGGTCGAGGCGACAAAGCTCATGGATGTGCAGCGCGTGCTGCAATCCGCCGCGCAGGCGAAGGACGCAGGCTCGCAGCGTTTCTGCATGGGCGCCGCCTGGCGCAACCCGAAGGATCGCGACATGCCTGCCATCGTCGAGATCGTGAAGGGCGTGCGCGCGATGGGGCTGGAGACCTGCATGACGCTGGGGATGCTGACTCCGAAACAGGCGGATATGCTGAAGGACGCGGGCCTCGATTATTACAATCACAATGTCGACACCGGGCCTGAATATTACGAGCGCGTGATCTCGACCCGCAACTATCAGGACCGGCTCGACACGCTTCAGAACGTGCGCGATGCGGGCATCAATGTGTGCAGCGGCGGGATCGTCGGCATGGGCGAGACGCGCGGCGATCGCGTCGGCTTCGTTCACACGCTCGCCACGCTGGAGCGGCATCCCGAAAGCGTGCCGGTCAACGCGCTGGTCCCGGTCAAGGGCACGGTGCTCGGCGATATGCTCGCCGACACGCCGCTCGCCAAGATCGACGATATCGAATTCGTCCGCACCGTGGCGGTCGCGCGCATCACTATGCCGATGAGCATGGTGCGCCTGTCGGCCGGACGCGAGAGCATGAGCGAGGCGACGCAGGCGCTGTGCTTCCTCGCCGGTGCGAACTCGATCTTCACCGGTGACAAGCTGCTGACCGCGCCCAATGCCGGCGACGATAGTGATGGCGCCCTGTTCGCAAAGCTGGGGCTGACGCCGCTTAAGGGCGAGGAGCCGCTTCGGGCCTGCAAGGTGGCGGAGGGGGTAGAGTGAAACGGACAGCTATTTTTGCGGCGCTCCTAACGCTTTCAACTGCATCCACTGGGGAGACACCTATGGCTTGGCCTGATCTGCCTACGAAGGGATTCCTGTCGGGACGTCCCGCGACCAATGCGGACATGGAGGCAGGCGCCGCTGTCTTTTCCATGGACGGCAAGAGCGAGGGAGCGGTCGACATTGCCATCCCCCAGTATGCTCTTTGGGCCGATGACCATGGCCAAAAACATCCTGTAATCGTGGTTCAGGCCGAAAAGGCACCGGGCGGCATGACGATAGTAGGCCTGTTAAACGCAGATGGCTCCTTTACCGCTGCAACTTTGCCCGAACTCGAACTGCTTGGAACGGAAAAACCCCGCTAATGTTCAAGAAAATCCTCATCGCCAATCGCGGCGAAATCGCCTGCCGGGTCATCAAGACCGCGCGCCGGATGGGTATCCAGACCGTCGCGGTCTATTCCGATGCCGATGCGCGCGCGCCGTTCGTGCGGATGGCGGACGAGGCGGTGCATATCGGCCCGGCGCCCGCCGCCGAGAGCTATCTGCTCGCCGACAAGATTATCGCCGCCTGCAGGCAGACCGGGGCCGAGGCGGTGCATCCGGGTTACGGCTTCCTGTCCGAGCGCGCGAGCTTCGTCGAGGCGTTGGCCAAGGAGAACATCGCCTTCATCGGCCCGCCCGCCAACGCCATCGCGGCGATGGGCGACAAGATCGAATCGAAGAAGCTCGCCATGGAAGCGGGTGTCAATGTCGTCCCCGGCTTCGTCGGCGAGATCGAGGATACGGAGCACGCGGTCCGCATCGCCAACGAGATTACCTATCCGGTGATGATGAAGGCCAGCGCGGGCGGCGGCGGCAAGGGGATGCGCCTCGCCTATAGCGAGAAGGACGTGCGCGAAGGCTTCGAGAGCGTGAAGCGCGAAGGGCTGAACTCCTTCGGGGACGACCGCGTCTTCATCGAGAAATTCATCGAGGACCCGCGCCACATCGAAATTCAGATCCTCGGCGACAAGCACGGGACGATTCTCTATCTCAACGAGCGCGAATGCTCGATCCAGCGCCGTCACCAGAAGGTGGTCGAGGAAGCGCCGTCGCCCTTCGTCACGCCCAAGATGCGCAAGGCGATGGGTGAGCAGTGCGTGGCCCTCGCGCGCGCCGTCGACTATCATTCGGCGGGCACGGTCGAACTGATCGTCAGCGGCGCGGACAAGACGGGGGAGAGCTTCTACTTCCTCGAAATGAACACCCGGCTCCAGGTCGAACACCCCGTGACCGAGGCGATTACCGGCATCGATCTCGTCGAGCAGATGATCCGCGTCGCGGCGGGCGAGAAGCTCGCCATGACGCAGGACGATATCGGGATCGACGGCTGGTCGATCGAGAACCGCGTCTATGCCGAGGACCCCTATCGCGGGTTCCTGCCCAGCATCGGGCGTCTGGTGCGCTACGATCCGCCGGTGGACGGCTGGACCGACGATGGAAGCGCGAATGGTCGTCGCGGGGTGGCCATGGGAAATGGGGGCGTGCGCGTGGATGACGGCGTCTATGAAGGCGGCGAGGTCTCCATGTTCTACGATCCCATGATCGCCAAGCTGGTAACCTGGGGCGAGACGCGCGACGAGGCGGCGGACTTGCAGGTCCAGGCGCTCGATGCGTTTCGGATCGAGGGTCTCGGCCACAATGTCGATTTCCTCAGCGCCATCATGCAGCATCCGCGCTTCCGTTCGGGCGAACTGACCACCGGCTTCATCGCCGAGGAATATCCCGACGGGTTCCAGGGCGCCGCCGCTTCCGACGATCTCAAGCGCGGGCTGGCTGCCATTGCGGGCGTGATCGCCACCGCCGATGCCGATCGCGCGCGGCGGATCGAAGGGCAGCTATCGCGCGATCTCTACGCCCCCGGCGACTGGACCGTGCGCCTCGATGACAACGATTACCGCGTCGAGATCGAGGAGGATGCGATCCTGGTCGATGGCGAGGCGATCTCGCTCGAAATGGAATACACGCCGGGCGAGCCGCTGGTCGACGTGACTCTCGACGGCACCGATCTGACCCTGCAATTGCAACCGACCCGCACCGGCTATGCGATGACGACGCGCGGCGCCAGGCACACGGTCCGTATCCTCCAGACCCGTATCGCGCATCTGGCCGAGCATATGATCGAGAAGATCCCGCCGGACCTGTCCAAGATGCTGATCTGCCCGATGCCGGGCCTGTTGGTGAAGCTGCATGTCGGGCAAGGGGAAGAGGTCCAGCTGGGCCAACCGCTCGCCACGGTGGAAGCCATGAAGATGGAGAACATCCTGCGCGCCGAAAAGGCCGGGACGATCGCGAAGATCAACGCGAGCGAAGGCGAAAGCCTGGCGGTGGACGAAGTCATCCTCGAACTGGAATAGCCACTCGGCGAAAATCATGCACCTCAATCACGCGCCCGATTCCCCGCCCGCCGACGAAATCGATTTCGCGACCTTCCTCAAGGCGGATATCCGGGTCGGCACGATCGTCTCGGTCGAGGCCTTCCCCGAGGCGCGCAAGCCGAGCTATCGCCTGCGCATCGATTTCGGTCCCACCATCGGAGAGAAAAAGAGCTGCGCGCAGATCGTCGCGAATTATACACCCGATGATCTTGAAGGGCGTCAGGTTGCGGCTGTCGTCAATTTCCCACCGCGCCAGATCGGGCCCGTCATGTCAGAGGTGCTGACCCTGGGATTTGCGGACGAGCGGGGCGAGGTCGTCCTGTTCGCTCCCGACAGCGCGGTGCCGAATGGATCGCGCCTTTTTTGAAAGCTTTCAGGCTATGGCGCACCACTGTGTCAGTGCGCTTGCAGCTCACCGTCCAGAAACTGCGCGACGTCTTCCAGCGCGACGTCCTTCGCTAAAAATGCTGCACCTATGCTGCGCAGCAAAAGGAAGGGGAGGGTGCCTGCATCCATCTTCTTGTCGTGCAGCATATGATCGGCGAGATCGCGGCCTGAACATCTGAGGTCGAGCGCAGAGATCTCAGCCGGCAATCCGGCGGCATCGACCGCGCCGGTCAGGCGCTGGCTCGCTTCTTCGTCGAGCAATCCGCGCCGCGCGGAATAGCGCGCGGCCAGCACCATGCCTAACGCCACTGCCTCGCCATGCAGCAATCGATCGGAAAATCCCGTTTCCGCTTCGAGCGCGTGGCCGAATGTGTGGCCGAGATTGAGCAGCGCCCGCGCGCCCGTCGTCTCGCGCTCGTCCTCGGCGACGATCCGCGCCTTGGCCGCAACGCTGGTGGCGACGGCATATTCGAGCGCAGCCGGATCGCGCGCCAGAACCGCTGCGCCCTTTTCTTCGAGCCACGCGAAGAATTCCGCATCGCCAAGCACCCCGTATTTCAGCACCTCGGCATAGCCCGCGCGCATTTCGCGGTCGGGCAGGGTGTCGAGCGCCGTGCGATCGGCGAGCACACGCGCGGGCTGATGGAAGGCGCCGACAAGGTTCTTGCCCGCCGCGCTGTTGATCGCCGTCTTGCCGCCGACCGAACTGTCGACCTGCGCCAGTAAAGTCGTCGGCACCTGGATGAAGCCGCACCCACGCTTCAGGATCGCGCAGGCAAAGCCGGTGAGATCGCCGACGACTCCGCCGCCCAGTGCGACGACATGATCGCCGCGTTCGACGCCTTCTTCCAGTAGCCAGTCGATCAGACGCTCAAGCTCGCGCCAGCTCTTGGAGCCTTCGCCCGGTGCCACATCGTACCATCGCGCGACCTTGCCTGCCGCGGCAAGCGAGGCTTCGACGGTCGGCCCGCAGTGTTCGCGTGCATTGCGATCCGCGACCACAGGCACGCTGTCCTTGCGCAGGAACGGGGCTGCATGATCCGCCAGATCACGCAGCAGATCGTGTCCGACCCGCACTTCGTAGCTGCGCCCGGCCAGTTCGACACCGATTACAGCCATGCGTCGATCGCCTCGATGATCCGGCTCACGGTCCGGTGGTGGGGACCGTCATCGGTCACGATATGGATATGGGCCTGCGCATAGCTGTCGCTGCGCTGCTCTTTGAGGTCCGCCAGGATCTTGGCCGGATCGCCTCCGCGCAAGAGCGGCCTGGTGTTGCGCCGACTGGTACGCTCGACCAGCGTGTCGAGATCGCAATCGAGCCATACCGCAACCCCCTTGTCGAGGATGAGCGCGCGCGTATCCGCATCGATGAAGGCGCCGCCGCCGGTTGCGATCACGCCCGCTTTCTCGCCCATCAGACGCGCGACGACCCGCCGTTCGCCTTCGCGGAAATAGGCTTCGCCATGGGTTGCGAATATCTCCGACACGGTACGGTCGGCGGCGCGTTCGATCTCGTGATCGACATCGACGAAGGAGCGTTTCAGCGCTTCGGCCAGGCGCCGCCCGACCGTGGTCTTGCCGACACCCATCAGCCCGACCAGCACGATTGGCCGGTCGAGCCGCGCCGCGAGGCTGCCGGACGATGCGCGGCCCGATGTTGCGGAGGGAGAATGCGAGGATTGCGACTGGGTCATTGAAGGGTGGCTTAGATATGGGCTATCGGGCAGGCAAGCATGGCAAGTCTTGCATAGGTCAAAGCACAGATAATGAAGGGACAGCGGATCGGAATGGTCGCCGCGCTCATTCTCCTCGTGGTTCTCGTCGTCGCATGGTTCGACGGCGGTGAGGAACCGCTGCGTCCGATCGAGGCGGCGGTCGACGTGCCCGAATTCGCGCCCGTACCGACATCGACTGCGGTGCAGCGGGGACCTGCGCGATGATCCGGGCCGGAAGACGGGCGTGGTGGGCTTGCGGGTCCGCGCTGGGC
>Ga0114912_1001230_pt1 | contig 11255 bp, 11 predicted proteins | sample MalvirDeepMed_51_FD_89713 | JGI IMG/M metagenome (GOLD analysis project Ga0114912, IMG submission 89713) | Marine viral communities from the Global Malaspina Expedition - Malaspina viral metaG DeepMed_51 | ecosystem: Environmental > Aquatic > Marine > Oceanic | place: Mediterranean Sea...
GGATATTCCTTGAGACCCAGGATCGCGGAGAAATCGGGCGCGCCCGATCCGCGCTGCTCCAGCGCGTCCAGCCCGAAACTGACGCGGCGATAGGGCAGCATATGGCCGATATCGACATCGTCGCTCGGACGGCGCACGGGCCGCATCTCGCCATTATACAGCGCCGAAAGCAGCTCGAGCAGCTCGTTATTGGTGGTGCCGTTCGGCCCGGCATAATCGCCCAGCGGCTGCGCCCCATAGGCCGACAGCGAGGCGGCCAGCCCGGTCGCGGCGGCGCGCAGCGAGCGCAGGTCCTTGGGATCGACCTCGACTTCGGAGCCGCCCTTGCCCCTCTTCTTCCAGGCCTTGGCGGTGCGTTCGACCCAGCCCGCCTTGCCCCGCGCGGGGCGGCGGATCAGGGTAATGAACTGGTCGTTGATGAAGAGCGATCCCGATCCCAGCCGTTCCTGCCAGCGCGCATCGATATGGCGGCTGAGCGGATCGGGAAAGGCCGCTTCGAGATCGACCTCGACCCGGCGGCGGATCACGTGATGATACATGACGAAGCGCGCATCCAGCGTCGAACGCAGCATCACCTCGCGCGTGGCGGCGTGGGCGTTCAGCGCCTCGCTGTCCTCGGTCTCGAACAGCAGGCCGGGGACCTGCAGGGCCGTCATCACGCTGCCGTCGCGCAACAGCAGCGTGTTTTCGTCGACCAGGCGGGCATAGGGCAGCCGATCACCGGCGCGCGCTTCCTTCGCGCTCCAGGCCGCTGCTCCTTTCCACTTGCTCATAGGTCGCGATCCTTTTGGTTTGGCCTTATGCTTCGGCCTTATCGTTCGACGGGCGCATCCGGCCCGCCGGGTCTAGGCAGCGTAGCTGTTGCAGCCCCACTTGTTGTAGTTCTTCACCCGCGGGCATTTGGACACTTTCGTGATCCACAAATCGAAGATGCGCGGTTCGCGAAGGCAGGCGAAATAGCCGATCCCGTGCATCACCGCGAAGACCAGCAGCGCCAGCCAGCTGCCGGTGATCAGAAACGCCTCGGTCGTCACCATCCCGTTGATGATGAAATAATTGAACGTCACGCCCGCGAACATCTGCGGGCGGGTGAGCGCGCGGTGGACGGGATGGCGGACCAGCTGGCTCATCCTAGACGCCCGATGCCGCGCCCTGGATGCCCGCCACGATCGAGGCCGCACCGAACAGGATGAACACGCCGATGATCACGGTCGCGCCGAAACGCCAGTTCAGCCGCCCGGTCAGCATCATGAAGCCGACCGCTGCCACCGCCATCACCGCGACGGCCGTGGCGACATTGCCGAGCAGCGTACCCTGAAGCCAGCCGAGGGCGGCGACGATCGGACCCGAACCGGCGGGATCGGCGGCCTGCGCGAAGGCGGCGGTAGGGGAAGCCAGAAGCGCCAGAGCGGCGGCACGGAATACGGAACGCATAGAACAGTCTACTCCCGGGAATGATCGGACAGGCGGCCCATGATGGCCGCGACATAAAGCTGGGTTTCGCGAATGCGCGGGATGCCCCCGGCGCGCAGCACTCTCCCCGGCCCTGCATTATAGGCCGCCAGCGCTTTCTCCAAGTCGCCATCGAAGCGGTCGATCTGTTCGCGCAGATAGCGCGCGCCGCCTTCGAGATTGGCGAAGGGATCGTCGGGGTTCACGCCGAGGTCGCGGGCGGTGCCCGGCATCAGCTGGGCCAGGCCGCGCGCGCCGACGGGGGAGCGGGCATCGTGGCGCCAGCGGCTTTCCTGCCAGACCAGCGCCTCGATCAGCGACGGGCTGAGATCGAAGCGCGCGGCCAGTTCGTCGACCTTGGCGCGATAGTTTTGCGGCACCCCCATCGCATGGAGGCGCGGATCGGCCACCGCGCGATCGGGCAGCATGAGGCCCTCGATCGCTTCGAGGGCACCATCATCGACCGCGATCACCGCCGTCTCGGGCAAAGCCTCGGGCGATCCGCCGGCGATCCAGCGCGCGGCGCCATCGTCGATCTGCAGGACATCCGCCTTTGCCGGCACCGCGAACAGAGCCTGTGCGCCGACCAGGGCCGCGCCAAGCAGCACGGCGCCGCGCAGGACGGTCCGCGATAGTCTGCCTGCCGAAACGGCTCGAATCATAGCGCCCTCCACACTCCCGGTCGCACTGGCTACAATACATGACACGCGGGTGACACGGATATGAACCAGTTCCCGCCATTCGTCCCACCGAAAAAACGGCCCAACGAAAAAAGGCCCGCCCGATGATCGGACGAGCCGTATTCATACCCCACGCTGAAGCGCGGACCCGCTAAACCAGTTTAACGCGAGGCGATCGACGCCGTGGAGGCAAAGGCGCCGCGATCCAGCATCGCCAGTCCCTTGCGCGCGAGCGCGCGGGAATCCACCCACTTGCCAGCAGCGGTTTCCAGTTCGGCCCGATCGTCATGCATCATGGCGGCTTCGAACAGATCGCGGGCCCGCGCATCGTCCCCGCGGCGCGCATGGGCGATGGCGAGATTGATCAGCAAGGCCGGGTCTTTCGCGGCCTGATCGGCATCGGCGCCGATCGCGCGGATGGCGGCGGCATCGCGCCCTTCGATCAGTTCCTGCGTCCCGAAGCTCGAACCCTGCCCCTCGTCGGTCATGGCCACGGGCGTGTGCGCGGGCGTGTGTGCGGCAAGGGCCAGCGCGGTAATCTGTGCGAGAGCGAACATCGGTCATCTCCTCTTTCCCGCAGCTTTTATGCAGGCACAGGCCCGATGGTGCAACATAACTGTAACATTGTCATTTAAGTGTCATTCGCGTTCCGGCTGTCATGACTCATCCTCTCGAACCCACGCAATTCTGCCATTCGATCAGTTGGCTGGACGGAATCTCCGGTTTGTAAGCGAAGTGTCACGGACGGACACAAACTGTCACGCAGCGGGCCTAGCGGGCGAGTCGCGATCAAGCTTCGCGACACAATTCATCCGGTTTTTTGAGGGGACCGCTGCCCGTGACTAATCTTTTCCGTACGCTCGTACTCGGCACCAGCGCGCTCGCATTGGCGAGTTGCGGGGCCGACGAAATCGTTTCGCCGGGCACCGGCGGCAACATCACCATCAACAATCCCCCGGCACCGGCGCCCGCTCCCGCGCCGACCCCTACGCCGACCAGCACGCTGGTGACCCCGGCGGCGGGCTGCCCCACGATTTCGAACCCCGACCAGCTGGTGAATGACGGCACGATCTCCGGTCCGACCGGCGAATATCGCGTCTGCACCATGCCCGCGCGCTTCACCGCGTCGAGCACGCTGCCCTTCAATCGTGGCATCCTCTATCGCATGAACGGCCGCGTCGATGTCGGCACCGATGGCGGCCCGGCCCCGGACGCTTCGGACGGCGCCACCGACAGCAACGTCAATCTGACCATGGAGCCGGGCGTGCGCGTCTATGCCGCCGGATCGAGCTTCCTGATGGTCAATCGCGGCAACCGCCTGACCGCCGTCGGCACGCAGGCTCGCCCGATCATCTTCACCAGCCGCGACAACGTCCAGGGGCTGAACAATGACAGCTCGTCGGGCCAGTGGGGCGGTGTCGTCCTCGCAGGCCGCGCGCCCGTCACGGACTGCATCGCGCCGGGCGCCACGCCGGGCAGCGTCAACTGCGAACGCCAGGTCGAAGGCGCGGCGCAGCCCGCTTTGTTCGGCGGCGCGACCCCGAACGACAAGAGCGGCGATCTCGCCTATGTCCAGATCCGCTATTCCGGCTTCGTCCTGTCGGGCGACAATGAATTGCAGGCGCTGACCACCGGCGGCACCGGCACCGGCACCACCTTCGACCGCGTGATGAGCTACAACAGCTCGGACGACGGCGTCGAATTCTTCGGCGGCCGCGTCAACATGACGCGCCTGATCGTGGTCGGCGCGGAAGACGATTCGATCGACACCGATACCGGCGTGAAAGCCAATATGCAGTTCGTGATCGCGGTCCAGCGCCCCGGCGTCGGCGACACGATCATCGAAGCGGATTCGAGCAACGCCTTCAACAATTCGACCCCGCGCCAGAACACGCAGATCTCGAACGCCACCTTCATCGCCAATAGCGGCACGCGCGACCAGGCGATCCGCATTCGCGGGGGCACCGATTATGCGATCGTCAACAGCGTCCTCGTCGACCGTCAGGGCGCGACGCCGTGCCTGCGCATCGACAATGCGGAAACGATCCAGACCACGGGCGACGACGAATTGGGCGTGCCGCGCTTCAACTCCTTCGTGCTCGATTGCGCCACCGATTTCCGCAATGGCAGCGGCGTGACCGCCGATCAGACGCAGGGTATCTTCAACGCCGGTTCGAACAACAACGCCAATTTCACGAGCACGCTTTCGATGACCTTCGTCAACGGCGCGAACGAGAACGGCGTGGCGGTGTTCAACCCGACGGCGCTGAGCAGCTTCTTCACCACTCCGACGAATATCGGCGCGGTCTATCCGGGCAACAACACCTGGATCAACGGCTGGACCTGCAACTCGGCCACCGCGACGTTCGACAACGCGGTGACCGCCTGCACCTCGCTGCCGGTCTATTCCTGATCGCAGCCTGAGAGGGGGGAGTGGGCCATCCGCCCGCTCCCCCTGTCTCACTTTCGACCGGGCCACGTCCGGCCCCGCACAGACCAAATGAATTCGACCAGATGAGGGGGTCATCCATGTCCTTCGGCATGTCTACCGGCAAGAAGCTGACCGGGTTGCTGCTTTTCACTACGGCGCTGTCCTGCCCGGCCCTCGCTTTCGCGCAGGGCACTGGCGGCCCGCCCAGCGGCGTTGCGCAGGGCGAATCGCCCGACCCGGAGGACGACGATGTCCTGACCGACACCGCCGCGGGCGTCGGCCAGGACACGCAAATCGACGAGGCGCCCGAAGTCTCCGTCCCCGGCGGGGACCTCATCGTCGTGACCGGGCGCCGCCGGGTCGAGCCCGAGCGCAATTCGACGCAGGTCATCTCGGTCCTCAGCGCCGAAGCCATCGCGCGCACGGGCGAAGGCGACATCGCGGGTGCATTGAGCCGCGTGACCGGGCTTTCGACCGTGGGCAACGGCCTCGTCTATGTCCGCGGGCTCGGCGATCGCTATTCGCTGGCGCTGCTGAATGGCCTTCCTTTGCCCTCGCCCCAGCCGCTGAGCCGTGTCGTCCCGCTCGACATCTTTCCGACCAATGTCGTCGCCTCCAGCCTGGTGCAGAAGACCTATTCGGCCAACTTCCCCGGCGAATTCGGCGGCGGCGTCATCAATCTGACGACCAAGGCGATCCCCGACGAAAGCTTCATCACGCTATCGGCCGGGATCAGCGGGGACGAACAGACCACCTTCTCCAAGGGCTACACCTATTTCGGGTCGGACTATGACTGGTTCGGCTTCGACGATGGCAGCCGCGATATCGTGCCCGCCCTGCAAAGCTTCCTCGACAGCGGTGCGCGCATCAGCGATCCCGGCGTCGACCAGCAGGCCATCCTGACCCAGCTCGGCAATCCGAACCGCATCCTGTTGCAGAAGACCGACTGGACGCCCGCCAACCTGTCGGGCGGGGTCACGATGGGCACCAGCGCCGATTTCGGCGATACGGGCCGCATCGGCGTGATCGCCACCGCATCGCTCAGCAACAAATGGCGCAATCGCCGCATCACGCAGCAGACCGCGATCAACGCCGATCTCGAATTGCGGTCCGATTTCACCGATTTCGTGACGGACAACCGCATCCTGTTGAACGGATTGCTCGGTTTCGGGCTGGAGATCGGAGAGCACCAGTTCCGCTTCACCAACCTCTTCATCCGCGACAGCCTCAAGCGCGGCTCGCTCGCCCTTGGGGACGATCTCCAGAACGGGGACACCGACCTCGTCCAGGATACGGCCTGGTTCGAACGCCAGCTCTACAACTCGCAATTCGTCGGCGAGATGGAGTTCGGCGATCTCTCGGTCGATCTGCGTGGCGGCTATGCCCAGACGCAGCGCGAGGCGCCGTATGAGTGGGAATTCACCTATTCGCGCAGCAACAATGCCGGCGATCCGCTGGGCGAACTGTTCCTCAACACGCTCGACCCGCAGCGCGGCGGCGCGATCGTCTCCTTCTCCGACCTGACCGAGGACCTGTATTTCGGCGGGATCGATCTGGGCTATCGCGTAACCGATCGGATCGGCGTGACGATCGGTTATGCTTATAGCGATACCGACCGCTTCTCGACCCGGCGCGAGTTCGACATTCGCGCCACCACCGGCTTCCCGGACATCTTCGGCGCCTTCCGGCCCGACAATCTGCTCGGCGACTCGCTGATCCAGCTGGGTTACGATCCCGCGGCGCAGAAAGCGGCGGGCATCGGGCCGTTCAATTTCAACATCTTCGAAACGACCCAGAGCGATCCGGCCTTCGCCGCCAATCTGACCGTCCATGCGGGCTATGCGAAGGTGAACATCGTTCCCTTCGATACCGTCACGCTCGATCTCGGCGTGCGCTACGAGGACGCGACGCAGACCGTCAGCCCGGTCGAGGTGTTCGCCGTGCCGCTGAATTCGGGCAGCGGCACCGATCTCAGGAACGATTACTGGCTGCCCGGCGGCACCATCACCTGGGAGGCGACCGATCGCCTGCAATTGCGCGCCAGCGCGTCGAAGACGATCGCCCGGCCCCAGTTCCGCGAGCTGATCTACCAGACCTATTTCGATCCCGAAACCAACCGACAGTTCAACGGCAATCCGCGCCTCGTCGACAGCGAGCTGATCAATGCCGAAGCGCGCGCCGAATATTACCTCGGTGGCGGCGACAAGATCAGCCTGGCGGGCTTTTTCAAGGATATCGAAAACCCGATCGAGGTGTTCTCGAGCTTCTCGGACAACGAGCAGGTCAGCGGCTTCGCCAACGCCCCGTCGGCCACGCTTTACGGCTTGGAATTCGAATCCCAGCTCGGCAAGGATCTCTACGATTGGGGCGGGTTCTTCGAAACGAAGCGCGCGATCCTGATCGCCAACTACACCTATACGACCTCCGAACTGAAGGTCGGCGACAACGACATCGTCAGCGTCTTCCCCTTCGCCGATCAGCCCGCGTCGAACTTCTTCAATGACGGCGTCGCGCTGACCGGACAGTCGGATCACCTCGTGAACCTGCAATTGGGCCTCGAAGACACCGAGGATTTGCAGCAATTCACCATGCTGCTGAGCTATGCCAGCGAGCGGGTGACCAGCCGCGGCACGGCGAACCTGCCCGATATCGTCGAGGATCCGGGTCTTAGGCTCGACCTCGTCTATCGGCAGGGGCTGAACCTCGGCGGGGTGCCGCTCGAACTGAAGCTCGAAGCGCGCAACCTCACCGGGCGCGACCATTTCGAATTTCAGGACAACGGCACGCGCCGGATCGACATCAACAGCTACGAGGTGGGCCGCAGCTTCGGCGCGTCGATCTCGGCGGAGTTCTGAGGGGTTCGATCGCGGTTACAGATGGCGTCGCCCCGGCCCTGAGCCGGGGCCGTGCAGCCGTTAGCGCCGGACGAGAAGATAGCATGGCCCCGGATCGAGTCCGGGGCGACGCTTGGACAAGAGCCGGGACCTAAAGAATATACTTCGACAGGTCGGTGTCGCCCGCCAGATCGTCCAGCCGCTCCCGCACATAGGCCGCGTCGATGGTGATCGTCTCGCCCGCATGGTCCTCGGCCTCGAAGCTGATATCCTCGAGCAGGCGCTCCATCACCGTCTGAAGGCGCCGTGCCCCTATATTCTCGACGCTCTCGTTCACGCGCGCGGCAATCTTCGCGACTTCCGCGATGGCGTCCTCGGCAATATCGAGCGTCACGTCCTCGGTCCCGATCAGCGCCTTGTACTGCGCCGGGAGATTGGCGCGCGTCTCGGTCAGGATGGCGACGAAATCCTCTTCGGTCAGCGCGCGCAACTCGACCCTGATCGGCAGGCGGCCCTGCAATTCGGGCAGCATATCGCTGGGCTTTGAGACGTGGAACGCGCCGCTGGCGATGAAGAGGACGTGATCGGTCTTCATCGGACCGTATTTGGTCGCCACCGTGGTGCCCTCGATCAGCGGCAGCAGGTCGCGCTGCACGCCCTCGCGCGATACGGAACCGCCGCGCACGTCCGACACCGCGATCTTGTCGATTTCGTCGAGGAAGACGATCCCGTTGGTCTCGGCATTTTCCAGCGCGACGCGGGCGACGTCCTCCTGGTCCATGCGCTTTTCGGCCTCTTCCTCGACCAGACGGTCCCATGCATCGGGCACTTTCAATTTGCGGCGCTTGAGGTTCGATTTGCCCATCGCCTTGCCGAGCATGTCGGATAGATCGATCATGCCGACATTGCCGGGCATTCCGGGGACTTCCATCGCGCTTTGCGGCTGGTCCTTGACCTCGATCTCCACCTCGGTCTCGTTCATCGCGTTCTCGACGATGCGCTGGCGAAAGGCCTCGCGCGTCGCCTCGCTGGCGTTCTCGCCGACGAGCGCGTTCAGCAGCCGGTCCATCGCCGCCTGCGATGCGGCCTCGCGCACCGCCTCGCGGCGGCGGTCCTTTTCGAGGCGAATCGCTTCCTCGACCAGGTCGCGCGCGATCTGCTCGACATCGCGGCCGACATAGCCGACCTCGGTGAACTTCGTCGCTTCCACCTTTACGAAGGGCGCATCGGCCAGTCTGGCGAGGCGGCGGCTGATCTCGGTCTTGCCGCAACCGGTCGGGCCGATCATCAGGATGTTCTTGGGCGTGACCTCGTCGCGCAGGTCGGGGCTGAGCCGCTGACGGCGCCAGCGATTGCGCAGCGCCACGGCGACCGCGCGCTTGGCGTCCTTCTGGCCGATGATGTGCTCGTCCAGCGCGGCGACGATCGCCTTGGGGGTGAGAGAATCTGACATAAAAGGGATAAATTCCGTTTGGTACGGACGGAGAAGTCTCAGACCTCTTCCACCGTCACATTGCCATTGGTGAAGACGCAGATATCGGCGGCGACCTGCATCGCCTTGCGCGCGATGGTTTCGGGATCGTCCTCGTATTCGGCGATCGCCTTGGCCGCGGCGAGCGCATAATTGCCGCCCGATCCGATCGCGGTGATGCCGCCTTCCGGCTCCAGCACGTCGCCATTGCCGGTAAGGACCAGGAGATTGTCCTTGTCCGCCACGATCATCAGGGCTTCGAGATTGCGCAGATATTTGTCGGTGCGCCAATCCTTGGTCAGTTCCACCGCCGCGCGCAAAAGCTGGCCGCTATATTGCTCCAGCTTCTTTTCGAGGCGTTCGAACAGGGTGAAGGCATCGGCGGTCGCGCCTGCGAACCCGGCGACGACCGCGCCCTTTTCTCCGATGCGGCGGACCTTGCGGGCATTCGGCTTCATCACCGTATTGCCCATGGAGACCTGCCCATCGCCCGCGACGACGATCCGGTCGCCCTTGCGCACGCCGATGATGGTGGTGCCGTGCCACTGGGTCAGGCCGTGGCGATTTTCGCTGTCACTCATGCGGCGCGATATGGGGCTGCGCCATCACGGTTCAAGAATGATGCGTCAGCCGCCGGGGCCGCGCGGTGCGCCGCCGCCTGCACCCGGTGCGCCGACCACGCCGATATTGCCGAACAGGTCTTCGAGGAAGCCGCGTTCGCGCCCGAGCGTCGGGGTCTTGTCGCTTTCGGGCGAGAGATAGACCACCTGGTCGATCCCGGTAGTGTCCGCCGCCAGCACGTTGCCGGTCGGATCGAAGCGGATGGCAAGCACCCGGTGCGCTTCGATCTGCGGGCGGACGAAGGGTTTGCGCGCCGTCGTGCTCGACACGTAATACCAGATCGGGTCGCCATACTGGCTGGTGAAGGTCGGCCGGCCCAGCGTCGCTTCCACCGATCGCTGGTTATCGAGGCCCGGCTGAATCGCGTTCACCAGCGTGCTGTCGACGATATAGCCGCGGTTCTCGCGGATCGAGGTGCAGGCGGGCAGAACGGCGACGGCCCCCGCGAGGAGGGCGATGCTGGCGATCTTGCGACCATGTGCGCGGATGGAAATCACTCAAACTCCGTATCGTCTGGCGCGCCGAGCGAATGGGCCGGAGCACGATAAAACTGGTGGGCCACGCCTTAAGCGCCCGCGCCCGGGCTTGCAAATACTTGCAACCTCGCGCTTGGGATGCAGGGCTTGAATTGCCGCTGAACGCAGCCGACCTTTCCTGCTATCGAGCGCCCCACCCCGCATGAGCCTGCCATTATGAGCCTTTTCGACCGACTTTTCCGCAAGCCCGCCGATCCGCGCGAGGCGATGCGGCCCCTATGGCACCGCACCGTCGCCATCGCGCGCGAACCGGAATGGTATGCGCAATGCGGTGTCGCCGATACGCTGGAAGGCCGGTTCGACATGGTGACGGCCGCGCTGGCGCTGGTTATGCTGCGCATGGAAACGGATCCCGCACTGGCGCCGCGCACCGCCTATCTCACCGAAATCTTTGTCGAGGATATGGACGGGCAATTGCGCCAGTCCGGCGTGGGCGATCTGGTGGTCGGCAAGAAGATCGGCAAGTTGATGAGCACGCTGGGCGGGCGGCTCGGCGCCTATCGCGAGGGGTTTGCGGATAGCGGCCCTACGCTGGAGGACGCCGCGCGCCGCAATGTGACTTTGACCGACGATTCGCTGGCGCCCCGGCTTGCCGAGCGGTTGCGGGCGCTGCGCCTGCGGCTCGACGTGACGGACGCCGATGCGATGCTGGCGGGGGAGATCGCATGACCGCTCCCGATATGCGCGCGCCCGAGATGAGCCGGATCATCAAGCTCGATCGCCTGCCCGACGGCGCGATGCGGATCGAGGCGGATGAAGACGAGCGCCGCAGGCTCGCCGGGCGGTTCGGCCTACCTGCCGTCCACGAATTGGTGGCGACCATCCGGCTGACGCGCGAGGGCGAGGCGATTGCCGCCGAGGGGAATCTGATCGCCCGGTTCGAACAGGCCTGCGCGGTTTCGGGAGAGGCTTTCGCCAACACTGTCGAGGAGCCTGTCGCGCTGCGCTTCGTGCCTGCCTATTCGCACGCCGATACGGGCGATGATGAGGAAGAGATCGAACTGTCCGAGGACGAGCTGGACGAGGTGCCCTACGAGGGGCAGTCCTTCGATCTCGGCGAAGCGATCGCGCAGAGCTTCGGCCTCGCCGTGGATCCCTATGCGCGGGGTCCTGAGGCCGACATTGCGCGCGAGGATAACGGATTGGACGATCCCGAGACCGGCGGCGCCTTCGCCGCGCTCGCCGCTCTCAGGAAGGACTGACGCGCCGGAACGCTCTGCCGTTTAGAAC
>Ga0114912_1001233_pt1 | contig 11245 bp, 15 predicted proteins | sample MalvirDeepMed_51_FD_89713 | JGI IMG/M metagenome (GOLD analysis project Ga0114912, IMG submission 89713) | Marine viral communities from the Global Malaspina Expedition - Malaspina viral metaG DeepMed_51 | ecosystem: Environmental > Aquatic > Marine > Oceanic | place: Mediterranean Sea...
CCCCCTCCCCTTCGGGTCGGGGATTAGTCCGGTAATCGGCGCAACAGCCCTTGTTCTCCCCGAAATCAGGGGAAAGCAGGGGGAATCTCCCCGAAAAGCGGAAAATAATTCTTGCACAAACGAAAAGTGGTGTAAAAAGTAAAGCAGGTGCGCCTTCAGATACCTCCCCCTTGATATACTGTGGCCGCTACCTACGTAGTAGGTGCATCATCTTGGGTGAGAGCAACGGTAAAAAGCAAATCATTAAGTAGTCGAAAAGTTCAATTAATAACATGGTAGGAAGTATTAACAAGGTAGACGGTAATATGATAGGAAACGAGCGAGGAATTGTGATGTTAAACAGTGATGAAGTGGTGAAACTTGTCCAACACGGCCTTGCTATTGCCGACCGAATCTCCGGTAAGAATCCAAACTACGAGAATGACAATTCATTCTTTGAGGACTACATGATAAGCGGCTGTATGGCCGAGTTCGCTGTATTCAAATACTTGGGCAGTGAAGAGTTCTATGATTGGGGCGTGGGAATGCAGCAAAAGCGACTTCCTGACCTTGACCCGATGGGCTACAATGCAGGTGTTAAGGGCATTTGGGATGAACACCACCTGCCAATCGTATTGGACAAGGATGAGGGACAGGTCATCGTGTGGCGAAAGCAAATGGGTGACGTTCCGTATCACCTTGAAGTTCTTGGATTCGTTCCCGCAGAAGAAATGCGCTTAGAGCGGTATTGGAAGAATCCCCGAAAGTGGCAGATGACTTCACTTGATGGTCTGATAGAGTGTGAGTCACCGGACCATCTCTTCATGTTGTTGGAGGAATACGCATGAGTTGGACACCATCAGACGAACTGTTCCGACAGCGAATAGACGCATACACTCGACTTATCGGCTACAAAGGCGTAGCCAAGCGGTATAACGTAACAGAGCGAACAGTCAAGAATTGGGATGAAGGTAAGACCAAGCCTTCAGCCGCCCGCCGACGAAGTATTGTGCGGGGTCAATTGGCTGAACGGCGAAAGCAAATGATAGCAGCCCCAATTGAGCGAAGGCGTGAGTATTTACAACGAGTCCGACGATTGGCAAGAACAGAGTCAGTCCAACGAAAGGCACAGCGAGAACTTGACGCTTTTGAAGAGTCAGTCCGGCGAGGGCAATTTCAGCGAGTGTATGAACAACGGCTGAAGGTGGCAAGGTCACAAGAAGATTGGGAGTTTGTGCGAAACGAATATGAGGTGCTTATGGGCAATATCACATCGGCGGAGCGAGATGACCGAATGGACACATGGCGGGCGAACAGGCGGGCGAACAGATGACAGCATGGAACAGCGACTTATCGTTGGATGAGCCAATGCCAATGTTGCCCAACTACAAGCAACAACGGCGACGTTCTGCTACACCGACCAAATCACTACAATCATTTCAGATGATTGGTGCCGACACAGAAACAATTGATGGCTGCGCTGACCTATTCTCCTATGAAGCAATCAAGCGCACAGGAACAGGCAAAGACGCTACCTACGAGTTCATCCCGAAGGTGAAGCGAGTAGAGAGTATGCTTGATGTGATGATTATTGGCATAGAAGTCGGACACAGGTGGAAGTGTGGGGGTAAGAAGGGGTGGACTATCCCGCAGATGTTCTTTTGGAACATCAAGTATGATATGCAAGCGGTGATGAAGTTCATGTCCAAGCGAGCCATCAACGAACTAACGACACAATCATCCGTCACAATCAACGCCCGCACAGGCGACTTACTGCCAAAGGGAAAAGGACAGCCAATGGTGGAAATCACCCACCTTGAAAAGAAACACGCACGATTTGAGCCGATAGGGTGGAACATGGACTGTGGGCGACTCACCTTTGGTGAAGAGAAGGGTCACAGCGTCGGTATGATGCAGTGGTGGGACATATCACAGTTCTATGGCAAACTACGCTTGGACACGGCTGCTAAGAAGTTCCTGAATGAAGGTAAGACGGAGATGTGTAGTGATGGAAGTAAGTTGGATGCAAGCCGATTTTCTGAAATGCTGCCCATAACGGGCGAGCGATTTCCATACGATGAAAGCGACTTTGAGTGGGTGCGGTATTACGATTACTACCAAGCCGATATTCAAAAGTATGCAAAACAAGACGCATCATTAACAGGCAAGTTAGCGAGGGCCAAACGAAGTGATTTCGTGGGTAGTGCTGTCCGATTCATACAGCCGTATTCTCCGGCCAATGTGTCACAGAGGAATCTCCTTGACCGAGGCTACTTTCCGACGATGAACGCTATGATGGGGGATGAACACGGAAAAGAAGTCACACAGGCATTCTTGTCTGCCTATCACGGTGGACTTTTTGATGCTGCTGAAACAGGATTCATACCCGATGCAACGATAGTGGATTTGGTGAGTGCATACCCGTATATCATGTATAACTTACCCGCTATCAGCCATCTCGCTGAAGTGCCAAAGTTCCACAAAAAGACAGGGAAGCCAATCAAGAGTGGGTGGACTGAAGAGTTATTGGGTGAGTTCACTTACGGTGAGGGAATTGATGGGTGGAACGCCGCTATTGACGGTAAGCCGTATGGGTGGATAGGTGCTGTTGAAGTCAGTATCACGTTCAAGCCCGACCAACGATGGCATCCACTTGCGACCAAAGCAGCCAACGGCACACTTGTCTCACCACAGTATTTCAATGGGTGGGTCGACCTTGAATCATACCGAGAGGCGGTCAAATGGGAATACGACGAGTTAATCGTAGGTCGATGGTCGATGTATGAGAATGACAATCCTACATACCCATTCCGACCATTCATTGAGTATTGGTATGGAGTCAAGAACGCTGCCACCAAAGGAAGCGTTGAGTATGAAATCGCCAAACTGATGCAAAATAGCGTTTATGGCAAGACGATTCAGTGCATTGATGAAAAGACAGGTGCGCTATGGAATCCGATGTATGCAGCGACGATAACAGGGGCAACGAGAGCAAGGCTGATGGAACTGACCCGATTAAACGACCAATCGCCCGTAATGGTCGCAACAGACGGTGTAGTGATAGAAACGAGCAAACTGCACACTATTCCGAAGCGACCGGCACCTGCAATTGGAAACTTGGGTGAGTGGGAGACAGAAGTATCAGGTGATACGCTCATCATGGGTAGCGGTGTGTATACTGTTATCACCGGAGATAAGGCGAGCAACAAGCCAAACGGCTACCTACCCAAAATGATACCGATTGGTAAAACAACTTACCGAGGAAACGCATCAATGAACATACGAGGCTATGAGTCGTGGATTGATTTCTGCTTGGCGAATGCCGATGAAACAGAAGTAGTGACACATTTCCTCCGACCCGTCAGCGCAGGTGAGGCACGAACACAGAAGCAGAAGAATGGTGGATATGAGTGCATTAACATCTTTGAAGAGAAGAAGGCAACAATTCGACCTATGATGGACAGTAGCAAACGGATATGGATGGGGGAAGCACCGGAAACATTCGGTGACTTACTCAACAACAGATACACCCTCACACCACATATCACTGTGGGCAACATTCTTAGCAACGAGGAAATGGAGGCGGGGTATGATGAAGTTTGAGCGAGTTCCCCCTAATTCATCTGTCAGCAGGAGGCAGAGGAAACGAAAAATTGTAACTGCCTGTCTATTGGAAACGATTGAGAAGGAAACGGAAATCAACATGCACACGCTGATGGAGAAGGTGCGGGTGGCAACACGATATGAATTGCATAGCAACGTAATTGGACACTATCTGATACGGGCTATCAAGGACGGAATTGTTCACAGGAAACACAAACGGATAAATTACAAGATGGAAGTTATCTACTGTTGGGGGCCGGAAACGCCGCCACAGACCCCCGAATCCGGCTCCGAGGAAGCGGAAACGGACGGAAACGGGCATGGTATTAAATAGGGCGGAACACCATGTGGAAACATGGGAGCCGAGTGGCACGAAGACGAGGAACTTGTTTCCGAGATAGATTGCTTATTGCTATACATGGATGGTGCTATATCGTCTATCCTTGACCGACTATACCCCTACCTTCAGGGAAACATGACACCACAGGCTGTCCTTGTGTTGTCATTCGGTAACTTTGTTCGTCAGTATGGAATCGCCCGAAGAGGCGAAGGAATGGACTTTGACACTTCAGCACGTTACGCTGCGGCTGTTGTTCTCCAAAATGAGGCTCTACAAGCGATGATTGCTCAAGCGATGGGCAAGTCACTTGATGCAACAATAGGAGGCAGTCCCGATGAGTAGTAAAGAAACATGGAAGAAAGAACTGATACAAAGTCAGATAGACAAACTGAATAGGCTTTTGGAGATGAGCGAGAAGCAGGTGAACAGTTACCAATTGTCGATTTGGCTGCATGAACAGGAATTAATACGGATGGATGAAGATGAGTGAGTTTAAGTGCGACGGGTGCGGTAAATCGCATTGGAAGACACGAAGTGGCCTGTGGAAGCACCAACAGAATTGCGAGGCTTATTCAGGAGATGCAGAGCCACTACAATCACGCTCAATAAGAGAAGAAGAGGAACAAACGGGGGAGAGTGCGACTGACGCTCCTACTACTCATTCCTACGATGCAGACGACACCGACGTTAAACTCGGCTCCCCCACCCCCTCTTCTAATGATACTGATACATGGGATAATGAGGGAGGTGCGCCTGAATGGACTGAGTTCACGTTTGAAGCCGAAGAAGCCACCGAAGAATTACCGCCCGTATTGAAGGCTATTGCGAAGCCAAAGCCCAAGCGGGACAAGCGGAAGAAAATGACGGCGAAGGAAAAGAAGATTCAGGGTGATACAAACGTAGCGTTATTCAAGATGGGTCTTGGAGCCGTTGATTATGGAATTACACGGTATGGCAGAGCAGTGATGATAGATGACTCGTATGAGTGCATTCACAGCGACAGTGATAAACAACTCGTAGCAAACGCACAATGGGCGTATTGTCAGGAAAAGGGAATTGACATAGCAGCGTCTATCGGAACAGGACACATAGCGTTGGCTCTAACAGGGTGGTATGTTGCCCCACCACTAATGAAAATCCAAAAGAAGTCCAAAGTGCCTTTACTGAAGAAGCGGGGAAATGGTATCAAGCGGCTACTATCACGAATCCCTATCTTTGGACGACGATTCAGAGATAAGCCCGAATGGAATGACCTGTTGTTGGAGAGTGATGAAGATGGTGCATGAAATCACCTCAAAATTATTTCTCGCTGATGGTGGCCCTCATGGTCTTAGTGTCGCTTACGCAAGTAAATCAGGAGGGGGTAAGACCTATCACTTTACAAGGCTCGTCAAATCCGCCGCTTCCCAAGCCGACTTCAAAAACACCCGATTCATCTATACTTCTATCAAGAATGAATCTTATTTTGATGGGGTCACTCCTACTGACAGTGTTGATGATGTGCTACTTAAGTTGGAAACGGACCAAATCGTAGTATACTACCCGCCCGAAGCGGATATGTATGAATCGGACATAGACGAATTAATCGAGGGCGTCTTCAACTTAAAAGAACAGAACTCCGGCTCCAAGTTCGTTATAGCGATAGACGATTGTAACTGTTTAGATGGCTTCAACAACAGAGGAACACTATCCAAACAGGTGAAGAAACTCATCATAGCCGGTAGGAGTAAGAACGTCAAAGGATGCTTTCTATGTCACCGACTCACCGATTTACCACGAATAGCGAGGGGTAACTTCAGTTCAATGGTCGTTTTCAACATATCACCGATGGATAATGAACAAGCGACTAAAACGTGGGGAATACAATTCGATGATTACATGGAAGGTCTGACCGATTTTAGGTGGCTGTTCGTGGACATGGTGGAGGACAAAATCACCCGATATTCGGCCCTCCCACCCCCCTCAGACGCCTGAATCCGGCATGGTATTAAATAGGGCGGGACACATAGTATCAGTAGCGGCGACCAAGAGGGTCGTCCAAAATGGAGAAAGAAACATGACTTTTACCAACGCAATTATGCAAGGGGCGGGAGTCGGCGTTTTCGTCGTTGTTGTGGAAGCAACAGCGAATATCATAACGTCGTATATTCTGCCTGACTCGCAAACGATAGAAGAATGGCTCGATTCCAACGTATTAGCAGGAGGCGGTGCTTAATGGCTAAACTCCTTCCTTCGCTGACCCTACGGGGTCTTGCGGATTATGTTGGTGTCGCAATTGGACTGATTGTGGCTATGTCGCTTTTGGCGTCACCTGCTCAATCACTTGAAGACGCACTACGTCGAAACGGTGGTGCTTAGATGGCTGTGAAGTTCACCAAGTTGCTACATACCGCAACAACGGGGAATATGCCGACTACATCGGCTGTTACGTGGACTGAAGGTATGAACGCACCTGCGGGCAGTATGGAGTATATGCTGCTACGTGGCGATGTGTTGTTTGGAGCAGACCCCTTCGCTAATGGTGGAATGTCCAATGCTGTCAGTTCGTTGAGAATCATCATTAACGGCGAGGTAGTTCATGACTTCCGAGCGGGCTATGAGAACACAACTGCGGGACTATTCGGCTACTTCCTCAATTCCATTGGCGGAAAAGCCGGTGAAACATCAGCAGGAACAACTACGAGAGAGTGGTATTGGGCCGTTCCTATCGGCAGGTCTTACACAGATTCAGTCGTAAGGATTGAAACAGTTGTTGGATGGGCTGCTACTGACTCAAGCGCAACACCCACTTCGGGTGCGCTTGAATGGTGGGTCAAGTATTCTGATGACATTCAGACAACTACGACTGTTGCACCTTCAACTTCCTTCACTCACGCTGTTGCTATGGAACAGGTAGTCGTGAGAGTTCCCCAAAACGCACCTGCGGGTAGCGTAGTTAGCGCAATTCTCGTCCAAAACGATAGCGGCGCAGACCAATTGGGTAGTCAAGGCATCCGAATCAATGCAATATCGGACTACGGGATTGAGGCACAGATGCTTCGATTCCTTAACGGCGATATGTTCAACGGAATCCAATACTGCGGCGGTGCCGGTGCTGATTCACAATCATTCCTTTCTGAAGTGAAGGGAGTTCACCTAATTCCGGTCTATGGACTGACGGGTGGAGATATTGTGCTTCAAGTGGATAACAGCACTGAAGCCACTACACGCACATACACCCCCGTTCTCACTGCACCTGTTGGTGGAAAGGAGAAGGCAGAGGTCAAACAGACCCAAAGCAAGCCCTCCAACACCGCCAAGGCGATTCTCGCCCGAACAAGTGACAACTGATTCCGATTCAATCACCTTCCCTCTATGACCCCCAAACGGGGTGAGAGGCGTGATTGAGCGAAAGCACTAATGGTGGCGACAAAATGACATACATTCAACGACTCTTATTCACCGGCTCTGCCGACATTAAGACACTATCACTACACAAAGGTCAGAAAGTCACGTTTTCAGGTAATTCATCGGGTGCCTTGAGAGTGGCACTATCCGAGCCTGACTTGGCCGACCTACGAGATTACTTCGTTATCGTGGATGATTCGACGGGCAGTGGTGCTGCTCCTTACTTCTCATTCATCGCTGATGATGATATGCTACTCTATATGCGACCTGACGCTGATACTTCGTTTCAGATGCACATTTGGGTATCAGACGGAAAAGGTGGTAGTTATCATGCCTGATGACAATGATGACAGGCTCAATGAAATAGACGGAAGGCTCCGCAGTGTGGAACAGGCCGTCTGCGAATTAGCAACGATGGCGAAATACATGCGTTTTCTCGTCTTGATTGTTGGTGCGTCATTGGGAGTTGATGTGTCGGGGGCGATTTGATGCCCACTGTTCCTGAAATCGAGTTTGTGACCGGCCAAAACGCTATGACTTTGACAGGAGAAGAACATGAGTTCACTACCGCAGAATTGGAATTGTCCACCTTCACTTACAGGCGGATTCAAGCACGAAGCGGATATGGAAGCACGTTAGTTGATACATTCAAAGCAAAGGATATGGGGGATGGCAGTTATCTATTCTATTCTCGCAATCCTGTTGGTAATCATAGCAATTACGCCCTATCCACTACCGATACCAATTTTGAACACCTTTGGTCTACATGGCGAGGACAACGGTGGATAGAAGTAGCCAACGTTGATGAGGGCTTCTATACCTTTCAAGACGTTATTGAGTTTCACAAAGACGAAGTATTCAGTGAGGTATCTACCGGTGGGGCTTCGGGCTATGAATGGGTAGACGAGAATACGCTCTACTTGTCATCTCACAAATCACTACGCCTCAAAATGGCGAGTGGGTGGACGGCACACTTTACACATACTAATGATGACTCCACTTCTGAAATGAACGCCCTTAGTGGCGGAGATGCTGTTTCATGGAGTAGTGGGGAAGTTCACCTTGATTGGCTGCAACACACCGAGGATGGTGAAGTCACCATTTACGAGGAAGGAGCCGAAGAGAAGGATGCAGACACAAGAGTATATGATGATACGTTTGAACGAGTAGTCGGTCAAGTCGTTGATTCTCAAGAAATCACACTCACTTATACTGAAGCCGAACATGGTGCTGAAACAGTCCATGCAAACTACCCTGAAGGAGAATACACAGTCAATCTCATCTATACAGCAGACAACATAGAAACTGACGATGTTAATGAAACTATCTACACTGTTAGAACGGTGTGGCCTGATGGGACAGATGTTCCCGATGGCGGGAGTGCTAACAATCAAACGGACGCTGAAGTGTTGTTCTTAGAGCGACTAACGCAGATTGGACAATCTGAATTAGACGTTAGAAATAGGCAAGCAGAGGCTAACGAGCAAGCATTGGCAGTAGAAACACAAAAGGAAGAACGGGAGGCAGAACGGGACATACCCCTCCATACTTGGGATTGGTATTTAGACCCTGATAATCTCACGAATGAGGAAAATCCGTTCCGAGAAATCGTTGTCGTGGGGCCGCACTTGACCGACAAGTTCGGTGAAGGGGGTAAGATTCTTCAACTAACAGACATTGATTATGTGCCTTTGATACGGAGTGCCGGATTCAAGTGTATCATAGATGCAAACTACCAAGTCAAAATCAGAATGGCGGCGGAGAATTGGCACTACTTCGTCAAGAACATCAAGAACGTTGATACTCTAACTTTGGGCTACGACCCCATATACGAACAGGAAGAAATTGAGCAAGTAGATAGGCTTGTGACCGTCGAGAGCGGCAGAACGGGACTGACGGCCGGAGTTGGGCCGTTAGATATTATCGTCGTCACCTTGACAGGTGGTGATAGTGGGCTTCAAATTGACATTGATGATAGATATGATGATATTGCCACCTTCGCTGTCATTATTGACGGTGAAAATGTGGCAGTTGAAAATCCCCAACAGATGGATAACGAAGTTTTCCTTATTGTTGATGAAGTGACACGACTATCCACAGCAGACGTTGATACTTCTGCTACACCCACACTCACTGATGCCGAACAATGTGCATCCGATGGTGGAACATGGAACTACACTACTGCACAGTGTGAAATGCCGGAAACTCCTTCTCCTTGGGAATTAGATAACGATACCGTAATAGGGCTGCTAATTGGTGCGGGCCTCATAGTCGGTATCTTCATTCTCATACGATATACAGGAGGTGGTGAATAATGGGAGAAAGAATTGATAAACTGAAGGACTCTGTTAATCAGGCCGGAACGGTGGCTGCTGATGCCTCCTTCGGCGCACTTGATGGACTCATCATAGTTTCCTATCCACTACTTGTCATGGCTACCGTAGCACTAATCGGTGTTGCCATCATCAAACTACCCAAGCGGGTATTCGGGGGTGGTGAATGATGGTGGAAAATGTCAATATCAATGTTGGGACTCCTGAAGGTAAGGACTTCGCAACGGGAATTATTGATGGGATTACTGCTTCGTTGAACAACGCAGTGAAAAAGATTTCAGAAGGAACAGACGAAACTTTCATGTTGCTCACAATCGGTATTATGGTAAGTATTGGTGGGCTTTACCTATGGCGGCACACCTGATGGGGTGGTCGTTATGGTATTTGGAGTAACTAACAAACTCAGTGCAGCCGGAGTGCCAACTGCGGGCATTTTCCTTAGCGGTGCTATAACGGCAGCAGCGTTAGAACGGATGGGCTACCTGTTAAAGAATCCTGAAATCATTGAGGAAGAAGGAGTTAAACTCAATCTCGATAAAGAGAAAGTTCAATCTACAATGGCATTAATGGCCGTTATCTATGCTTCTTCTCAAGCGTGGGCGGGTAAGAGGCTTCTTGAGAATAGAGCAAGTAGAGCATTACAGGAACAAGCCTATACTCATTATGTTAATAGTGATGGTCTTGCATATGAAGCACAGGCGATTAGTAAAAGCCTTGAAGAAGTCCAAACGGAAATGGTAATCCAAAGACAATTCATTGAAACTCTAACTAAGGCAGATGGAGATTTCACCTTTGAACTTGTCAATGTTAGAGATTTGAATGCACGGGGCAACGTCACCGCAGACGAGTTCGATGTCGTAAAACGACGAATAATTACAGCAGAAGAAACGGCTAATGCCGCTCTCATATCACATGGAGAGTATGCTTTAGTTGAAGAATCGGCGGAACTTAGAGCCGCCAACAGTATAGATGAATTGGCAAGGGCTTCTGAAATCGTGCAAGCACGATTGGCAGTAGAGATAGGTGATGCCCATAACACTCAGGCCAAACAACTAAGACACTCGCAAGATTTAGTTACGGAAAGAACTTTCTTGGCAGCCGAAGAAATGAAACAGTCGGGGATGGCAAGAGAAAAGGGACTCCGAGCCGGTCGGCTTGCGAGAGTTGCGGGAGTTGTAGGAAAGGTATTGCTTATTGATACTATTATTTGGGCCGTGACCGCATCAATTGATTTAGGATTGAACTACACCGATTTAACAGAAGAAGAACAAATTGAAGTGTTTGAGGTGATGGGGCCATTTAATCCTGTAAGTGAAGTTGGAGGTCGGTCGCCTGTTGGAGAGATTATTCTAATTCCCGTCTTTGAATACGTATTCAGTATAATTCCTGATACTTGGCTTGACTCTGCTTGGTCGGGAATACAATCAGCAGCAGGACTCGTAGGATTAGATGAATATGTGGCTGATGCAATCGAATCATTCATTGAAAGCATTGATGTTGAAATCAGTTGGTATCTAATCTCCAACGTGCTAACAGTTGGAACAGTGGAAGGAACGGTAGTATGGGTGCTATCCAATCCCGATTACCTTATTGGGGGCGTTGC
>Ga0114912_1001235_pt1 | contig 11238 bp, 10 predicted proteins | sample MalvirDeepMed_51_FD_89713 | JGI IMG/M metagenome (GOLD analysis project Ga0114912, IMG submission 89713) | Marine viral communities from the Global Malaspina Expedition - Malaspina viral metaG DeepMed_51 | ecosystem: Environmental > Aquatic > Marine > Oceanic | place: Mediterranean Sea...
CTGGATTGCCCGCCAAGGCCATGGCCACCCACGGCGACGCTAACGCCAGCAGCACGCCAAGGCTTAGCTGCCAGATCACGGCCACTTTTAATGCTAGGCGCATAAGCTGCTGAATTTGCCCCCAATCCCCCGCGCCATAACAGCGCCCCAGCCAAGGGGGGAGTGACATGGTCATGGCAAGAATCACCATCAACGATAGCGTCTCAAGGCGACTCGCCAACCCCCACGCCGCTACTTGGGTGTCGCCTAAGCCCGCCACTGCGGCAATGGCAAGCATTGCCGCCAGCGGCGGCATTAACTGGCTGACCATCGCGGGAGCGGCAATGCCTGTAAAAGGCCGCCATGAGCGCACAGCTTCTTGCCCAATATCATCCATTGTCGCCCACTGACAGCGCCGCAATTTAGCCCCTGTTAGCAACAGCCCAACGGAAAACGCCACGGCAGTCGCCCACGCTGCCCCCGGAAGCCCCCAACCTTCCCAGCCACCTACACCAAAAATAAACAGCGGATCGAGCGCTAGGTTGATCAGGCTACTGAACACCATCATCTTGCCGGGCATGCGTGTATCACCGTGAGCACGAAAAACGCTATACATAAAGTAAAGCAGCGCCCCTAACCAGGCAGAAAATAGCTGAGGCCCCCAGTAGGCACGAATATACGTCAGCGCAGTTTCGTCCGCCCCCAGCAGCTGAAAGAGCGGCACCTGAAGCAGCCATAACGCCACTGCCAGTACGGCAATCACCGCCCCACCAGCAATCAGCACTAGACTTGAGAGCCGCTTGGCCCTCGCCTGCTCTCCTGCTCCTAATGCTCTGGAAATCAGCGCGGCGATGGCAATGCCCATTCCCACCTGTATACCAATGATCAAAAACGACAGAGGAAAGGTAAACGACTGAGCCGCCAGCGGCGCAGTGCCTAAACGTGCGATAAACGCACTATCCACAAGCTGAAAACCCAATAGCGCCAGCACACCAATGGCCATCGGCCACGTTTGCCGCCATAGGGTTATCGCCAACTCGCGTTGTTGCATGACAGCTGCCAAAAACTGACTCCTTAACATCATAAATGTAGGAATACTAAACGCAAAAAAACGCCACCACCCGTTAGGGTGGCGGCGTTTTTAAACCGTATCGCTTACTGGCGAATACCTTCAAACGTCACGTACAGCTCAACTTCGTGCATAACTTCCGGGAAATCGCTCATGTTAATACCGAAATCGCCGAGGGTAAGCATCGTGCTGCCTTCAAAACCTGCACGGTAATTGCCCCAGGGGTCTTCACCTTCGCCCATCAGGGTTACCGGCATTTCGATCACTTGAGTCTGACCATGCAGCGTTAGCTCACCGGTCACAACGCCTTCATTGTCGCCGGTAGATTCAAAACCGGTAGAAGTAAACGTCGCCGTAGGGAATTCGCTGGCATTCAGGAAGTCACCACTCAAGATGTGACGGTCACGCTCAGCATGATTACTGGTCAGACTATCAATTTGAACTTCCATTTCGACAGAAGAAGCGTCCAGATCGTCAGCATCGTAAGAGAACTGGCCGTCAAACTCTTCAAAGCTGCCCAGGATGTAGGAGAAGCCCAGGTGGTTAATTTTGAATTGAACGAAGGCGTGCTGGCCTTCCGTATCAATCTGGTAGTCCGCTGCCTGTGCTTGGCTCAAAGGAACCATCGCCGCTGCCGCTACGGCTACTGCCATTACGCTTTTCTTCATCATTATTTCCATCTCCTTTCTTTCCTTTATGGGCACTGTCGGCATTGCCTCTACCTTACCCGACAGCGTTCAAAAATTGTCACCCAGCAATCAGAGGCTGGTTCGGCTATAGCGGGGGTTTACCATCCGACTCAGCGTTGTATGACGATACCGGTAGTGATGTACTAACGCTGCCAGGGCATGACCACCCGCCAACAGCATTAGCGCAATCGCGCTATACCAATGAACCTCCCCCGCAAGGCTTGCCTGATTCGGCAGATCGTACAGCACCGCAGGAATCTCAAACCATCCAAACACGCTAATACCGCGGCCATTCGCTGTGGAAATCAAATAGCCACTGGTCAGCACAAGCAGTAATAGTACATAAAGCGCTATATGGCCCAGGTGAGCAGCAGCTTGCTCTAAGCGGCTGCCTTCTCCCGCAGGCGTGGGCTGAGCAAAACGCCATATTAAGCGGCCTACGGTCGCCAGTAGTAACAAAATACCTATCGAGCGATGAACCCAGGGGCCTTGGTTATACCAAGGATCGTAATAACCCAATCCGGTCATCCACCAGCCCAAAATAAACAACCCAATGATCGCCAGGGCACTGAGCCAGTGAAAAAGAATACTAATGACACCCCAACCGCTGCGTGTGTTCCGCAACATCCTTGATTCCCCATATAAAACTGCCCGCAAGGGTCTGCCCGCTCGTTTCGTAATGAGCATACCGTTTCACCGGCAAAAACTCTGCTGAAAAAAGCAGAATACATCGTTCGTAAAAACCATTGGTTATGTCGCTAATGACTCTGATGCTTCTTCACAAATTCTCCACGACATGTTCCAAGCCTAGCATCTTAGACGAAAGTTTAAAAAATCGAACAAACCCAGCAATTTTAATCAATTTTACTATTTGTTTAGCGCACTTATTATTAGCGCACTTTCTGACACGACACATCACAACGCTTTTAAACGAATCCACTATCTATAGAGAGTATGACCCATGAAAAAATTGACCCTTATTTCCGCTATCGCCCTAACATTGACCTCTACAGCGGCTCTAGCCGAACAAGGCTCTGCTGAGCTCAATGAAATCGTTCAGGCCAGCTCTTCTGTGAACCACAGCACAGAAAGCTTAAACCTGACGCCCGCTGATCTGACGCGTGTAAACGGTGATGCTGCTAAAAACACCGTTATCGAGCCTAGCTCTGAAGCGCGTCACTCAAACAGCAACAATGACCAGATTGCGCAGTCTGACCTGCCGCATCGCAACGCCTCCTAAGACAGGTAAGCGCTGCTGTCCAACGCAGAAACGCTTAGCTCCTTAGATGACAAAAACCCACCTCACGGTGGGTTTTTTATTTAGCTTGAACCAATGTTCCTTACTGGGCGGCTAGTACATCTAGGCCTCGTGCCAAGTCACGCTGAATATCTTCCTGACTTTCAAGCCCAACGGCCACACGAACCAAGCCCGGCGAAATGCCTGCCGCCGCTTTCTGTGCGTCCGAGAGACGGCCATGCGTGGTGGTTGCCGGATGAGTAATAGTGGTTTTTACATCACCTAAGTTCCCGGTAATGGAAAGCATCCGCGTGGCATCAATGACCTGCCAAGCGCCCTCTTGCCCACCTTTCACCTCAAAACCGAGCACCGCACCAAAGCCCTGCTGCTGCTGTTTCGCTAACACATGTTGAGGATGTGCTTCCAGCCCGCTGTAGTAGACGCGATTGACGGCCGGATGCTGATCTAGCCAGAGCGCCAGTGCCAGTGCGTTTTCACAGTGCGCTTTCATACGCAGTGAGAGGGTTTCCAAGCCTTTGGTGAAAATCCACGCATTAAACGGGCTCATGCAAGGTCCACAGGTGCGCACGACACCAAAAACTTCTTCCATCACGTCATGCTTGCCTACCACGGCTCCGCCTACTGCGCGTCCCTGACCATCCAGATATTTCGTGGCAGAGTGAATGACCAAGTCCGCACCTAGCGCGATAGGCTTTTGCAGTGCGGGGGTCAAAAAGCAGTTATCAATGGCGAGCAGTGCACCGCTACGCTTGGCGAGCGCCGCCAGCGCAGGGATATCCGCCACTTCGGAAAGCGGGTTTGAAGGCGTTTCAGCAAACAGCAGCTTAGTCTTAGGGCTGATCGCCTCTTCCCACGCGGCCAAGTTGGAAAGCTCCACATAGCGCGTTGTGATACCGAACTTGCCCAGATACTTATCAAACAGGCTGACCGTGGAGCCAAATAGCGAACGAGACGCCACAATCTCATCGCCTGCTGAAAGCAGTGCCAGCGCCGTTGAGAGAATGGCTGACATGCCAGAGCTAGTCGCCACGCAGCGTTCACCACCTTCAAGCGCCGCTAGACGGCGCTCGAAAGTATGTACGGTAGGGTTCGTAAAGCGCGAGTAAACATTGCCTGGCTCTTTACCACCAAACTTGCGTGCCGCCTCGGCAGCACTCTCGTACACAAAGCTTGATGTGGGAAAAATGGGTTCCGAGTGCTCCTGCTCAAACGTGCGGTGGTGGCCCGAGCGAATAGCGAGCGTCTCAAGCGACCACTCATCCTGATGGCTATCTTCGTGCATGGCAGAGCCCCTTATTCCAAACGCGATTTCAAAATGCTAATTATTGCACCACATACACATTTCTCCTGCGGGCCACTTGGGCACCGCAGGTAGCGTGACACTTAATCGTCCAGATCGTCGTCTTGATTATGCATATCGACCAGCGCGTGGTCACCCGCGCTCTGATCTTTTACTGCATCGTTACGGCTGGCTTCCAAGACGGCCAAATACGCATCGTCAATGTCGCCAGTGACGTAGTTACCGTCAAATACTGAACAGTCGAAGGCTTCCATGTCAGGATTTACTTCGCGGCAGGCGTCTTTTAGATCTTCCAGATCCTGATAGAAGATGCGGTCGGCACCGATCAGCTGCCCAACTTCCTCTTCAGTACGACCATGGGCGATCAGCTCAGACGCCGCAGGCATATCAATCCCATAAACGTTGGGGTAGCGAACGGGCGGCGCGGCAGAGGCAAAGTAAACCTTACGCGCACCAGCATCTCGCGCCATCTGAATAATCTGTTTGCAGGTGGTACCTCGTACGATGGAGTCATCCACTAGCAGTACATTCTTGCCTTTGAACTCCACATCAATGGCGTTCAGCTTTTGGCGTACCGATTTTTTACGCTGGGTTTGACCCGGCATAATAAAGGTACGGCCAATGTAGCGGTTCTTCATAAAGCCTTCGCGGTAGGTCACGCCGAGATGCTGAGCCATCTCTAGAGCGGAAGTACGCGAGGTATCGGGAATCGGAATAACCACATCGATATCGTGATCCGGCCACTCGCTCAAGATGCGATCACCCAGCTTACGACCCATCTGCATCCGCGTGCCGTAAACGTAAGCACCGTCCAGGATAGAGTCAGGACGCGCCAGATAAACATGCTCAAAAATGCACGAGCGTAGCTGTGGGCGATCTGCACATACCTGGGTGTGTACTTGCCCCTGCATATCAACAAAAATCGCTTCGCCGGGGCCAAGGTCGCGTTCCAGCTCGAAGCCACCCACGTCCAGGGCCACCGACTCAGAGGCAATCATCACCTCTTGGCCATCAGCATCCTGACGGGTACCAAACACCACCGGACGAATGCCGTGGGGGTCACGGAACGCCACCATACCAAACCCATTAATAATCGCGACCGCCGCGTAGCCGCCTTTGCAGCGCCGGTGCACTCTACGAACCGCATCGAAAATATCCTCAGCTTCCAGGTGCAGTCCCTGTTTGCCCAGTTCGTGGGCGAACACATTCAGCAGCACTTCAGAGTCGGAGCTGGTATTGATGTGGCGAAGATCCGTGGAGAACAGCTCCTGCTTCAACTGCTCTGAGTTGGTCAGGTTACCGTTGTGGGCCAGCGCAATGCCGTAAGGAGAGTTAACGTAGAAAGGCTGTGATTCTGCCTCACTGGAGGAGCCAGCTGTCGGATAGCGAACATGACCAATGCCCAGGTTGCCTTTCAGGCGTGCCATGTGGCGAGTATGGAAGACGTCACGAACTAAGCCGTTACTCTTGCGCAGTAGGAAGCGTCCCTCGTTCCAAGTCATCATTCCGGCAGCGTCTTGGCCCCGATGCTGAAGTACGGTCAGGGCATCGTAGATTCCCTGATTTACTGCCTGCTTGGCCAGAAGGCCCACTATACCGCACATTCCAGTTACCTCGCTTTAATACCATGGCTTACTGACGCAAGCCCGTACGTTCATCAAACTGACAAGCACTGGCGCTGGAAGCAGCACCAGCGGAGAATTTTCTGGCAGTTCCCGTTACTCAACCTCAGGGGCGTTGCTGGAGGGTAGCGTCGGCTGTGGGCGACGCAGTTCAGGTAGTGAAATATCGCGCAGCGACTCAGGCGGTGTCGGCAGCTCCCGCTCCCATTGGTCTAGCTGGCTGACCGCCCAATCGCGAAGCTCAATAAAGGTTGGCCGTAACGATGCTTGCTGCCAAGCCTGGAGCTCAGCCAGCGGCGTTAGGGTAATCAACACAGTAGCCACTAGCAGAATCACCGCCCCGCGGGCTATCCCAAAGGCAGCACCTGCAAATCGATTCAACAACCCCATGCCAACCCATTCAACGGCCGCATGCACCACGCGAATAACAATGCCACATAACAGAATGACGGCAAAAATCACCAGAGCAAATGCCAGCACTAAGCGTGCATCAAAGCTCTCAATAAAGCCGCTCATTAACTCTGCAACGGGCTCCGCCAAAACACGTGCGACCATTAACGCAACGACCCAAGCAGCTAAGCCAAGCGACTCGCGCACGAAACCGCGCACAAAGCCCGCCAGCATCGAAAGCCCAAGAACGGCTAAAAACAGCGCATCAATCCAGGTCAATGCCATCGTTAATCTCTTACTCGAACAAGCAGACCCTGCACATTAATACGCTGTTTGATAAGCGCCATCGCTGCCTCACCATCCTCAGACGTGGCGTAAGGGCCTACTAATACAGTAGTCAGATTGTTATCACGGGCGCGCTGAAACACGCTAAAACCTTCACCGCTTAGCTGGTCGCTAATACGCTGGGCGTTGGCGGTATCACCAAAACTGCCCACCTGGACTGCCCACTCACCCTGCTGCTGAGCAGAGGGTGCTACGGAGGCACTGCTATTACGGCTCTCATTCGCTGCGACCAGCGCGGCAATGGGGTCTTCTTGCGGCGGAGAATCCGGTTCACGGCTGGGCTGCGAAGGCGCTTGTTGGCTAGACTCGGCAGCAGCGGTTTGCGACGATGAACCTTCATCAGAACTAGAGCTCGCTACTTGATCTGTTTGTGGCGCTCGAGGTATTTCCTCTATCGGCTCATTCAGCGCTTCATCGGTAAGGACAGGTGACGACGGTGCAGGTGTATCAATGGTGTCAGGCATGTCAGGCACGGGCACATCTTGACGCTCCACATCCATAGGCTGTTCGATCACAAAGGTGGGCTGAGGGCGCTCTTCCCGAGGTGCGGGGTCGCTCATCAACCAAGGGACAACGATGGCCAGTAGCGCCAGCAGTATCACGATGCCACTAATGCGTTCCGTTTTACCGTATTTCATATCCCTCTCCATCAAGCTTAGCGTGCCCGCGGCGCTGCTTGCGGCAGTGGCATGGCCAGTAACTCAGCTACCGTGAAGAATGAGCCGGTGGCCAGCACGCGGTCCTCTGGGGCTAGCTGCTTGGCAAGCTTGGCAACCCCCGCTGCGGGGGAGTCGGCGCAATAATACACGTGTCCGCCCAGCGACGTAATACGTTTGGCTAACTCGTCTGCAGAACGGCCACGCTCACCTTCAAGGGTAACGCACACCCAGTCCGTGATACTTGGCAAAAGCGCCTGAATCACACCGTCGGCATCTTTGTCGTTAAGCATACCAATCAACGCCCACTGACGACCCCCTCTGGGTGGTGCTGGCAAACGGCGGGCCACGTAGTGTGCCGCATGAGGGTTATGCCCTACGTCCAAACACCACTGCCCTACCCACTGCATTCGCCCGGAGAGCGTTACCGTACGCAGCGCTTTGCGCACCGTGTTTAACTGCAAAGTGACACCCGCTAAGGCCAGCGCTTGAAGCGCCGTGGCGGCATTATCAATTGGCAATCCAGGGTCTGGTAAACCATCCAGCGAAAGTGTACTGCCATCGGCAGTAAGGCCATGCCAGCACCAGGGGTTGCCTACCGTCTCACCAGCGCTATGACTGAAGGCGGTGCCTAGTGCGTAGCTATGGGCCGCTATCGCTATTGCTGATTCCAACACGCTTGGCGGAAGCGACTGGCTACCTAGCACAGCGGGTTTTAGCGGGCGAAAAATACCCGCCTTTTCTCGCCCGATCTGTTCAAGATCGTTGCCTAGAAAATTCGCGTGATCAAGCGCAATCGTGGTCACGATAGCCACATCCGCGTCAATAATATTCACCGCGTCTAAACGGCCGCCCAGCCCCACTTCCAGAATCGCAATATCCAATGTGGCATTAGCCAAGCACCACAGCGCACACAGCGTGCCAGCTTCGAAATACGTGAGGCTAATTGAAGGCTCTTGTAAGCGGGCGTTTTCTACTTGCTGAAAGCCTTCCACCAAACGCTGGTCGCTGGCTTCCCGGCCATCCACCGTCACGCGTTCGTTGTAACGCAGCAGGTGCGGAGAGGTATAAGTACCCGCCCGTAACCCGTGGGCACGAGCGACAGCATCTATCATGGCAAGGGTAGACCCCTTGCCATTGGTACCTGCTACCGTGATGACCTGTTTCGCAATGGCGCGCTCTAGCAACCCCATACGCTTGGCCACCAGAGAAACACGCTCCAGCCCCATATCGATCCCTACGGGATGCAGGGTTTCAAGGTGATGAAGCCATTCGGCTAAGGTATTAGGCATTGCGTGAAGCGTCATCGCTCGTCGCGTGACGAGAATCCGCTTGAGCAGATGTCTCTGCCGCTTCCGCTAGCTGCTCTTCATTGGCCACCGGCTCAACCACCTCAGCTTCGGGCAGATCACCTTCAGCCGGGTTAGCGCTTTGATGTGTCAGCTTACGCAGCACGCCACCCACGCGGGCACGCATATCGTGGCGGTGAACAATCATGTCCACCGTGCCGTGCTCTAGCAGGAACTCACTGCGCTGGAAACCTTCCGGCAGCGTTTCACGCACGGTTTGCTCAATAACACGGGGGCCAGCAAAACCAATTAGCGCGTTGGGCTCGGCAATATTTAGGTCGCCCAACATCGCCAAGGAAGCCGAAACACCACCAAACACGGGGTCAGTCAGCACCGAAATATAGGGCACGCCCGCCTGCTTGAGTTTCTCAAGGGCCGCTGAGGTTTTCGCCATCTGCATCAGCGAGAACAGCGCTTCCTGCATACGCGCACCACCCGAGGCAGCAAAGCAGACCAACGGAATGCCCTCTTCCAGAGCGATGGTGGCGGCACGTACAAATTTCTCACCCACCACAGCGCCCATAGAACCACCCATAAAGGTGAACTCAAACGCCACAGCAACGATCGGCAAGCCATCCAGCTCGCCGCGCATCGCCACCAGCGCGTCTTTCTCGCCAGTCTCTTTTTGCGCTGCGGTCAGGCGGTCTTTGTACTTCTTGGAGTCGCGGAATTTGAGGCGATCATTCGGCTCAATCTCTGCCGCGATCTCTTCGCGCCCCTGTTTATCCAGGAACCAGTCCAAGCGTTTGCGCGCCGTTAAGCGTAAATGATGCTCACACTTGGGGCATACGCTGTGATGTTTCTCTAATTCAGGCAGGTAGAGAACGGCTTCACACTTGGGACATTTACGCCAGAGACCATCGGGCACGCTGGCACGACGGTCTTTACGCTGGATACGCCCCATGGAGGGCACGATCTTGTCTAACCAGCTCATATCAAAAAGGCTTCCGTGTACGTCAAGGCTTGGCAGCGCCAAGCCTGATGAGTGTCGTCAATCAATTCAGTGTAGACGATGAGGGAACGCGCTTAGGCGTCCATCGCGGTGCGCATTTCTGCCAGCACGCTTTTTAACTGCCCGGCGATCGTTTCAGGCGCATCGACGCTATCGGCAATACGGTTAACCAGTGCACTGCCCACAATCACGCCGTCGGCAACTTTTGCCACTTCGGCAGCCGTCACACCATCGCGAATACCAAAACCAACGCAAAGCGGTAAATCGGTCATATCGCGCAGTGGCGCAAGGTGCTCGGCAACGTCTTCAGCGTTCAACGTTGCCGCACCGGTGACACCTTTTAGCGAAACATAGTAAAGGTAGCCCTCACCGTGGGCGCATATTGTAGCGGCACGGGCATGGGAAGTGGTAGGCGCAACGAGGAAAATCGCTGCCAAGCCACGCGCTTTCAACAGCGGGCCGAACTCATCGGCTTCTTCTGGTGGCATATCAACTACCAGCACGCCATCCACCCCAACACTCGCGGCTTTATCGGCAAACACCTCGTAGCCGATGCGCTCGATAGGATTCAGGTAGCCCATCAGCACGATGGGCGTCGTGGTGTCGGTTTGGCGAAACTCGGCCACCATTTCCAGCAGGTCCACCAAGCGAGTGCCCTGCTTCAGCGCCCGCTCACAGGCTTTCTGGATCACCGGGCCATCGGCCATGGGATCTGAAAACGGCACGCCAAGCTCAATCACATCAGCGCCCGCGTCTACCAAGGCATGCATAAAGCCAACGGTATACTGCGGTGCCGGGTCGCCTGCGGTGATGTAAGGGATCAGGGCTTTACGCCCCTGCTGCTTTAACTCTGAAAAACGCTGGTCAATACGATTCATGCTAGCCCTTAAAACTCGATGCCGTCGATTTTCGCAACGGTCATGATGTCTTTATCACCACGACCCGAGAGGTTCACCACAATATGCTGATCCGGGCGCATGGTGGGAGCCAGCACCTTGGCATGGGCCAACGCATGGGCAGACTCCAAAGCGGGCATAATGCCCTCCATGTGGGTCAGCTCACGGAAAGCTTCCAGCACCTCTTTATCGTTCGCGGCTACATAGTTAACCCGGCCCACGTCTTTCCACAGCGCGTGTTCGGGGCCAACGCCGGGGTAATCCAGGCCTGCAGAAATCGAGTGCGTATCCGACACCTGCCCCGCCTCATCCGACATCAGGTAAGTTCGGTTGCCGTGCAGCACGCCACGCGGCGCGTTAGATGAGAGCGGTGCGGCGTGACGGCCTGTCTCTACCCCGTCGCCACCGGCTTCTACGCCGTACATGGCCACTGCATCATCCTCTACAAACGGATAGAAGAGACCCAGCGCGTTGGAGCCACCGCCCACGCAGGCGACCAGCGCATCGGGTAAACGGCCGATTTGCTCTAGTGACTGGCGACGGGCTTCGCGGCCCACCACGGCATTAAAATCACGCACCAACTGCGGATATGGGTGCGGACCCGCCACGGTACCGATGATATAGAAGGTATTATCCACGTTCGTTACCCAATCGCGCAGGGCTTCGTTCATGGCGTCTTTAAGTGTACGGGTGCCAGACTCCACCGGGATGACACGGGCACCCAACAGACGCA
>Ga0114912_1001242_pt1 | contig 11214 bp, 8 predicted proteins | sample MalvirDeepMed_51_FD_89713 | JGI IMG/M metagenome (GOLD analysis project Ga0114912, IMG submission 89713) | Marine viral communities from the Global Malaspina Expedition - Malaspina viral metaG DeepMed_51 | ecosystem: Environmental > Aquatic > Marine > Oceanic | place: Mediterranean Sea...
AGCATCGCGCTCGGCCGCCTGATCGACGACAGCGGAGCGGCTTTGTGGCTGGGGCAGGTGCTGTCCTACGGGCTGCAATATCTCTCGCCCGCCATGACGCTCGCCGCGATCATGCTGTTCGTGACGGTGCTGACGAACTTCGCCAGCAACGCCACGGCGGCGACGGTCGGCACGCCGATCGCCTTCGCAATCGCAAGCCAGCTGGGCCTGCCTGCCGAGCCTTTGGTGCTGGCCGTGCTGTTCGGCTGCAATTTGTGCTACGCCACGCCGATCGCGTATCAGACCAATATGCTGATCATGGCGGAGGGCGGCTACGCTTTCGGCGATTACGTCAAGACGGGCGTGCCGCTGGTGCTTATCATGGTCACGGCGCTGTCGGTCGGTTTGCAGGTGGTCTACGGATTGTAAAAGGACCGGCGGATGCGGGCCTTCGAAGGAAGAGGAACAGGGGTATGAAGCTGAAGACGACATTCTTCGCCGGGATCGCGGCGCTGGCCGTGGCTGCGCCCGCAGCCGTTTCCGCGCAGGACCTTCGCGCGGGCGTGGCCGAGGACATGCCCGGATTGATGGAGCTCTATCGCGATCTCCATGCCAACCCCGAACTCAGCTTCGAAGAGCACAAGACCGCCGCCAAGCTCGCCAAGCGGATGCGCGATCTCGGTTTCGAAGTGACGGAAGGCGTCGGCCGGACCGGAGTCGTGTCGGTGATGAGGAACGGCGACGGACCGACCGTGTTGCTGCGCGCCGATATGGACGGGCTGCCGGTGGTCGAGCAGACCGGTCTTCCTTTCGCGTCGAAGGTCGTGGCGACGCCCGCCAGCGGCGTCACCACGGGCGTGATGCACGCCTGCGGACACGACACGCATATGGCCGGTTTCATCGGGGCCGCGCAGCAATTGGTGGATCACAAGGACCAGTGGCAGGGTACGCTCGTCATGGTGCTGCAACCCGCCGAGGAGTTGGGGCTGGGCGCGCTCGCCATGCTGGAGGACGGGCTCTACACCCGCTTTCCCAAGCCCGATTACGCACTCGCCTTCCATGATGCCGCCGCTCCGGCACCTGCCGGGACGATCGGTTTCACGCCGGGCTATGCGCTTGCCAATGTGGACAGCGTCGATATCACGGTGAAGGGCGTCGGTGGCCACGGTGCCTATCCGCATACGACGGTCGATCCGATCGTGCTGGCATCGAACATGGTCATGCAGTTCCAGACCATCGTCAGCCGCAACAGCTCGCCGCTCGATCCCGCGGTCATCACGGTCGGCAGCTTCCATTCGGGGGCCAAGCACAACATCATCTCCGACGAGGCGAAATTGCAGCTGACGGTGCGCAGCTATTCGGACGAGAGTCGCAAGCTGCTGCTCGACGGGATCAGGCGCGTCGCGCGCGGGGCGGCGATGACGGCGGGCCTGCCGGAAGAGCTGATGCCGGTGGTGACGGTGGAGGATCCCTACACCCCGTCGACCTTCAACGATCCCGATTTCACGCAAGCCCGCGCCGCTGCCTTCCGCGACCGGTTTGGCGAGGCACGGGTGATGGAATGGCCCGCCGTGATGGGGGGCGAGGATTTCAGCCAGTTCCGCCGCGCTGCGCCCGACGATGTGGAATCGATGATCTTCTGGATCAGCGGCACGCCCGCGCCCATGCTCCAGGCCTTGAAGGAGGACGGCACGCCGCTGCCCTCGCTCCATTCGCCGTTCTGGGCGCCCGATGCCGAAGCGGTGATCGCGACCGGCGCGGAAGCCATGGCCGGTGCGGCGATGGACCTGATGCCGCGCGGATAAAGTGACGGCCGCCGGAGCGCTTGGGATCGCTCCGACGGCCGTTTCTCCTCCCCAGGAGAACTTTGCTTTCTGCGTTACCGCTGCGCTGATGGCGCGTGCGGGTTATTCCGCGTTGGGGACGTAGGTCCCCAGGCGATGATGTAGGGCGTTGATCTTCGCCAGTTCCTCGCGATCTTCCGTCTGGCGCGCATGGCTGGTCAGCGCGGCCCGCAACAGGCGGAAATCGGCGGTCGAGAACAGGGCGCGGGCGCGGCCCGGTTCCGTCTTCGGTGCTTCTTGAGTCATCGTGGTCATCCTTTTTCTCCCGGCTTAGGCAGATTCGAACTGGTTCCCCCGAGACTGCCGATCAGGCAGCCTCGAATTGGTTCATCGTGTTGTCCTTGCCGCCGGCCTTGAGGGCCGCTTCACCGGCAAAGTATTCCTTGTGGTCGTCCCCAATGTCGGAGCCGGCCATGTTCTGGTGCTTCACGCAGGCGATACCCTGGCGGATTTCCTCGCGCTGGACCTGCTTGACGTAGCCGAGCATCCCTTCCTCGCCGAAATAGCGCTTGGCGAGATTGTCCGTGCTCAGCGCTGCCGTGTGATAGGTCGGCAGCGTGATGAGGTGGTGGAAGATGCCCGCCTCGCGCGCCGCGTCCTTCTGGAAGGTGCGGATGCGTTCGTCGGCCTCGATGGCGAGATCGGTGCCATCGTAATCCACGCTCATCAGCCGATCGCGATCATAGGCGCTCAGATCCTTTCCGGCTTCCTCCCAGGCATCGTACACCTGCTGGCGGAAGTTCAGCGTCCAGTTGAAGCTGGGCGAGTTGTTATAGACCAGCTTGGCGTTCGGGATCACCTCGCGGATACGGTTCACCATGCCGCCGATCTGGCCGATATGCGGCTTTTCCGTCTCGATCCACAACAGGTCTGCCCCGTTCTGAAGCGCGGTGATGCAGTCGAGCACGCAGCGGTCCTCGCCCGTTCCGGCGCGGAACTGGTAGAGATTGCTGGGCAGGCGCTTGGGCGCCATCAGCTTGCCGTCGCGGCTGACGAAGACCTGGCCGTTCGTGACATTGGCCGCATCGACTTCGTCGCAATCGAGGAAGGCGTTGTACTGGTCGCCCAGATCGCCCGGTTCGGTGCTGTAGGCGATCTGCTTCGTCAGCCCGGCGCCGAGCGAGTCGGTGCGCGCCACGATGATCCCGTCCTCGACGCCCATTTCCATGAAGGCGTAGCGGATGGCGCGGATCTTCTGCAGGAAGTCCTCGTGCGGCACGGTGACCTTGCCGTCCTGGTGGCCGCACTGCTTCTCGTCGGAAACCTGGTTCTCGATCTGGAGCGCGCAGGCACCCGCCTCGATCATCTTCTTGGCGAGAAGATAGGTCGCCTCGGCATTGCCGAAACCGGCATCGATATCGGCGATGATCGGCACGACGTGGGTCTCGTAATTGTCGATGGCGTGCTGGATGCGCTGCGCTTCGACCTCGTCACCCTTTTCGCGGGCCTTGTCGAGATCGCGGAACATGCCGCCCAGTTCGCGGGCATCGGCCTGCTTGAGGAACGTGTAGAGTTCCTCGATCAGGGCAGGCACGCTGGTCTTCTCGTGCATCGACTGATCGGGCAGGGGCCCGAATTCGCTGCGCAGGGCCGCGACCATCCAGCCCGAGAGATAGAGGTAGCGCTGTTTCGTGCTGCCGAAATGCTTCTTGATCGAGATCATCTTCTGCTGCGCGATGAATCCGTGCCAGCAGCCCAGCGACTGGGTGTAGGCCGCCGGATCGGCGTCATAGGCTTCCATGTCCTGGCGCATGATCTTCGCGGTGTAGCGCGCGATGTCGAGGCCGGTGGGGAAGCGGTTCTGCTGGCGCATCCGCGCCACGCTTTCACCGTCGATGGCGTTCCAGGGGGCGCCGTTCTGCTGGATGGTCTTGTCGATGGACTGGATCGAGGTCTGGTAGGTCATTGGTATGCTCCGGTGTCTGTGCCCAAGGATGTGACACGGCGGCGGACCGGAAACGAGGAAAAATTACAAACTATCTTGTGATATAGGCATGGTCAGGCCAATATGAGCTGTAAAGTCGTAAGGTAATTTACAAATGGCCGATGAATCTCTGTTTGCCGGACCTGCCCTCCGCCGCCTGCGAAAACGCGAAGGATTGACACAGGGCGCGATGGCGAACCGCCTCGGTATCTCGCCCAGCTATCTAAACCTGCTCGAGCGCAATCGGAGGCCGGTCAGTGCGCGCGTGATGGTCCGACTGGTCGAGGTGTTCGCCTTCGATCCGCGCTCGCTGCGCGAGGACGACAGTATCGGCGGGGTCGACGGGCTGATGCGCCGGTTCGCCGACGAGCGGTTTTCCGATCTCGCGATCGATCGCGAGGAGGTGGACGAACTGCTCTCCGCCGCACCCCACGCGGCAGCGGCGCTGGCGCGGCTCTACGACCGGGCGCCGGGTGTGCAGGCGCAGGCCGACGACCCGCTCGTCGCCTCGCGCCGCGAGATCGAACGCTGGCGCAACCATTTCGCCGATCTCGACAGCGATGCCGAACATCTGGCCGACGAGATGCGCCTAAGCCGCGGCGATATCGGCACGGCCCTGACCGAGCGCCTGCGCGAACGCCACCAGCTTTCGGTCCGCATCCTCCCGCGCGAGGTGCTGCCCGATGCGCGGCGCCGGCTCGACCTCCACGCGCGGCAGATCCAGCTGTCGGAGATGCTCGGCCCGGAATCGCGCGTGTTCCAGCTGGCGCTCCAACTGGCGCGCCTGGAAATGCGCTCGCAGATCGACGCGGTCGCCAAGGGCGCTTCCTTCGAGGACGAGACGGCGCGTCGCTTCTTCGCGCGCCATCTCGAAGCCTATGTCGCCGCTGCGCTGATCATGCCCTATGGCCGGTTCCTGCGCGCTTGCGATGCCACGGGTTACGACCTCCCGGTCTTGCAGCGCCGCTTCGGCGTGAGCTTCGAACAGCTCGCTCACCGGCTCACCACCCTGCAACGCGTCGGCCAGAGGGGCCTGCCCTTTTTCATGGTGCGGATCGACCGGGCGGGCCAGATATCGAAGCGGTTCGCTGGCGCGAGCGGCGCGGCGTTCATGGAAGGCGAGCATTCCTGCCCGCTCTGGATCGCCACGAAGAGTTTCGAGCGTCCCGCGGACCTGCTGTGCCAATCGGTCAGGCTGCAACCCGGTGGTTCGGGAGGAGCGGGGCCTTCGCACTGGTTCACGCTGGCGCGCATCGTCGCGGCGAACGGTATGCAGGATGCGGCGCGCTTCTCCGTGGTCCTGGGCCTCGATGCCGCGCTTGCGAGCGATCTGGCCCAGGCCCGCGGCCAATCCCTGCGTCAGGAAGAGGCCGACTGGATCGGGCCGGGCTGTCGCAATTGCTTCGTGCCCGATTGCCAGCAGCGGTCCTTCCCGCCGCGCGGTCGCGCGCTGTCCTTCGACCCGCTCCAGCACGGCGCGACGCCGTTCCAGTTCGCGCGCAGCGGGGAACCGGGTTAAGAAAACGGCGTTTGAGGCTGAATAATTACGCGCCAATCTTTTCCAGGGAGTGAAACATGGCCGACGATCGCATTACCGAAACCCGCACGACCGACCCGCAAGGCAACACGCATACGACCGTGACTCACGATACGCGTGGAGGAGGCGGCGGTGGCGGCGGGAAGATCGCCATCCTGCTTGTCCTCGTCCTTCTGGTCGCGGTCGGCGTGTGGTTCTTCTCGCAGCAGAGCGGCGCGGAAATCGCGAAGGACAATGCCGTGGCGGATGCCGCCAATCAGGTCGGCGAAGCGGCCAACCAGGTGGGCGACGCGGCGCAGGATGCCGTCAACGGCAACTAACTGGCTGAGTTTTTTGAAGCATTGGCGGGGCTGTCGACAAGGTCGGCGGCCCCATCTTCGTTTTGTGCACGGTTGTTTCCGACGCGAAGATGCGCGCGACAATCGAGTGTAAAATTTACCGACAGTTCATCGCTTGGCGGTATAAACGTCTCTCACGACACGGGATCTGAGCCGCAATGACTTTGGCGATCGAGCGATGATCAGAGTTTTCAAACACTACGTTTCCCATGCCGTGATCGTGCTGGGTTTCGTCGATCTCGCTCTGCTTCTGCTTGCGGGCGAGCTTGCCTGGGATCTGCGCATCTATCAGATCGGCACGGGCGCCCAGCCATTCGGGGAACGGTTCGGCGCAATCCTTGCCTTTGCCGTGATCGTGATGACGGCGATGATCGGTGTCGGCAGTTATGGCGCGGAAGCGCTGCGTTCGATGCGCTTCGCCACCGCGCGATTGCTGGTGGCGGTGAGCCTTGGCGTGATCGGAATGTCGCTGTTGGACTTCCTCATGCAGGCGGAAACCTTCTGGCGCTCGGTCCTGCTCTACGCAATGGCGTTGGCGATCCTTTTCCTGGTCCTGAACCGGCTGATCCTGGGGCCCTTGTTGGGAACTTCGACATTCCAGCGCAGCGTCCTTGTCCTCGGCGCGGGCTCGCGTGCGGATCGGATCAGGGAATTGGCGCGTCGCAAGGGCGTAAGCTTCCGCATCGCGGGTTTCATCGCGATGAATGACGGAGAACGGGTGGTCCCGGATGCCCGCGCGCGCCAGACGATCCCTGATCTCGGCCGCTTCGTCGACGAGATCGGCGCCAGCGAGGTTGTCCTGGCGCTGGAAGAAAGGCGCAATTCTCTGCCGGTGAAGGACCTCTTGCGGATCAAGACCCGCGGGCTCCATGTCATCGATTTCAGCGGCTTCATCGAACGCGAGACCGGGCGGGTCGATCTCGATACGCTCAACCCCAGCTGGCTGATCTTTTCGGACGGGTTTTCGTCCACGCAGCTCGCCTCGTCCATCTCCAAGCGCGTCTTCGATGTTGCCGTAAGCCTGGTGCTCCTCGCGCTGAGCTTCCCCGTGCTGGTGCTGTTCTCGATCCTCATCAAGCTCGAAAGCCCCGGTCCGATCTTCTATCGCCAGACGCGGGTCGGGCTCTACGGCCAGACTTTCGAGGTCGTGAAGCTGCGCTCCATGCGCCAGGATGCGGAAAAGGACGGGCCGAAATGGGCGGCGGAGAACGATCCCCGTGTCACGCGGATCGGGCGTATCATCCGCACCGTGCGCATCGACGAGATTCCGCAGGCATGGAGCGTGCTTAAGGGCGAGATGAGCTTCGTGGGGCCGCGTCCCGAGCGCCCGCAATTCGTCGCGCAGCTGGAAGAGATGCTGCCCTATTATGCCGAACGGCATATGGTGAAGCCGGGGATCACCGGCTGGGCGCAGATCAATTACCCCTATGGCGCCTCAACCGAGGACGCGCGGCAGAAGCTCGAATACGATCTTTATTACGCCAAGAATTACTCTCCCTTCCTCGACCTGTTGATCCTGCTTCAGACCGCGCGCGTCGTGCTGTGGCCTGACGGGGCCCGCTAAGCGATGGGGCCGGAATGATGGGCGGGGCGCTTGCCTTTTCGCTTTACGCGCTTGCTGGCGTGGTCTGCGGCCTCGCCACCATTGCCATCGGCCGGACGGGATCGCTCCGCCGCCCCGATCGCACGGCAAGCGTCATCGCGCTGGCCCTGACGGCGCTCTGGTGCGGGAGCGCCGCCGAGCTGGGGACGCACCACGGCGCATCCCAGGGCCTGGAATCTCTCCGCAATCTGGCCTGGATTGCCGCCCTCTACCGCCTGTTCGCGATCGACGGGCGGGACCGCGCCTCGGCTTCGGTGCGCATCGTGATATTCGCGCTGGCCTTCGTCGAGCTGCTCCAGTTCCCGCTGCTCGTCCTGCGGTTCGACGATCTGGTCGAAGGGTCGGCGGCAAGGACGGCGGCTTTGCTGCGCGTGCTGCTGGCGACGGGCGCTCTGTTCCTCGTGCACGATCTCGTGGCGAAGGCCGAGCCCACGACCCGCCGGACCATCGCCTGGAGCGCCGGGGGGTTGGTCATCTGGTGGGGCCTGGCGCTCAATTATCACGTCGCGCTTCTGCTGGCGGCAAACGCGGTCGGCGCGCTCGCAGCGATGCGACCGCTCGCCATTCTCGCTCTGGCGCTGGCGGTCGCGATTGGGTTCGCCAGGAATGCCGCGAATCTGCGGCTGAGGCCATCGCGCACCGTGATGATGAAGACCGTCGCTCTCGCCGCGTCGGGAGCCTGCCTTTTCGTGGCTCTCTTCGTGTCGCGCCGTTTGCTTGCGGTGCCCGACGACCTCGTCAGCCTCGCGCAAATGGTCCTGCTCATCGCGGCCACCGTAGGGGCGATGTGGTGGCTTCCATCGCACAGCTTGCGACGACGCGCTCGCGTCCTCGTACTCAAGCATCTGTTCAGGCACCGCTACGATTATCGGGGCGAATGGATCCGCTTCACCGAGACGATCGGGCGCGAACAGGGTGCTGGACTGGCCTTGAAACAGCGCGCCATCCAGGCGCTCGCGGATATTACGGACAGTCCCGCAGGTCTCCTGCTCACGCCCGACGAAGACGGGACGCTCGGGCTGGAGGCGGAGTGGAATTGGCCGGACACCGCGGTCACGAATGCCGCCGCGCCGCGTGCGCTTTCGCGGATCATGGAGAAGACCGGCTTCATTCTCGATTTCGACGAGGCGCGGCGTGGCATCTCCCATGGCGGGGAGGCCGAGCATGTACCGGAATGGCTGATGGCCGACCTGCGTGCATGGGCGGGAATCCCGCTGGTCCTGCGCGGTCGGCTGGTCGGGCTTGTGGTATTGGCGCGCCCGGCGCTCGACCGGCGGCTCGATTGGGAGGACTTCGATCTCCTCGGCATCGCTGCCCGTCAGGTCGCGAGCTATCTCGCGGAACAGGCCGGGCAGGAGGCCCTGGAAGAAGCCGGGCGCTTCGACGAATTCAATCGCCGGATCGCCTTCGTGATGCATGACGTGAAGAATCTGTCGAGCCAGATGGCCCTGCTCGTTCGCAATGCTGAGCGCCATGCCGACAACCCGGAATTCCGCAAGGACATGCTGACGACCCTGCGCAATAGCACGGACAAGCTCGGCGCCCTCGTGGCGCGCCTGGGGCGATATGGGGCCGTCGGCGCCAGCGGAAGTGAGCGGGTCGACCTGGCGAAGATCGCGCACGCTGTCGCGCAGCGCCTCCGCCCGCAGCACGACATCCATTTCGCCGATAACGGGCCCTGTCCGGTGATCGGTGATGCCGACGCGCTCGATCAGGCGATCGCCCATCTGGCGCAGAACGCCGTGGATGCCAGCGGGCCGGGCGTGCCGGTCAGGATCGAGGTGCGCAATGACGGCGTGCGCTGCACGGTTTCGATTGCCGATGCGGGCGAGGGCATGAGCGCCCATTTCGTCCGCAACGACCTGTTTCGTCCTTTCGTCTCGACCAAGGCTGGCGGTTTCGGGATCGGCGCGCACGAGGCCAAGGCCGCCGTCCGGGCGATGGGAGGGCGGCTGGAGGTCGAGAGCCGCGAGGGTCTCGGAACGCGCTTCACGATGGATTTCCCGATCGCGGGGCTCGATACCCTGCTGACCAAATCCGAACGCCTGCGTGAGGATGCGGCGTGACAGAGCCTGCGAAACCGAAACTGCTGATCGTCGAGGATGATGCCGGTCTCCAGGCCCAGTTGAAATGGGCCTATGAGGCGTTCGAGGTGATCCAGGCGACCGACCGCGAGGCGGCGCTGGCGGCCCTGCGGGCGGAAGCGCCGGCGGTGGTCACGCTCGACCTGGGCCTTCCGCCCGATCCCGACGGGACGAGCGAAGGCTTCGCGGTGCTCGACGCGATCATGACGCTGAAGCCCGACACCAAGGTCATCGTCGCCAGCGGCCACGATGCGCGCGAAAGTGCCCTGCACGCGATCGAGCGCGGGGCGTATGATTTCTACGCCAAGCCGGTCGATATCGACGAGCTTGGACTGATCGTGCGTCGCGCCTTCGAACTGCATCGAATCGAGACGGAGAACCGCCGCCTTGCCGCTGGGATCGGCGCGGATCGCACCGTCCTCGGCAGCTTGATCACGGCAGCGCCCGAGATGCTGAAAGTCGCCCGCATGATCGAGCGCGTGGCAACCACCAGCGCGTCGGTCATGCTGTTGGGGGCGAGCGGCACGGGCAAGGAATTGCTGGCCAAGGGCCTGCACCAGCGCAGCACCCGCGCGGCCGCGCCCTTCATCGCCATCAATTGCGCGGCCATCCCTGAAAACCTGCTCGAAAGCGAATTGTTCGGCCACGAAAAGGGCGCGTTCACCGGCGCGATCCGCACGGTCGAAGGCAAGGTCGAACAGGCCGATGGCGGCACGCTGTTCCTCGACGAGGTGGGCGACATTCCGCTGGCGCTACAGGTCAAATTGCTGCGCTTCCTTCAGGAACGCACGATCGAGCGGATCGGGGGGCGCAAACCGATCGCGGTCGATACGCGGATCGTATGCGCCACGCATCAGGATCTCGAAGCCATGATCGCGGAAGGAAGATTTCGCGAGGACCTGTATTACCGGCTGGCGGAAATCGTGGTCAGGATTCCCTCCCTCGCGGAACGGACCGGAGACGCGGTCCTGCTGGCCAAGGCGTTCCTGAGCCGCTTCGCCGCCGAGATGAATCCGGCCGTGAAGGGTTTCGCGTCCGATGCGTTGAGCGCGATTGACGATTGGGCCTGGCCGGGTAATGTCCGCGAGCTGGAAAACCGCGTGAAGCGGGCGGTGATCATGGCCGATGGCAAACTGGTCGGCGCGGAGGATCTCGACCTCAACGCAGGCCAGGACAGCGAAACCGATCTGCCCCTCAATCTGAAAGCCGCGCGCGAGCGGGCCGATCGCAAGGTCATCCGGCGCGCGCTGGCCCGCAGCGAAGGCAATATCTCGAACAGCGCCAAGCTTCTGGGGATCAGCCGACCGACGCTCTACGACCTGCTGAAGCAGTATGATCTCCAGCCCTGATTTCCTCCGCCGGGTTCTGGCCGGACTGTGCGCGGTCGGCATTCTCGCTGCGCTGGGCGGGTGCGAGGAAGCCGCCCCGCCGCAATCCGCGCTCGACAAGGCGCGGCAGGCGCTTGCCCGCGGAGACGGTATCGCAGCTGAAGAACAGTTACGGGCCAGCCTGCGCGATGCGGGCGCGCCCAAGGATGTGGCGGCCTATCTGGGCGAAGCGGCCCTGCTTCAGGACGATCTCGTCACCGCGCGACACTGGCTGCAACCGGGCAATTTCTCGGCTGCGACGGCGTGGCATGGCTATCGTATGCTCGGCAGGCTCGAAATGCGCGAGGGGAACCTATCGGTCGCCGGAGCCGCTTTCGATCAGGCCCTTTCGATCGATGCGGATCGGGCGGATTTGTGGATCGATATCGGCCATCTGCGGTATCGCGGCGGCGAACAGGTCCAGGCCATCGCGGCGGCGGATCGCGCGCTCGCCATCGATCCCGACAGCGCGGCGGCCCTCCAGTTTCGCGCCCAGCTGGTTCGTGATGCCTATGGTCCGCTCGCCGCGCTTCCGTGG
>Ga0114912_1001258_pt1 | contig 11164 bp, 8 predicted proteins | sample MalvirDeepMed_51_FD_89713 | JGI IMG/M metagenome (GOLD analysis project Ga0114912, IMG submission 89713) | Marine viral communities from the Global Malaspina Expedition - Malaspina viral metaG DeepMed_51 | ecosystem: Environmental > Aquatic > Marine > Oceanic | place: Mediterranean Sea...
CAACAGAAGAGATGGTTGCATTATTTGTAGAATCTAATAGGAATGAAGATGGATCAGTAACAAAGTCTGGCATACTATACGACTGGCCGGAATTGGAGGAATAATGATATTTAAATTTCTTTGTGTAATTCTGGGAGTTTTTCTCTTAACTGGGAGTGCTTATGCACAAGAAGAAGGTCTATTCCTAAGACAGGCTCCTGAAGTAGTCAATACTTATTGTGGATTAGCAGAAAAACTAAATGAAGCACAGAAAGATGAAACAAAGATTTTCATAGGATTTATAGATCCGTCTAATATTTTACAAGTATCAACAGGAGAGAATGGATTTTGGAATATCACAATTGAGAATGCAAGTGGCATATCGTGTGTATATTTCATGGGACAGATGGGAACTTCCCTGATAGAAAAAGAACCAAAGAAAGATGCAGACTTACAAAGGAATATTGGGAGAGAAGTAAATGGCGTCAACATATACAAGTAATCTTCGTCTGACCAAGCAAGGTGATGGAGATAATCCTAATACTTGGGGACAAATCCTCAATGATGGAGTTATTAGTCTTGTGGACGAGGCAGTAGCTGGATATGCTACTGTAACTGTTGGTGCAACGACAAGTGTTACTCTAACTTCTAATACAGGTTCCGGTGATCAGGCACGTTCTGCCATATTGGAGCTTACTGGTTCTGTTGGTGGAACACATTCGACTATCTATGTTCTTATTCCCAATAATTCAAAGTCATATGTTGTTCGGAATGCTATAACGTATGCCAGTGCCGGTGCTGATGTTATCTTGCAAGTTGCAGGTAATGCTGGTGTTACCATAGCTCCGGGTGCTACCAAGTTTGTTATTACAAACGGTACATCAGTTTATAATGTTGCTCCTGATACTTTTTCTTCTGCCATAACAGTGGATGCTTCAGCAACCTTCAATGCAACAGTTTCTGTATCGGGAACTACACATTTGAAGGGTGCTGTGTCAGTTGGTGGTGCTGCCAACTTTGCCTCCACAGTAACTATTGAAGGTGCCGCTCACTTACAAAGTACATTATCAGTGGCTGGAGCTGCCACCTTTAATAGTACTGTGACAGTACTAGGTAATGCACATGTCAGTGCTGCTGTCTGTGCCTCTGCTTTCTACGGGAGTGGTTCTAATTTGACAGGACTACCTTCCATGCCTACAGGTGCTATTATAACTTGGACTGTTACCGCTGCCCCGAGCGGTTATCTTACATGTAATGGAGATGCGGTAAGTCGAAGTACTTATTCGGGATTATTTACAATTGTTTCTAGTTTATATGGAGATGGTGATGGATCAAGTACCTTCAATATTCCAGATCTTAGAGGTAAATTCCAGGCAGGATTTCGCACTACTGTAGATACTGGATTAACTAGTGTAACAGCAGATATGGTTATTGGAACTACCATAGGTAACACTGGAGGTGCACAGGCTGTATCACTTGCAACTGCTCAGATACCATCACATGCTCATGCTTTAATTAGTGTATTTTCAGGAACTGACGATCCGGGTACGACTGGAATGCGCCAGCAAGGTAACCTCGCAAGTCCTGCTGCTATAAATACTTCAGTAGCAGGTGGTGGTGGCGTTCACAGTAATATTCCTCCCACAATCATACTTAACTATGTGATTAAAACTTAATGGCAACACAGCTCGCAAAATTTGATTTTCGGCAAGGTTTCAATAGAGAAACTACGCAGTATGCCGAAGCAGGGCGATGGTACGATGGAAATCGTGTCAGGTTTCGTGCTGGTCGTCCTGAGAATATGCGTGGTTATGAAGTAAGAACAAGCACGACCTTTGATGGATCAGGTAGAGATCTAATAACTTGGACAGATTCGGATGTCAAGGCCAGAGCTATATTTGGTACACCTGATAAATTATATGAACATGATGGAGATTCACTATACGATATAACCCCCATTCAAGTATATGCAACATTAACAGCTTGTTTTGGAACGACCATTAATAGTACCAGAGTCTGTTGTTCCGATACTAATCACGGTCGGGCCGAGGGAGATTATGTTTATTTTACTTCCACATCAGCTATTGGAAGTAGTAATGTTAATCTAAGTGGAAATGTTTATCCTATTACTTCCATTGCAACAGGTTCTGTATTTACAATTAGTGTTACTGGTAATGCCGCCAGTACAGAATCAGCCAAAGGAAAGGCAACCTTTAATTATTATATTCCCACAGGAAGTTCTGTGGCTGCTGCTGGGGTGGGTTATACTGCTGCTAGGTATAATGCTACTGATCCAACTTCGGTGGGAATTAGTAAAATAACTACTACACAAAGTAATACACTAGTGACGGTTTCTTGTGCTGCTGCACATAATGGAGTTGCCGATGATACTATAATATTTATACCCGTGAGTGTGGCCGCTCATCCTGTTACTGTGGGGGGAAACCTAATTCTAACTCAACCTTCAGTAGGCTCTGTTGATGTTGGAGGGCCAGAGTTTAAAATCGTATCTATAGCTAGCACACAGGTTATTATAAGTGTTAATACGGCTGCATCAGCCACAGAGAATGCCACATCCAATCTGGCAATGACTGCCAGAATATATCCTCAAGTATCTGGTAGTGTGACTGCTCCCTACAGAGCTTGGAATGAACCTGCTTCGGCCAGTGCTTCAGGTCTTGTGGTTAAGATTGGACAGTGGAGTTTTGATAACTGGGGTGAAGATGTCGTAGGAAATAGAAGGGGGAGCAATATATTCTATTTTGATTCAGATTCTTCCACTACTCCTGAAAGAGCAACATCAATTACCACATCTCCTATTAGTGTAAATCATATTATTGTTTCTCCAAATGATCGCCATTTAATTGCTCTGGGAGCTAATCAATATGAGGCTGCGGCTACAGTGAGCGGTGCTTTCAATTCAATGTTGGTTCGGTGGGCTGATCAAGACAATAGAACTAATTGGGTTCCTTCAGTAAGTACGACATCTGGGGAGGTTGTCTTGACGGATGGCACGCAAATTGTTGGGGCTGTTCGATCCAGGAATGCCATAAATATTTGGACTGATAATTCTTTATGGTTGATGTCATTTGCTGGGCCGCCCTTCACATTTAAATTCCAGCAATTAGGTACCAATTGTGGTTTGATAGGACCACATGCTGCTGTTGATTATAATGGTATTGCATATTGGATGGGATATGATAACTTTTATGCCAATACTGGTCAAGTAAAACTTTTGGATTGCTCAGTTCGTAGATATATATTTGATAGGATCAATACTTCCTATTATGATAAAGTATATGCTGGAATTAATTCAGAGTTCAAGGAAATCATATGGCTATATGTTTCTTCTGATGTTACAGAATGTGATAGCTACGTTATTTTCTCTCCTGATGAGGGTTACTGGGTATATGGGGATACACTTTTCACTACATTCAATGATGGCGAAGCATTTAAAAATACAATAACAACTGGTGTAACTGCCTCTGGCAATAATATTTATAATAATGAACCCATAGAAGTTTTCACGGGTTCCAATAATGAAACCCTAGAATCATTCATAGAGTCTGCTGATTTTGATATTGCGGATGGTAATGCGCTTATGTTTATGGATAGGGCTATTCCTGACTATGACATAAGCACTGGTAAAATTAAAATGAAAATCATAACCAAGCAATTTCCTGAAAGCTCTGAAAGTATTACAAAAGAATTTGATATTACTGAAAATACATCAAAAGTGAATTTTAGAGCTAGAGGAAGACTGGGCAAAGTTAGAGTTTCTTGTGCATCCAATAATGCTAGTTGGAGATGGGGATCGATTAGATTGGGTATCCAGCCAGATGGAGGAAGATAATGGCACAGTATCCTGTTTTACCTATCAATATGCCTACTGATAATCTTAAACAAGTGTATGATGAAATACAGCAGTGGGGGGCTATCCTGGGTGCGGAGCTTGCTTCCAGGGATACCGAAATAGATGCAACTCCAACCACAAATATTTATACTGTTGTAACAGTGGGGAGTATAGGTAGACCCAGAAAGGGTGATATTGCATATTCTGCCAGTGCTGGTAAATTCAGAGGATATGTTAGCCTAGGCTCGGAAACCTCCTGGAAGGATTTTTTTTAATGATAACAAGTGCGGAGCATTTCAAGAAAGTTAATGAAAGTACGCTTCAAGGTAACTACAATACTGGACAAGCCATTGATCCTTATCGCCAAAGGCTGGACGAGAAGCAACAGCAATTTGCGAAAATGAAAAAACTGGAGTATAATGATAGTAACTTTATTGCAAATCAGACATCTCTCCAGTCTCACTATGGAAGATTAAAATAATGGCTTTACCAGATATGCAACGATTGGTTGCCTTGGCAAAAGAGTTGGGTAGAAAGGATAGGGATCATGCCAAACTAGGTCCGTTACTAAGACCACCTCCAGAACCAGCAGGACCACCTCCAGGAGCAGCAGGACCACCTCCAACAGAACAGGGGACAGGAGTGCCTCTCCAGATGCCTCCAGGACCAGGAAGGTTACCTCCAGGGAGAGCTATAGGACCAGGAAGGTTACCTCCAGGGAGAGCTATGGCGGCAGGAAGGCTACCTCCAGGGAGAGCTATAGGACCAGGAAGGTTACCTCCAGGGAGAGCTATGGCGGCAGGAAGGCTACCTCCAGGGCCACCTATGAGGCTACCTCCAGGGCCACCTATGAGGCCACCTCCAAAACCGCCTTTTAATTTACATGCAAAATTAACGACGGAACCACCTCTTCCAACAATAGGTGAGCAAGCATTAGAAGAGTTAAGAAAGAGAGCTGGTCTAAAACCTGAATTTATACAACCTTCTCTGAGACCACAAATTCGAGATACTTACAGGAATCGTTTAGAGCGAGGACTAGGGGAGGGATTGGGATCTCAAATAGATATTATACCTTCAGCCACTGGAGGGGGTCTGATAGATCTAGCTGCTGGTGGTGAATTCTCAGGAAGAGTTCCTGGTGAAGGGGGTGGTATGGAAGATAATGTTCGTATGCCAATAAAAGAAGGTAATAAACAAGTTGCCACTTTGGCAGTGAGTCCCACAGAATATGTTGTGGATAGTCATACAATGGCAGCTCTGGGTAATGGTAATCCTGATGAGGGAGCTGATGTTATGGATGAGGCCGTAAAACAGATCAGACGAAAGGCATATGGAACTAATAAGCAACCAACTGAAATTAGTGGTTTAGCAGCTCTCAAGCCACTTGTAGATAAAGTTGGATAGTCCAAGAGAGAAATGAATTTAATAAGAATAGAGGCTAATGCGGTTGATATTATATGGCCTCATGTGGAAGATCTACTACAATCGGCAATAAATTTGAATCTGGGTGAGTTTACGATAGAGGACATAAAAGAATATTTGTTGAATGGTCGCATGAATTTGTGGGTGGTGAATAGCCAAGAAGATGGAACCATACTTGCAGCAGTGACAGAATTTATACAATATCCCAGAGAAAAAAGACTTGGAATATTACTGGTGGGGGCAAAGAAGAATACGATAATGAAGTGGTTTAAACAGTGTTGGCAGGAAGATTCTGGATTGCTAGCCTTTGCCCGAGAGAATGATGTGAAAAGATTTGAAGTTTTGGCAAGAGATGGTTGGATACGTCTTCTACCTAAAATTGGTTTCAAAAAATACTGTACTGTCTTAACAAGGGAAGTGGATTGATATGACTAATATATCGAATTTTAAATTTATTCTTGATACTTATTCTGCCGGGGAGAAGGTACAGCTATTGAAAGAGCTGTATCGAGATGTTGCGGGATATGGTATTAATGGAGATGAAGAGCTAGCCCATGTTAATTCTTTTGAGATTGGTATCCTTAAATCTTTGGGTGGTTCGGGAACTATCAATAAGATCACAGAGCTTCCTCAGTATTTTGGGGGCGGTCGTGATCCAGTAACAAAAGAAGTAGTAGAGTCTAAACTTCCCTCAGAAATAGCTCCCTATGTTAAAGATATTCTGGGGGAGAGTCAACGTCTCTATGAGGAAGCGAAAGAAGAAAAATATGTAGAAGAGCCTGAGACTGTTGCTGGAGTAACCGAGAAAGAATTGGCTGCCAGGGAAGGTCTGGTTGGGCTTATGGGGACTAGAGATCCTTATCTCGAAGAAGGTTTGGAACTTTACAGAGGTGGAATAGAGAAACCCACGGTTGAGGGCATACAAGAATATATGAGTCCATACCAGCAACTTGTGACTGACATAGAAAAAGAGAAGGCATCGGAAGCTTATGAGGCTGGCAGGGCTGGCTTTGAAGCTAGAGGTGTCGGGGCTGGTGGAATGTCAGGCATGGGAACTCGAATGGGCGTAGAAGCTGGTATGCGTGCGGGAAGACATGGAGAAAATTTAGCAGCTATTCAAGCCAGGGGATCTCAAAAAGCATATGAAGATGCTCAGAGAGTTTTTCAAATGCAGAAGCAGAGGGAAAGGCAAGCTGCTGGAGATATTGTCGGAACTGGACAAGATATATATAGTGCTGGTCTGACTGACTATGGTTTGCAAGCCCAGGTTGGAGAAGAGGAACGGGCCGATACTCAACAACAACTGGATGATCTTTATCGTCGGTGGACACAGAAACAAGACTTTCCCGAGACAGAGCTTGCAAAATATTCTGGGTTTGTCTATGGTAATCCATTTCTAAGACAACCAGATACTACTACAACAAGGACTGGTCCGAAAGGTCCAAGTTGGGGACAGCAAATGTTTGGTGCTGGATTACAAGCACTAGGTTCATATGCTGGAGGTATGGGTCGAGGCATGGGGGCGTCCGCTGGAAAAGCGTTGTTTAGTAAACATGGCGGTGGTCTTCATGATCTTCTAGAAACCAAATATAGGAAAAATAGTGGGGGATTAAGTGAGGATTATTGGGATGTCCAAGATCCTTCTCGTCCTGCACCACTTTCGGGTGTGGATAAAGAGAAAATGTTTTCAGAGTATCTAAAGGATGCATCCAAGTATGGGGCTGGCTTGGAGGCACCTGAAGAAATGAGGGGTAGGCAAGCATGGGGACAAAAGGAAAGAAAAAATATCTTGGCAGGTCTTGAACCCGGTTTTTTGGGGAGTCTTCTTGAAGGTTTGGGAGCGGTTGGCCAATCTGCTGGGATATATGCGGTACCAGATTGGGAGGTTAGAGGGGGTTGGGCCACAGATAAGGCTCCAGGTAGGGCAACAACAGCACTTACTAAAAAGTTAGATGCCATACAACAAAGAAAAGAAAAACTACAGATGGCACAAGTTAAACAAGCTTTAGAAGGTGTTGGGAAAGAAGAGAAGGCAATGGAATATGAGGCAACGTTTCCTGGAAAGCTTCAGGCAGATAGAGCCAAGAAGGTAGCCGCAAATTTAGCTGCTAGAGTTCAGAGATCAATTGAGGCTTTGAATAGGGCAAAGGCGACAGGAAAATCGCCTAGGCGAACGACAGTTTACGATCATGCAAAGTCAATGTCTCTTCAGAAATATGCAAGGTATATATTTGGAGAGGCACTAAAGGGGAAAGATAAAGTCCAATTGGGAGGAAGAGAGATGACTCCTGCTAAAGCAGAGGCTTACTTTGAGGAATGGACTAAAAGTGCAAATAATGATCCTGAAGCATGGGCTTTGGGTATTTCTGACTATGCTGCTAAAAATTATAATAAATATACTGGCGATGATCTTGAGGGCACATTTGTTATACTGTTTGAAAGATGGCTTAAAAAGCATAAAGACTTTAGAACTAAAGGCGAGTAATAAATATAAGGTAAAATTGGAAATCTTTCATGGGTGCTTTTGAAGATCTATTATCAGGTACCTCCGGTTCTCCTCCTTCAGTAGTTCCGGCTACTCCAGATATTTTAAAAATACCTTCAGACGATGAAGAGGTATATGATATTCCTGTTGATGTCATGAAAGAAGATCCATATGATCTTAGACCTGATCTTGATCTTGATGTTGTAAAATCTTTGCTTGAGCCAGTTGCGGAAGACCCTTCCCAGGTAACTACTCTGGCTGATTTAATACGTCCTCCTGTTGGTGTGGAGGAGGGAAAAAATCTTGAGCTGGCGGGTGTTAATCCTGATAGTTTTGGAAGTAGGGTTTCCAAAAGTTTTAATGAGAGTTACAAAAGTATACTTGATTTTGTTGGTGTGGGAGGGCGTTTAATTGGAGGAGATATAGGAAAGGGAATTGAGGACTGGTCTGAAAGTCAAATCCTGGAAGCTAAAGAAGATATACGAAATTTAGGCACGCCCACCAGAGTTTCTTCGTTTACCAAAGGACTGGGAGAAATTGGAGATGAATATGAAGAAGAGGGCTTATTCTCTGCACTGGGTCGAGGGGCTTTATTAGTACAAGATATGGTGGCTGATGTTCTTGGATCGGTTGCCTTACCCATTGGAGGTGTTCTAGCTGCTGTTCCAATTGCTGCTCTTGCCGGTACTACGGCAGCTGCGTGGACAGCCACTGTTACTCCCTTCCTGATTGGTGGTTTCATGGGCGGTGGTGCTGTGGAGGAGGAAGCAAAAAAATTAGGAGCAACACAGGCAGAAGCTGATCAGGCAGCTCTGCTTGCAGCACCTATTATAGGTCTACTTGAGAGGATTGGTGTTAGTAGACTTATCACCCACTTTACTAAAAATTATGGGAAAGAGGCAGTTATTAGAAGTCAGGCAAAGAAATTGGGTAGAGAGGACGCTGAGAAGGGAGTTAACAGGGCTTTAGATTTTGGTAAAAGACTTGCCAAGGCTGAAACAACACGGATGGGACTACGTGAGTCATCCACAGAAGCTTTACAAGAAGTTGTTCAAATGGGGGCGGCTGGTTTAGCTGCCGATAAGGGATTACTTCCTTATGGTTTGGCAGAGGGAGCTACAAGAGTAATAGATGCTGGCGCTCTTGGTCTCTTGGGTGGTACATTAATTGGTGGGGGAACTCAATTAGTTTCAAATGTTACCATGAGACAGGCAAATCAAAGAGCGAAAGAAATAAAAAAGGAATTGAAAAGAGCCAGGGAAACGCTGTCGGATGTACAGAAAGATTTATACAAACCACTCAGTGAGGGGAGGAGTGGAAATCCTGGTAAGTTTTCCAATGTGATACGACGAAGTACTACCCCGCTACTGGATTTTGCCAATAGAGATCCAAGAGCTAATAATATTGTCTCTAAACTTAATACTTTTTTTGATGATTCCAGTGCTGCCATAGGAAAATATGGCAGGATTACCGAAAAAGCTTACAAAAATATGAAAAGAGAACTGAAACTTCCCCTGATGAGGGATATCCCCAAGAAAAAGATGGATGAACTTTATAATGTTATGACACATAAGAATTTTGTTTCGGAATCAGAGGATATAAATAGAGCGGCTGAAATTCTACGTCAAGATGTTTTTGGTACCAAGACCACCCCAGAAATGAAAGCTGCTGGGGAAAGAGGTACTGGTCTGTATGCTGATATGCAAGAAGCAGGTATGGATTTGGGATTTCGAGAGAACTATTTACCCCGAGTTTGGAAACTTGGTATAGGAGGAAAAAAATTAAGTAAATCTTTTCCTACTAGGTTGGCAAAATTTAGAAAAATAATGAAAGAGGGGAAGGTTAAGGATGTTGAAATTGAAGAAACGATAGATAATATAATAGACAATGATGGAATGTATGTTCCCGAAACTGAAACAATTCGTTTGAGAAATCCTCATGAGACGGGGGCGGTTAAAGCGGTAAGCACACCCAAAGCAAGTTTACAGTTTCAGAGAACCTTCACCAATCCAAAACTTATAAAGAAATTCGAGGATGCTGGTCTTATAGAAAAAAATGTGCGACGAATAACCAACCGTTATATCATGCACGTAGCCAGACTGAAAGCAGCCAAAGATATTGAAACTTATTTTAATAAACATGTAAATGATTTAATAAAGGAGAAGAAACTTACCAACCCAGAAGCAAGTCATCTTCAAGATATTTTTGGTTCTTTAATCAACTCCTTCAATCCTCTCAGGAGCAGTCAGTGGAAAGCTCTAAATAAATATATGTTATCTTATCAGTATATGGCTACACTTCCATTGTCTGCCATTACATCCCTTACAGAACCCCTCTTTGTTTTATCCAGGGTCAAGCCGTCGGATGCTCTATTTGGAGGGGTGAGTGCAATACTACAAACTTTGAAGAAGGGTGTCAGATCCATATTGCCAAGGTCTGAGAACAGATTTGTAGCAAAGGACCGGCTTGAACAAGATTTTAATTCAATTCTTCAAGGTTTTGATGCTTCAATGGCGGAGAGATTTTCTGATATTTCTGGAATGAAAATTCCGAAAAGATTTTCAGATAGGTTTTTTAAAACGATACTTCTAACACAGGTTACGCAGTTATCCAGGAACATGGCATTCCAAGCTATGCGGAGATCATTGAAAACTGATATTCTGGAAGTCCTCACATCCACAGGAAAGATACCAACAGAGCAAAAGAAGTGGTGGGTTGATCCAGAGACAGCTCAAACTAGATTATTGGAGCGGGTGGGTATACGAGAAAGAGCCAAGGGAAAACCTAAAAAAATAAAGCAAGAGACAAAGAGTTCTCTACAAGCTCAGAGGAGGCTTCTGGAAATTGGCTTGATTGATCCAAATCAAAAGGAAATTATTGATTGGGTTAACGATAGAACTGAAATGCCTGAAATTATTAGTAAGGCGATGTCCAGAATGGTTGATGAGATTATCATGGCTCCCAATGCTGTCAATAGACCCCTCTGGATGAACGACCCAAGATTCGCTTTGATTGCTCAATTGAAGGGTTTTACTATGGCTCTGGGTAATACTCTTGGTTACAGAATGTATACAAAACTTTTAAAACCTCTGTGGATTACTGCCAAGACTGGGGGGAAGAGAGGCGAGCTTCCTTTGGAAGAGGCGATCAGGTACTCTCTTATGTGGAGTCTGATGATTGTTGGTACTATGGGTACCAAAGCATTGAAAGAATTCATTCGTTATAATCTGTTTGGTGATTCTGAAGGGGAGGGTCCGTGGGAGCAACTACCAGAAAAGGAAAAGATGGTTCAGGCGTTGGTGGATTCTAATATTTTTGGGCCGGGGACGTTTGCCTATGATGCTCTCCGATCAGAAAGTTTTGGACGAAGCTTTGTGGAGGCTCTGTTAGGGCCAACTGCATCTACGATAGGAATGGTTGGAGAG
>Ga0114912_1001261_pt1 | contig 11155 bp, 8 predicted proteins | sample MalvirDeepMed_51_FD_89713 | JGI IMG/M metagenome (GOLD analysis project Ga0114912, IMG submission 89713) | Marine viral communities from the Global Malaspina Expedition - Malaspina viral metaG DeepMed_51 | ecosystem: Environmental > Aquatic > Marine > Oceanic | place: Mediterranean Sea...
ACATTGCCGTGGTGACGTTCGTTCCACCAGCAATCGTCAGTGTGTCGCCTGGCGTGATACCTGTGGATCCGCTGTCTCCAGCGACAGTCGTGTCAGAAACCGTGAACGTGAGATCGTAGGGGTCAGCATCAGAGCCAGGACTAACATCGGTCCAGTCGATGTCAATTCCACCACCTTCAACGAACTTCACTTCCTTGTTTTCGGTGATCGCGACTTCAGTACCGTCCCCGTCTTCGAGGACAAACCCAGAACCCATCGTGTTCGTGTCGGTGGACGTGATGGTCAGGGTATCTCCAGACATCGCGGTACTGACGTTTGTACCACCAGCAATCGTCAACGTGTCGCCAGGCGTTATTCCCGTGGACCCGCTGTCCCCAGCGACAGTTGTGTCTGAAACCGTGAAGGTGAGATCGTAGGGATCACCATCTGTTCCGTTGCTCGTATCGGTCCAGTCGATGTCGATACCACCACCCTCAACGAACTTGACCTCCTTGTTCTCGGTGACCGTGACCTCGGTGCCATCCCCGTCCTCCAGCACGAAACCAGATCCCATCGTGTTCGTGTCTGCCGAAGCGATGGTGATAGATCCACTACCGTTGGTGATCGTGACGTTGGTTCCCGCCGTCAGGGTCCCCTTGGCGAGGGTGTTTCCGGTGGTGTTTCCGATGAGGAGTTGTCCATTGGTATAGCTAGTCTGTCCGCTACCTCCGTCACCAACCGCAAGAGTGCCTGTGACTGAGGATGCTCCAAGATCCACGGCGAGTTCAGTGGACTCAATGACAAGTCCACCGTTAGATTTGAGGTCGGTCGAGAAGGTCGTTCCTGAGAGGTCAAGGCCGTCTCCCGCTGAATAAGTTGTATTGGTGTCAGTCGAAGTAACCGTCAGCGTATCGCCAGACATTGCCGTGGTGACGTTGGTCCCGCCCGCAATGGTCACCGTGTCTCCGGGAGTCATCCCCGTCGATCCGCTGTCTCCAGCCACGGTCAAATCTGGAACGGTGAAGGTCAAGTCGAATGGATCAGCATCAGAGCCTGGGGTGACATCGGTCCAGTCGATGTCGATCCCGCCACCCTCAACGAACTTCACTTCCTTGTTCTCAGTGATCGTGACTTCCGTGCCATCGCCATCCTCCAGCACGAAACCAGATCCCATCGTGTTGGCAGTCATGTCAGTCACGACCAGGTCGATGGTGCCGTCCCCGTCCTCGTAGGTCGCGGCTATCCTCGTCTCGGTGTTGCCGTCGAACATCGCACCGACGATGTCCTGGATGTTCTCAGTCGTCACCGCCGTGGACCCGTCAGCTACGTTGAGCATCGTTCTCAGGTTTGCAGGCGTGATCTCCTCGATGACACCAGCACCAGAGGAATCCCGTCCCAGGATCCTGTCCGTTGCCGAGACATTCTGTATCTCCGCATAGACCACTCCCTGGTCCTTGATCGTGACCGCACCGCTGCTGACCGAGAAGTTGTCACTGTGAAAACTGGCAACTCCCCTGTTCGAGGTTGTCGCATTCTCCCCGGCTACGGTGATTGTGTGCAATGTGTTGGTGACATCGATTCCCTCGCCACCAATAAGATCAAACTCGGCCAGGCCCGACGAATCTGCTGCCTTGGCACCAGCCCCACTATCCGTGGTGATGGATACGCCGGTTATGCCAACTTCATCAGTAATTCCCTGCCAACTGCACGTCCCGTCACCATCCTCGCGGAGAAACTTGACACCACTGGACTCTCCAGTGGACTTGAGTTCTGTTCCCTCGAGATCACAGGAAATCGTCAGATCATAAGGATCGCCATCCGTACCGTTGCTCGTGTCAGTCCAGTTGACATCAATGCCGGTCCCTTCAACGATCTTCACTTCCTTGTTCTCGGTGATGGTAACTTCCGTGCCGTCACCATCCTCGAGAATAAAACCCGATCCCATCGTGTTGGTATCGGTTGACGTGATGGTCAACGTGTCGCCCGACATCGCGGTACTGACGTTTGTGCCACCGGCAATCGTTAACGTGTCGCCTGGTGTCATCCCCGTGGAACCTGAATCCCCCGCCACCGTGAGATCAGATATGACAAAGTCCATGTCGCCGGTGCCGTCCTGGTAGGTCACCGAGATGCCGGTCTTGGTTCCACCGCTGGCGACGAGCGCACCGGCGTAGTCTTCCACCTGTTCCTGGGTGAGTTGGGTGTTGGTGTCGGTCGATGTGACCGTCAATGTGTCCCCAGACATCGCTGTGGTGACATTGGTGCCACCAGCAATTGTCAGCGTGTCGCCGGGAGTGATTCCCGTGGAGCCACTGTCACCCGCTACGGTTGTGTCAACGGCAGCAATAGCAGTACCACTCGTCAACTGGATGTCGTTACCAGCATCCGTGGTGAAATAAAGTTGGTTCGGAGTGGCGGTTTTCACCCAGACTTGTCCGTATGCAGCAGTATCCCCATCGGCTGCGGATTGCTCTTTCAGCGTCACGGCACCTTCCACCGTCAACTTCGTGGACGGATCGCTCGTCCCGATGCCCATGTTGCCGGAACTGTCGATCCGCAGTCGCTCGGTCAACGCGCTGCCGGTTGCCAACTTCAGGACCATGCGCATCGGTGCGCCGTAGGCGGCATCAGACACACTGCCATCGACCTCGAAACGAAAGTCGGCAACAGTCTCGTAACCGTTGTTGGCTCCGACGTAGCCCTCGATGAGAAAGTCGCCCAGGTTGTCGTTGTTGCTGATAACCGTTTGGGCATCAAGATCACCGCGGGACTTTCGCAGCGTGACAGCGGTCGGATTGGCCGTATCCTGGATCCGCTCGACCAGTAAACCGCCTCCAGTCGTTTCGGAAAGTAAGTGCAGGATCTTCTCGGGATCATTCGTGCCAAGACCAAGTTCACGAAGGACCGAGTGTTTTCCAGCCAGGTTGTTCTGCGCGCGGCGCATGCGGGCGACACCGCCACCCGCGGGATCGACAAATCGGCACTGCTCGTAGCCGCGATTGACGATGCCCATTCAAATACTCGCCACGAAGAGTTCAACATCGACCGCACTCGCCCCGGGCCTGACCCTGATGCTGTTCACGTCAGCCATAGTCCCGAAACTTGGCGTGGTATCCGCTTCCGCGAGCATCAGGTCGTTTGCACTGCCGAGTACGTGACTGTGACCAGGGTCCAACTTCACTTGGTAGGTCGTTCCTGCGCCACCTCCCGTGACAACGGCAATCTCAACCGAGTTGGTGTCGTCCAGGTTCGTAACCCGAATGTACCGGGAGTCTTCAATGTCGATGGCCCCGGCGGCCTCGTAGACATCGTTGCGAAACTCCGCGATCGTCGTGGTTTGGGATGCGCTGCATGTGATGATCCGTTTCATCACCTCGTTGACCGACGCAATGGTCAGCGTGTTTGTCGCACCCTGGTCGGAACCGTTGAGCGTGATCGTCTCGGTAATCTTGACCGTCAGGGTGGCGGCGGTAACAGTGCTGGTCATCTAAAACGTCCTCGCAAACCGGGGCGATGTTTCGGTGTAGTGGCACTCGACATGTTCCATCGCCCACGTCTGGCTGGCTGTCGTGTTGCCGAATTTCAGGTAGATGGCATGCGCGATCGCCTTGCGGCGTTCGGCTGCATTGTTGCCGGCTGAAAGTGTTGACGTGAAAAACGCCGTCGAACTGTTGTAGGCGTCCTCGGGGTTGTCTCCCCGGTAAACCGACATCGTCACGTTGGCAGACCCCTTGGCGACGACGCTGCGTATCTCGTTGACCCGCACGGCAACCGGTCCCTTCGCAGCAATCGGCCCGAGATAGACATGACTGCTGATCGCCGTACCGTCATCGTCGGCGGCGGCCAGATCCCACTTGCGCAGGTATCCGTCCAGGCCACCCAGCAGGATCGTCCGGTCGCTGGCGGTGTCACCGTCGAAGACGTGAACCGCTCGTGGATCGTGGGACGTGTTGGCAAACTTGTCGATCCACCACGACTCGTTTCGCACGTCGTAGAAGTAATGTTCGACGCTGCTGTCCCCGACCGTCAGCGGTGTGACGAAGACATGCACCCCGCGTTCCCGCTCGTTCCAGGCCAGCCGAATCAGGTTCGTGTCGAGGTTGATCGCAGACAGACGTTCCTCGATGCGTCCAGTTGTGATCTTGGAAATTCCCTGTCCGACCGAGCCGCGATAGACGCCACCGCGTGTGCCGAAGATGTAGAAATTCTTCGATGAGTCCTGGCACCAGGGACGACCCCACGGCGTGCCCACACCCTCGGCCACCCGGTCCAGGCGACCACCCAGCATCGGATCCCCGCTCATCTGCCAGATCGAATGATCGCAGCCGAATATCAACACGTCCTCGCTGACGGGGATCATACAGCGGATCACGTCGGGCGATTTCCCCGCGGGAGCGTTGGTCCCCGAAATCGCCTGGTCCTCGGTCAACACCGTTGGCGAGTAGTTGTAGTCGAAGGGATCATTGATCCTCGACATGTACCACTCCTGCGGATCTCCCGAGACTCCCGAGAGTACGACACGACCTCGCCAGGTCTCGATCAACGTCGCGTACCGGCCCTCGCTGTCAACGGGCAAGGAACCGGAAGTGGTCGCCCAGGCCGTCATCGTCGCCGTCTGGCCCTTGTAGTACTTGATGTTCTTGCCGTCAGCAAAGAACAGGTTCTGCCCGAGTTGCGTCGAGAAGATCACCGGGGCATTCCGGTCCAGGGCCGGCGTCGAGAAATCACCCCCGCTGGCGACCGTGTACCAGTTCTCGTCATCGAATTCCTTGACGATCCCGGAACAAACGGCAATCCGTTTTGTCATTCTCTGGGCAACGGCATTCTCCATGTCCAGGGCGTAAGACGCCGAACAGGTCGCACCGAGTTGACTGTTGGAGCCATGGCTGGCCACCCAGTCAAGAACTGGAGTCGTCGCCTTGGTCATGCGGGCGATGTTGTCGCTGGCGTTGTTGCGGAAGATCCGAAACCCGCCCTCCTCGTCAGCATCGATCGCGTTCCACGTCGTGGTACTGTTCGGATCCTGCGAGTTGATCCTGGCCCCGTCCGCGACTGCGATTGTCGCAAACGAGTGACCGCTGCCGTAGACGTTGCCGCCAACCGCACCGATCCTGGCATTGACCGGATCGTAGGAAATACCGTTCGTTGTTCCCGCACTGGCCTGGGTCCACGACACTGCACCGGCAGCGGTAACTTTCGTCACCTGGTGACTGAACGTCGAAGCGGCACCGACAATGTCGGGAATCGTCCGCGTCAACGTGAAGAAATTGCCCATCCCGTCAGAGGCAATGTCCAGTTCCTGGTTGGTCTGTTTGGGTGCCTGGCCAGAGGCGTAGGGTGCGTAAGACATCAACTCGACGCACATGATCTGTTTGCCGAGTGCGATATCCATCATCTGCAGTGACAACCGTTGGTCGTGTGTCAGCGTGAAGTTGCCACTGCCCGTATTACAGGTAATCGACATCTTCGTGTTCTGGAAGGCGTTGCCCGTCTGCGTCACGGCGATCGTGATATTGCCGGCGATGGTCCCGCCCTTCACCAGGATCGCCACGTCCTGCAGCCCGAGTGTTCCCGTGAATTCGGCAATCACCGCAGCCGTATTCAGTGGCCCACCCGTGCAGCTGACCCGCACATCGCTGCCATCGGTCGCCAGGTGTGACACACCACGCAACGCTGTCTGCACCGTAGACGAGGTAGCCGTCGCATCGATGGTGGCAGTCGTCGTTCCGGTGGTACTCACCTGTCGAGCGGCTGCGCTGTCATTGACGACGACCATGCCCAGCATGCCGCTGTCAGACACCATCAAGTTCTGGATTTTCGACGTGTTCTCGCTCGACGGATAAAAATCCTGGAACTTGGCCGTACTCTGGTTCTCGGAAAGTAGCCAGTAGTCCGACTGGGAACCGTCACCGCTGGTGGTCTCAACGATTGCCCCGTCGGATGTCTTGATGCGGTAAATCGCCTCACCGTTGACTCCGCTGATATCCGAGATCCAGACGTAGAGGATGTTGCCCCAGACAGTCATCCCGCGGACCTGTCGTGTCGCGGATGTCAGGGCCATGACGGGAGAATCATCCGCCGTCCAGTCCCAGAGGTTGGTTCCGTTCTTGTTGTACTTGCGAAGAATCATCTGGTGAGAACCGTTGACCGTGGCGAGGTAGGCGTAGCCGTCCCGGCCCCAGACTGAAATGTTGTACGTCTCGCTGGCAGCACCGAGATTGCTGCCGACCTGGGCACCGAGATTGTCAACCAGGATGCCAGACCCGCCACTGCTGGCAGCCATGACCGCGTGACCGCGTCCCCGCACCGCCTGGAACTGCGGATAGATCAGGTGGTTGATGTCCTGGATCCTGCCATCGGTCGTGTGAGCGGAGGAGTTGTACTTGCTCAACCCCGCTCGCTGGCCACCCCGGTCACGACCCGAGGACTTCGAGTTGAGACCGCTGGCAACATCCGGCGAACTGGCCGGAAACGGGCGCACGTTCTGCGCGTCAACGGTCGTCTTGGGAGGCTGGTCCTCGTAGGCCAGTCCCTCGACGATCCCGCCGACTGGAAATTCCAGTTCGCGCGAGTATCGACGTGGCATCAAACACTCCCGTCACCCGGCCGCGACCTCGTCATACACCAGGCAACCGACGAGGACATTGGCCGCCACCGTCACGTTGAGTGCCTCGCCGGCAGCCGTTTCAAACCAGCCAACTGGACTGAAAGGCAGAACCATGTGGCCTTCAGCGGTGATTGCGACGGTGAATTCACCAGTGAGAGCCGTCGTAGCACTCTTGAATTGAAATGCAGCCGCTGCATCCGAGTCCTGCAAGACCACGATAGCGAGAACGCGGATCTTCGATCCGGTAACCGCAGCAACCAGTTCCCTTGTCCCACCGGCTGCCGCCGATATCGAGGCGTACTGCTGGCCACCGTGGGCGAAGGCGACGTTGCCGAAACCACCCATCGCGGTTGTTGTCGAGGAAACCATTCTTCACTCCCCCCGGTTCAGTTGACCGTCAACTTGTCGATGTTGCTGTCGGTGGCCGATCCCAGGTTGATGTAGATGTGCGCGTCGATGTCGTCATCGGCTGCACCCGAGTTGAAGATCAGGCACGCCTTCGCGTAGCCGGCAGTACCATCAGCCGGGGCATCACCGCCCGCGCTGCCAAGATCCTCGATCACGATCAACTTGTTGCCGACACCGTCAGTCGCAATGACACCAGTCCCGTCCTGCAGATTGTGCCTTGAAGACATATCGTTCTCCTTACGTTCCCTGGCCCTTGTATGTCACACCGCTGCCGTACAGGAGCAGTCGGTGATGCGAAAACATCTCCCGTCCCTCGGAGTCGTCGGCGTTGTAGCCGAGAATTTCAGGTTTGTTGTCCTGCTGGTCGCGGAGAATCGATGTCGCCAACAGGTCTCCGAACTGCTGCCACAGGACTCCACGCTCCCCATCCATTCGGCGTTCCATCTCGGACAGGCAGGAGTACATGATCGTCTCGGTGTGAGCCGGCATGCCGGGGACGTAATCACTGTCACCGATCGGTTTGTCAACGTGAACGCGATATCGATGACTGACCGTTGACGATGAGGTAACAGACGGCCAGAACATAACCTCGTGACGGGTTCCGATATTCGCGTCGGTCTTGTTCCTGGATCGAATCGCCGCAAACTGGGGATCGCCGCTGGCATGGTTGAAGTCACGCTGTCGCAGTTCTCGAATACGCGCCTCGCCAACAACCTTGCACGTGTACCAGGCGTTATCTTTCTGCGCGAACGTGAATGACCCGATGATCGATCCGAAATCATCAGGGAGATCGTAGTCGTCCTTGTGCAGCGAGTAACTGGTGCTGGCAGCCACGTCCTCACCGGGGTTGTTGTTGCTGGCGAGCAGGATCACCGTGTCGCTGACGCGGGTCGCGACACCGTAATCTGTACCGCTGATCTCGATCTCGCCCTCGATCGCCCATGACGGCCAGGTTCCACCCGAGAGGGTCACCTGGAGTTCGTGGGTGCCCCCGGTGTAATCGAAGGCAATCGTCCCGGTTGAATACGGGGCCTCGGTGCTGATCGAGTCCTGTTTGTACAGGAAGGACCAGTCGTGTGCCTTACCGCCCAGGGCCGGCGGATGATACATCTGCCGCAACCCCGATTCGCAGATCGAATCGATCAGACCCTTCTTGTCCGCATCGGTCTCGTCGGTGTAGCCGGTGATGCCACCACCCATCGCCTCCTGGTAGACGCGATTGCGTATGTCGCCCCAGGTCATCGACAGGGTCGGTTCAGCCACTGGGTACTACCTCGACCTTTTTCTTCTTCCTTGCAATCGAATTCGTCCGCGGCGGTGGCGCGTTGGACATCTCGGCAATCAACGCGAGAATCCAAGGGTCGGGATGACTCGCCCCGTTGAGCAAGGCAACCCGGTCACTGATCCGGTCATAGAACCTGACCGTCTGCTCGGGAACCTCCGCGCCGAGCAACAGTCCCAGTTTCATGTGGGTATTTCTGTCCATGATGAAAAAGGGGGGGCAGGACAGGCTGTGATTGACCTACCCCCCCCTCTGCAGAGAGAGTTTCGAGAGGACTCAGTTGACTTCCGCGAATGCCATCCAACTCATGGTGACAACCGTTGTGTCATCGGCGTAGAAAGCAAAGATCGGGATCAGATCCGACTCTGCCGGCAGATACGCATCGTCCAGGGAGACGGCAAGGCCGATCTGCGCATTGTCGATGAAGAACCGGATGTTGCGTCCGTCGCAGTTCATGCCCAACTTGATGAACGTGGCATCAGCCAGGCTCGCGGCGGTTGTCGTGTGCAACCCGGTGGCTGCGGTTGACGGAATTGCCGAACCGTCAGTCTTGTAGAGAATGTCGATGTCGGCGTCTTCCGGTTTGCGGAATCCAAGGAACGACACGTTCGACACGACCACTTCGCCGGCAGTGAAAACCGTATTCGCTGCGAATGCGTCCACGCCAGCGTCCGCACGCGAGGTCAGTCCAGCAGCAAACCCGTGGCTCGCAGCAGTCGCCTGGGAAAAGCAGACCTCGTATCCCCAACGACGCTTCTGCGTGAAGTCGGCGTTGCAGTTGGGGAAACCGAGTACCCAACCCTTGTTGTTCGCCGGGGTGATCTTCCAGCCGCGATCCGCAGCGGCCAGGGCAGACGTATTCGACGCTTCGGCAGCGATGAGATCGCCACCAGTCTCGGCCATGACACCAGCTGCGGCACACCCAGGCATCGAAATCGGATTGGCCACTCGGCCATTTCCGCCGATCAGGGACGCACAGGACCGCAGCGGAATGTTGCCCCAGACGTTGGGGCTGAGTTGAAGTGGGACGCTCGATGCGTCTTTGTACGGCATGTTGGATGTCATCAATCATCTCCCGGTACTGCCAAGCGCGGATTCAATCCTCCCGCCCCGCATGGCAGTGATAGCGGGGTCGGGAGGTAACGGTTTCACTCACTCAGCCGGAATCACTCCTTCTACTTGCTCAGGACGAAGTTCCTTCGGCGATCGACGCAGAAGAAATTGTACGTGCAGTCGGTGTACTGCGTGATCGTCCTGTGGTGCAGCGGGTGCGGTGCGACCTTGGTTTCCTTCAGGTACTCGCCCGAAAGAAAACAAGGTTTAAACACGGCCCAATTAATCCCGTAGATCGGGTTGGTCGTGTCCACGGTGCCGCTGTTGTTGTCGAAGTACGACACCCACTCGACCGGGATGCGACGGAAATGAACGTCCCCGTCCTTCGAGGCAACATCGTTGCCGAGATTGTCGTTCTGCGATTCCAGGATCTCTTCGAGAGTCCCCAGCACCGTGTAGTCGGTGTAGAAACCGTACTGGTTTCCCGTGTTCGAGAACGGACCATCGACGGGAGGACGGAACGAAGTCTTCGTCGCAGCCTCGCGCCATTTGCGCACCAAATCGTTTTTGGCAACCGAGGTGTACTGCGCCGTCCAATTGGCCCACCTGGCGTAAGTCGTTTGACTCAAACCACCTACGTCACTGAACCCACTCGGGTGTCCACCGTTGAACCCCGTCGTGTTGTTCTTGACGATCCAGTACGGCACGCCGTAAGGCGCGAGCGTGTCGGACGAACTGCTGGGCGCGCCCCAGAAGTTCGACTCCATCAGTTCCGCGAGGTCGGTCATCGCGTCAACCCGCGAGGTTGACAGGAGACTGACCAGTTGGGACGGGGAACGGTTCATCGAAATGATCCGTTCTTCCAGTGCCCAGTGCGTTTCCGAGTGTCGCCAGGGCACGTTGCCCGTCTTCTGCGTGTCGGCAGTCGTCGGATTGTCGGTCTCGTTGAGTTTCACGTTCCGAGCAGCCTGGTTCGAGAATACTCGAACATTGAACTGGTGCCCGTAGCCGGAACCGAACGTAACCGCCTTCTTCTTCAGGATTTTGGGCATCGCGATGTGGTTCTGATTGTCCACAACGATGTCTGCCCACGTCTTCTTCTCCAGATGCCGCAACGTGGTCGTTACGAGATCCGTGTAGTCGTCAGCCTGGTAAGGCATGTCGGACCCTCCGTATTAGCTCGGGAAGGAGTCTATCGAGTCATCGAGGGTGGAATGTTCCCGTTGCCAGGTTGCGGCAGCCCGAATCGCAGCCTCGTAGCCACGATCCGAAACGTCCTCCTGGCGGGTGGGAACTGCAGAGGACTGCTCTGCCACCTTCCGCGACTGTTTCGACGCCTTCGCCAATGCGTTTTTAGTGAATTGATCACTGAACAAGGAATTCGCAGCCCGTGAAATCAGCTGCTGGAACGACGGAACTTCCTCGCCGTTCTGTATTTGGACCTGTCCGTCGCGAGTAGCTGCATTCGCGACCTTGATCCGGTTCTCGGCCAGTTCCTGCGAGAGTGAATTCAACCGCCCCCGGCCAAAAAGGTTTTCGTCCATCGTGTCCATGATGGCATCCATCTCCCGGCCAGCCGCCTCGGCCTGGATCATCTGGTGCTGCTGGTACATCGCCTGGTTCTGTTGCTGAAGAGCAACCAGGCGTTGTTCCTGCTCCTGGAAACGACGATTGACATGTTCGTTCATCTGCAACACGCCGTCGTCGTAATCCTCCGGTTCCGCGAAGAAGTAGTCGCCGGCTGGCTGTTGCTGCTGACCCTGTGCGGGTTGTTGCTGACCCTGTGCGGGTTGTTGCTGACCCTGTGCGGGTTGTTGCTGACCCTG
>Ga0114912_1001272_pt1 | contig 11072 bp, 6 predicted proteins | sample MalvirDeepMed_51_FD_89713 | JGI IMG/M metagenome (GOLD analysis project Ga0114912, IMG submission 89713) | Marine viral communities from the Global Malaspina Expedition - Malaspina viral metaG DeepMed_51 | ecosystem: Environmental > Aquatic > Marine > Oceanic | place: Mediterranean Sea...
CTATTGTAGACACCGTTAATTTTAATATCAAGACTTCAACGGCTGGTAATTTTGTTCGAAAAGTTTTTAATACAAATCCCACAAAACTAACTACACGTTTGTATGGTTCTGCTAATACTGCATCATATTTCTTAGGCGAAAGTTTTGAAAGAGATGTAACTGAAAAACTTACAAGCTCAAGTGCGGGTAAAACTTTTGGTTTTATTGCTGCTCTTACTGATGATGAAAGTTCAAGTCCGATCCTTTGGAGCAAAAATCTCGCAAGTATGTCACCCGCACAAACAAATTGGATTATTGGCCAAACGCAACAATCATCAGGAAGTTATACACCTGGAACGAGCCAGCAATTATTTCAAGTTGTGGCGCTTGATAGTGGCGAATGGACACAGGAAAATCTTAAGGTTTCTATTACAGATGTTCGTTATTCTAATGAACCTTCTGATCCTTATGGTTCTTTTGGGCTTGAATTGAGAAAGGCAAACGATTCAGATGAAGCGCCACAAGTTGTTGAGAGTTATTCAAATTTGAATTTGAATCCTAATTCTCCTAACTATATTGCTCGGCGCGTCGGAACTCAATATGCAAAATGGGATGATGTTGATAGACGATATCGATATTTTGGGCAATATCCAAATAATTCTCGATATATTTATATTAAGATGCATTCTGATCTTGATGGTCAGCCGCCAAGTCCTGAAACTTTGGTGCCGATGGGCTATCGAGGGCCGCTACGATGGGGAACGTTCGTGGTTGTAAGCGGAAGTACGAGCGCAGTAGTTCCGGAAACAGCAACAGAGGGCGAGTCGTTTACAGCTTTTCCGAGAGCAATGGTATCAACTCAAGCGGCTTCGCCTGGCGCTCCAACTCTCGCATCTGCGTACTTAGTGGATGTTGGTCCCGAGGCTGATTTTACGGCTTCGTTCCAATTTCCACAAACATATTTACGCTCTAATACAACTGTAGGAAACTTAACTGATCCTACTGATGCTTATTGGGGTGTTGATACAACAATAAATGGAGCGAGCACGAGATTTGAAAATGGTTACGAAGATGTAGTAAGAGGTTTGCAAGATATTGGACGAACTTCAACTGGACCTCGAACATCCGTTTCATATTCGGCTGCCGGAAATGTGATTGAATATCAACAAATATTTAGTTTGGAGAATGTTTCTTATCATACGGCATCGCTTACAAGGACTGCCATAGGCGGTCATGCTTCAGCGGTGAATGCATCACAAACTCAAGAAGCATATTATCTTTCTGGTTCTTATAAATTGGGATATGCGATTGCTTCTAGTGGAACTAATACATATCAAACTCTTTTGGACGCAGACTTTAATCAGTTCACAGTTCCAATGTTTGGTGGGTTTAATGGAACGGACATTCGCGAGACTCAACCATTTAATAATAATTATACGGGCACACCAACAATGAATAACAATTATAAATATAATTCTATTCGACAAGCAATCGATTCGTGTGCAGACCCAGAGCTTGTGGAGTGTAACTTAATGGCCGCTCCGGGTATTGGAACTACCAATGCATCAATTGGGCTAACAAATCACATGCTAGATGTTTGTAGGCGACGAGCAGATGTGATGGCGGTTATCGATATTGAGGGTGGTTATCAACCACCTCCAGATCGTAGTAGCTTTGGTAATGATTATGACAGTGCTAATCGCGGGAAGGCTAAAACAGCTGCAAATTCACTAAGAACACGCCAGCTTAACAATAGTTATGGTGCTTGTTATTATCCGTGGATTCAAGTTCGTGATGCGGATTCTGGTATCAGTTTCTTTGCTCCACCTTCAGTGGCTGCGATAGGAACTTATGCTTTTTCAGAAGCTAAAACTGAAGTTTGGTTTGCGCCAGCAGGATTTAATCGTGGTGGACTTACCGAGGGATCGGCAGGTATTCCAGTTGTTGGAGTTACCGAACGATTAACTTCGAAGAATCGCGATAAACTTTATGAGAATAATATTAATCCGATTGCTTCATTCCCAGCGGAAGGATTGGTTGTTTTTGGACAAAAGACATTACAAGCAACTCGAAGCGCATTGGACAGGGTTAATGTGCGGCGGCTGATGATTCATGTGAAGAAAGAGATTTCAAGAATTTCAGCAAGACTGCTCTTTGATCCAAATACGTCAGTAACTTGGGATAGGTTTACAGGTCAAGCAGTTCCATTCTTAGAGAGTGTTAAAACTCGGCTTGGTTTGGAAGACTATAAAGTGGTGTTGGACGCAACAACGACCACGCCTGATTTAGTTGATAGAAATATTATGTATGCAAAGATTTTTCTGAAACCAACACGAGCAATCGAGTTTATTGCAATTGACTTTGTAATTACAAATACTGGAGCATCGTTTGAAGATTAATTTTAAGAATGACTAATTACAATAGGAGAAACAAGAGATGACTTTTTGGCAAGACCCAAATTTAGAACCAAAACGAAGTTATAAATTTATTTTAAGTATACCCGGTGGTTCAAGCACTCAAGGGTTGCGCGAATTTTTGGTAAAAAAAGTCGGAAAACCTGGCTGGAATATTACGGAAACAACACACAAATTTTTAAATCATACTTTTTATTATCCAGGCAGAACTGAGTGGGATGCAATTGAAGCTACCGTTGTTGATACTCTTGATCCTACTGCCAATGCAACTCAAGAAATAATGCACATGTTAGAAGAGTCAGGTTATGAACTTCCCACAACGCCACAGACAACTGTTGGGTGGGGAACTACTTCAAAGGCAAAAGCAGTGAGAAATGCTTTGGGACAAGTCAAAATCAAAACAATTAATGCGGAAGGACAAGTTGTAGAAGAGTGGGTTCTTAACAATGCTTGGATTCAAAAGGCTACTTTTGGCGATGTTACCTATGATAATGAAGACATGATAGAAGTTGCACTTACGATGAGATTTGATAATGCATTTATTAATGTTATCAATGGCGATGGAAAAATTCCTACTGCTTCCTAAACATTTGCTTGTTTCTCTGTTATAATACGAAAAGAAAGAAGAGGTATATATGCCAAGAAATAACCAGGATCGACTGGTGGAAAAGAAAAAACCAGAAGATGAAGGTTCTCCCGTATCTGTAGATGCACTTTTAAATTTTGTTATCCCAACTGAATTTGTTGATTTACCAACAAAGGGCAAATTTTATTCAGAGGATCATCCTTTGCATAACGCCGAGACTGTTGAAATCAAATATATGACAGCCAAGGAGACGGATATTCTTTCGTCTAAACAATTATTAAAAAAAGGTGTTGCGATAGATCGAATGTTGCAAAGTCTTCTTGTGGACAAGAATATTAAAATTGAAAAGTTATATACCGGAGACAAAAATGCAATTTTAATGGCTGCAAGAATTAGTGGATTTGGAAAGTCCTATGAGGCGTCCGTTGTTTGCAGAAATTGTAATGCAACTACCGAACAATCATTTGACTTGGAAGAAGTTAAAGTCAAAGAAGCACCAGAAGATGCTACTTATGGAGAAAATGGAACATTTTTTATTACACTTCCTCAAACCAAAATCAAAGCTGAGTGTCGTTTGTTAACCAGCGATGACGAATCGAAGATGACGGCAAAAACAGAGAAAAAAAGAAAGCTAAAGTTACCAGAATCAACATTAACAGATCAATTAAAATTAGTTATTGTTTCTTTGAATGAAGTAACAGATAGGAGCACGGTTGAAGAGTTTGTAGATGTAATGCCTGCTCAAGATTCCAATCATTTGCGTAATGAATATGAAAAGATGCGGCCTGATGTTGATCTTTCGTATGAATTTGAATGCGAACGATGTGAAAGCTTGAACGATATATCCATTCCTTTTTCCGTAAACTTTTTTTGGCCTGAGTGAAGAATACGCTGAAGGCGTGTACGAACAACTCTTTTTTCTAAAACAACAAGGTGGCTGGAGCTTTATCGAAGCTTATAATCTGCCCATGCAGTTGCGTGAGTGGTGGATTAACCGCATCATCAAGCAGTTAGAAGAAGAAGCCAAAGAAATAAAAAAGGCTTCTCGAACAAAATAAAATATTTTTAAACCCACCATTCGCGTGGGTTTTTTATTTTCAAGAATTACTATTTACTCATGATGAAATGTTGTATTATAACATTTTGGAGTAATTTCTGATGGGCGCAAAAGAAGACGCAGCAAAAATTAAAAAACAACTGGAAGCTGTAACAGCGGAACTCAAAAAATCCGAGTCCGCCGCTCACAAACTCGACGCGGCAGTAGGAGAAATTGTAACAAGTGTTTCCGAAGTTAAAAGTGCAGCCACCGGCATGACCGAAGTTTTTATGCAGGGCTTCGGCAATTTTGATATTGGCAGTGTTATTCAGCATGTTAATGCGATGAGTCAACTTTCAGCCGAAATGAATAAGGCTACTGGTCAAGCAGGCCAACTCAGTGCTGCGCTCAAAGAACATCGCAAAGCAGCTGATGGCATGGCTGTTGGTTATGCTGAACTTACCACGCACATGACAGCAGTGTATAGTGGCATGACTGATTTTTCTAAACTTTCTCCCAAAATGCAGGGTGAATTGGCTGGTGTGGCATCAAAATTAACTAAGATGGGTATTTCAGCCGAAGACACAGCTAAAAATTTAGATATTATGACTAGAGGATTGGGAATGACGGCCAAACAAGCTGGCAAAACTCAAATGGATATTGCTAGAATGGCTCGTTCGCTGGGTGTAACTCCTAAAAAAATGGCAGCAGATTTTGCTGCTGCTTCACCGAAGTTGGCTGGTTATGGGAAACAAGCGTTCAGTGTATTTAAAAAATTGGCTGCACAAGCTAAAGCAACTGGTCTTGAAATGAATGAACTGTTGGGTATTACAGACAATTTTGACACATTTGAAGGCGCTGCCGAACAAACCGCACAGTTAAATGCTATTATGGGCACAACCATGAATAGTGTTGATATGCTGATGGCCTCTGAAGACCAACGTATTAAAATGATGAAATCAGAAATGAATGCCACCGGAAAAAGATGGGATTCCATGGACAGATTTGAAAGAAAAGCGCTGGCCAATATTGTTACTCAAGGTAATATGGAAAAAGCTGCAAGATTATTTGGTACTTCCCTGAAAGACATAGAAGAACAAGAAGCAGCCGCTGATCCTGCTCTGGTTTCTATGGAAGCACTAAATGATGCAATGAAAAAGGGCGTCTCTCGTGGTGATGCTTTCGCGGCAATGCTTGAAGGGATTACATCAAAGTTTGCGGCAGCATTTATGCCATTAGTTAATACGTTTACAAAATTTTTCATCAGAGAAGTTATACCAAAATTAACACAATTCCTTAAATGGATTGAATTAAAGATTAAAGCGTTAACTGCACATTTTGATGAGATGGGTGAAGAAGGTCAATTCTTTAAAGATATGCTTGGGTGGGTTATAGCGATTGCCGTTGGTATTGGTCCCATTTTAGGAGTTCTGGGAGCCATTATACCTTTATTATTATCTATTGGTGGACTTGTTGCAGCAATTTTTTCTCCATGGACTTTGGCACTGGTTGGTATTGCCATGGCAATTACCCTTGTTTATGAAAACTGGGAAGAAGTTAGTGTAGCTTTTAAGGATTTCTTTCAAGTTAGTTGGCCTGCCTTCAAAGGTGGTTTTATGGAAGGTTGGAATGAAATGTGGGGTGGCGTGAAAGAAACTTGGATGTCAGTTTGGACTGAAATGAATGCATTATTTGTGGATATTGCCGATGCGCTTGGACTGACTACTTCGGACCAAACATTTAATTGGAAAGAGATGGGAAAAACGGCTGCTAAAGTTATTGGCCAAATAGCAACCGCAATTGGCAAACTTGCAAAACTGTGGGTTGGGGATTTTAGAAAAATGGCAACAGAATCTGGTGGAGTTATCGATAAGCTTAAAGCATTTTTTGGCCCTGGCGGTTCCGATCTTATGTTTCATACATTCTCACTAGTATTTTTGGAAAAGGTTGCAAGGCCAATGGCACAATTTGCAGACAAAATTTTAGGCAGTCCAGTTTGGTCTCGTGTTCTTTCTGTTGCATTGGGCTATGCTTCGACGGACCCCACGTCCGGTAAATTTGGTTTTAATGTTAATAAGATGAAAGAAGATTTTGGTCTTGCACGAGGGCAAACTGCCGAGGGCCTGTTGGATGCAAAGATTTTGACCACTGCAAATAAGGCGCTGGCCGCTAGACAGGCGTCAGAAGAAGCACTGAGGGCCAGCATCGACGCAGCTGGCGCTCCACCTACAAGAAGGGCTGGTGGTACTCCAGCAGGGTCCACAACAACTCCAAAAAGGCGACCAGCGCCTGGAGTACCAAAACCAGCAGTAGCTACGACAGACGCCGCCAGCCCTCAACAAGCAGCAGACCAAGGTGCTATTCCTGAAGCCCGCTTTGTAATTTATATTGATGGAGAAAAATTTGTAGATAAGGTTATTAATCCACATCGAAATGCGATTTATGGATTTGGAACAGCAACCGTATAAGGAGGTAGATGCATGGGATTTTTTAAAAGAGATGAAAAATTAGGAGATTATTCACCAATTAATAGTGATTTATTTGTTGATGGCGATACGGGAACAGATAATCTTGCCAATAAGCACTTTCAACATGTTGAATTTTATCATTTACCTTCTGATTATTATGTATTTTTTAAGGCTTTTTTAACGAGTTTTAGTGATAAGTACAGTTCTCAATGGAAGAAGACGGCAGTTTACGGCAGAATGGATGACATTGCAACTTTTACAAAAACCTCGCGTATTATTAGTTTTGGGCTTGAAACAGTTGCTGCCAGTGTTCAAGAAGCTGAACAAAACATGGTTCGTATATCGCTACTGCTTCAAATGCTTTATCCTGAATTTGAAGGTGAGCCGATGGGTGACAACGCCGCGAAGGGTGTCGCAGCGACATCAGGAAAAGTTCAATCCACCATTAAAGGATCTCCGTTATTCAAAATAAAATTTCTTAATTGGATCAAAGGCGCTTCTGTGGACTCCCGAAAGGAGGAGATATCAGCAACAGGTACTGGAGAGGCCCAAACGTCAGGTCTTTTGGGTTATTTAGATGGCGTTACAGTTACCCCAGATTTAGAACCAGGTGTTTTTCAAGCTGGCTTGACCATCTTTCCCAAAGTGGTAAAACTTGAGTTTAATTTTAATGTAATTCATGAACATGCTTTGGGGTGGAAAAATAGTGGAAATAAAAAATGGGGTGCAGATCCACAAACATCTCATTTTCCATATGGACTTAATACTAAATATGACATAGACCGTACAACAAGAAACCTTAACAAAGTGGGCACGAAGAGAGCTAGCGCATGGAAGCATATTCGAAAAGCGCAGAAAAATTTAATAACAGGTAAAGACTAATTTATGATTTCACGATATGATACAAGAATTGTTTTCTTAAATACAAGGGAAGAATACGAAACACTGTTGGAAGAAAGAAATACAAAATTTATTTCTCAATTTAAAACAGCTAATTTAACACACCCAACAGTTAAAGAAATATCTAACTTAAATATCGTTAATCATCTTTGGTCTGAAGGCGATAGATTTTGGAAGCTGGGGGCAAAATATTATAATAGGGCAGATTTGTGGTGGATTATTGCCTGGTTTAATCGGACGCCGACCGAAGGTCAAGTAAATATTGGTGATGTTGTGGCAATTCCATTGCCTCTAGAAAGAATTCTGGACTATCTGGAGATTTAAACGATGGCAACCGAAGCCGACATAAAAGCCTGGGAACGTAAAAACAAGGCGAACGAAGAATATCGCAACAAAAGCCCTCGATCAAACCCAAAGGATAAGTTGGCGGTGCATCCGTCTTATCCAGAGTATGGCGAGCGATGGATATCGAAAAACGGTGGGCTCGTGGGTGGTCCTGCTCCATACTACGACTTGGGACCAAGACCGGAAATAGAAGAACGAGTCCAAAACGCAACTACTACAAAAAAAGGCCCTCGCAAGGCCAAAAAACCTGAAGTTCAATTTGACGAACAAGCATTTCTTTTAGATAATATTGCGCGATTAAAGAATTGGGATGCGAAAGGTGATGAGCCATATAAATATAAACATTTTTTACAACTTCATGATAATGATCCTCGCATTACATTAAATAAACTTTCTGGAATGGGGTTGGATGCTTTAAATGAAGTAACAACTGCTCAATTATCAGGACTTGTTCCGCATCTTAGGCTTTTTAAAACAATTACTGAGGGTAAAAAAACCACAAACATTGAATTTCCTTTTGACAAGTTTACTACTATGGATTCAATTACCAGTAGTCGCGAAGGTCGAGGAACTGCTGCGGGTATTATGCAAATTGATTGGAAAGACACAGGTGGGCAGCCAGCGACACAAGGAAAAAGTTTTACTGGAAAATTAAAATTACATTTTCAAAGCTTAGAAGCTATTTTTATGCCAATGGACATAGGTGGACAAAAAATTGCTTATTCGGATTTAATGGAACAGCGAGGGTCAGATCCTAGAAACTTTGATCCTGCTGGCTTGGTTGTCGATGGTCCCGAAGGTGGCGAAACATATATGGGGCACACATTGCAATCTAAAGTTAGTGACGCTCAAAGAAAAAAGCAAGTAGATCCGACAGGAGTGTGCGATGAGAGTAACACCAGCATTGTTTTAGAGGCTGGTTGGTCAGTTGCCAGTTCAAAAATGTTAAACTTAACAGAAGATGATCTAGATATTGCATTATACAATATGCGAAGGCGTTTTATTTTAACTATATGGAAAAGCGAAGTAATGGTTACTGAAAATGGGGATGTTGATGTTGTTCTTAATTTTTATGGCGCAATTGAAGGTATGGCTCTTTCAACACATAGTGATATTCTTAATCTTGACGAAACTAATCTTGAGAGTCAGCCCGAAAATGTTCAAGACCAATTATTAAAGATGAAAGAAGAAGAGAGAAAAATAGCCAAAAGCCTAGAGGCAGAAGCAGAAATAACAAAAAAACAAGAAGAGGGAAATAAACGATTAAGTCGACGTGACCGGCAAGCTATCAACAGAGAGAAGCGCCACAGAGAAAAATATGAAAAAGCTTTTAAAACCGCCGAATCAAAATTGGATTCATTAGCTTACGGAAATATAATGCAACTTATAAGAAGTTCGATAGCAACAAAAGGTGCTAATGGCCAAAGTCGTGTTTTTTATGAAGATATATCTCCTCAACACTTAAGACTTTACACTCAACTTCTTAAAATTCAAGCGAAAAAATATAAATTTAAAGAAGGTTCAACCCAAGAAGAAGAAAAAAAAGCAATCGAAGAATATGAAAAAAATAGATTGGACAAAATACACCAAATTCTTGATGAAGCAGAAACAACAAAAAAAGAGGGTGTAAATTCTACTTTCTATAATCTTGCAGCATCAGATCCTTCCGGTAAAGATAATATAAAAAATCTTAAAAAGCTTGTGAAAAAGAAACGTGGAATAATGACAGAGCAAGGATACGTTCGAAAGATTGGTGGTCATTTACGCATTCAATATGTTTTCTTGGGAGACATTATTGAAGCAGTGATGTCGATTATTTATGAGCGGCGAAAGCTAGTGGGAAACAAAGTAGGTTCCAAAGGTGATGTTTGTACTTTTCTCAGAAAAAGACTTAAGGTTATGTTGGGTTCAATCGCTCTTCCTGATTCGTGGAATCCAGATAAAATTCACTTATTAGCTTTATCCGATATCCCTATTTCTGTAAATTATTTTAACGCCTGGTGGTATGATAACGTTGTAGGACAGAATCGAAAACACTACATGCTTTTAAATTTTTTGCAAGATTTATGCGATAAGCTCATAAATAATGCGATGTCGCCTGATAGATATGGTGGAGCACCTGGACCTTCGCCAATTTTTAGTCACCAAACTTTAACTTTAAGAGATGGAAATCCTTTGGACAATGAATGGAGCGGCAACACTGGCGGAGCTGGGTTTAATAGAAGAGGCCCTAAAAAAAGAATTGACATAGATGAAATGTTGCCTGGTGGAATATTGAACAGGACAAAAGGAAGACAAAACGTATTTAGTCAATGGCTTTATGTATATGCATCGGGACAACCAAATGTAATACGCAAAGAATCTAAGTGGCAACCTCGTGGATTGGCTGATGTGGATAAAAAACAAAATATTCCTCACTTTATGGTGGGAGCAGACAAAGGCATGGTTCAGAATATTAAATTTAATAGAAATAAATTGGCGGGTCAACTGGAAGTTTCTTTAGAGCGACGATCTAAAAGAGATGGAAGCAAACGAATCCGTGCTAATTTATTATATATGGACATGTATAATGCTCAAATAAAATTGTTCGGTAATCCTGCTTTTAAAATTGGACAAATGATTTATCTTGATCCTAGATCTTTAGGGGTTACAGCTGGTCATAAAACGGCGACCTTAAATATTGGTGGTTATTATCGTGTAACTCAAATTAGTAATGCGACGAGCCCCGATATGTTTGAAACAGATCTCAAAGCTATTCAAGAAATAGGAATACGACAAATAAGAGAAATGCGATTGCAAGATAAAATGGATGGGGTTCCGCAAAACGCTCATTCCGAGGGTACATAATGGCTGATTATCTTAATCCTACAAAAGAATTTTTGGAAGCGCTTAATGAAGATGAAATTGGTGCGTTGGTTCCCGAAGGAGCTAATGGGCAATCAGCCAAATCTATATTCGAAGAGAGAAAATATTATAAAACAGCAGTTTATCCAAATAAATTTGTGGTGCCAATACCACTCGATCTTTGGTATGATCGTACATTATTTGGTAAACTAGATCTTGAAGGTAATTCCGTATTTCCTTTCAAAACTTCCATGAAGCAATTGATTGGGGAAAATCCAAATGTTTGGGTTTTTGATTTTGTTGCTGATGCATTCAATGATTTTAAAACAATATTTTTATTCACAAATAAAAAAGATGTGGCGGGAACTCCTTTTGAATCTTTAAATCCTCAAAGGGGATGGAAGCCTACTGTTGTTGAATATGATAAATATATGGATGCAGTTTATGATAGGTTTGCGGTTTATGTTTCACAAACTAACCGAGATAAAGAAGTTGTATCC
>Ga0114912_1001280_pt1 | contig 11034 bp, 4 predicted proteins | sample MalvirDeepMed_51_FD_89713 | JGI IMG/M metagenome (GOLD analysis project Ga0114912, IMG submission 89713) | Marine viral communities from the Global Malaspina Expedition - Malaspina viral metaG DeepMed_51 | ecosystem: Environmental > Aquatic > Marine > Oceanic | place: Mediterranean Sea...
ACGTGAACTCGGTGAGGCCGGGGCCTCCCAATATACTAACTTCATGAACGGAGACGGCTCATACCGGTCCTATCACTTAGGGGACGATGTTGAGAGAGTCTTCGCACATGGAGATATGCGCTCTCAATCGAAAAGTGAAACTACCGACTTTGCTTTTCAGTTTCGTGGCGAGACTGTTCCAAGGCCCAGAAAAGGAGGTTGGAAGACCAACCTCCAGGGAATGAATCGGTTGATGCGAGCGGACCGCATCATTCTAATGGGAAGCACACCTCGATACGTCCGATATTTTCGAGATTTTGGCGCATTCCCCATAAGTTCGTATTGGGCAGATACTAGCGTTAGCGGTTACGGTGATCCGAAAACATACGTAGTGCAGACGCTTGCGTCAGTAGTTGAACGTTGCATCTTGATGACCACTGATCCCGGCGATCTGGTGCTCGATCCCACCTGCGGTTCGGGAACGACGGCCTATGTCGCCGAGCAATGGGGGCGACGCTGGATTACAATCGACACGAGCCGGGTCGCGCTTGCGCTCGCACGGGCGCGCATCATGGGTGCGCGCTATCCCTGGTATCTGCTCGCTGACAGCCGCGAAGGGCAGGTGAAGGAAGGTGAGATCACGAGGCTCCCGCCGCGGGACACGCCGACGCGGGGCCGCATCCGCCAAGGCTTTGTGTATGATCGCGAAAGTCGGATCATGCTAAGGGATATCACCAAGAACGCCGAGATCGACACGATCTGGGAGGAGTATCAGGAAAAGCTCGAACCCCTGCGCGCCGAGATCAACGCTATGCGCGGGCGAGACGGCTCCGACCCCGAGCTGCCGCCGTTCGAGGAATGGACCATGCCGCGCGAACCCGGCGCGCCGTGGAGCGACGATGCAGCCAAGGCGCTGGAGAAGGCTCGCAACGAAAGCGCCAGCCCGGCGATCCGCACCAAATGGCTGGGTGCCGTGAACGAAGTGATGGAGCGCGACTACACGCTCGACACATTGCCCGAGCATCCGGTCGATCCCTGGAACGATCCCGAGTGCGAGGCGCTCCATGCCGAATGGTGGAAGCTGCGCATCGAGCGCCAGCAGGAAATCGACGTCAGCATCGCCGCCAAGGCCGACACCGAATATCTCTATGACCAACCTTATGAGGACAAGTCGCGCGTGCGCGTGGCAGGGCCATTCACGGTCGAGAGTCTCAGCCCCCACCGCGTCCCCGCCGTGGACGTGGACGACAGTCTGTTCGACGAGATCGAGGCGGCCGAGGGGAGGGCCAAGAACAACACCAGCGGCGAACGCGCCGACTTCGCCGAAATGGTGCTCGACAACCTCAAGCGCTCCGGCGTGCAGCAGCGCGCCAAGGACGACAAACTCGTCTTTGAAAGCATGAAGCTGTGGCCGGGCGAATTCATCGTCGCCGAGGGCACGGTGCGCCAGAAATCGCTGACCGAGGCAGAGGCCGATGACCAAGAAGACGGATCCTCTGCTCCCAAAGCAGATGTTCCATCGCGCCGCGCCGCCATCTTCGTCGGCCCCGAATACGGCACCGTCTCGCGCCCCGCGCTAACCGCCGCCGCGCGCGAGGCGATGGATGCGGGCTTCGACCTGCTGATCGCCGCGGCCTTCAATTTCGATGCCCATGCGACGGAACTGACCAAGATGGGGCCGCTCACCGTGCTGCAGGCCCGCATCAACCCCGACCTCCACATGCCGGACCTGGCCAATACCGGCGCCGGCAATCTCTTCACCGTCTTCGGCGAGCCCGACATCGTGGTCCATGACGAAGGTAAGAATGAGGGGGGCGACGACATGGTCAGCATCGAGGTGCAAGGCGTCGACATGTATAAGGGCGGCCAGATCGAAAGCGGCGATGCCGACGACATCGCCGTGTGGTTCATCGACACCGACTACAACTACGAAAGCTTCTTCGTCCGCCACGCCTACTTTCCCGGCGCGAACGATCCCTACAAGGCCTTGAAAACCACTTTGAAAGCAGAAGTGGACCAGGAGGCCTGGGACTCGCTCAACCGCGTGCGGTCACGGCCCTTTGCGAGGCCGAAGGAGGGACGCGTGGCCGTGAAGGTCGTGAACCACCTCGGCGATGAGGTGATGAAAGTGCTGGAGGTTTAGAGATGAGTGAATTTCGGCCTTTCGGCGTCACGGCCGATGACGAGGTCTCCAAGTTTAAAATTAGGGGAACACGGCATACACTCCGTAGCGTCCCATCGCCACATCCAGACTTGACCGAGTATTTCCTATGGGAAAGAGCTGGCAAAATAACTCAAATTGTCGGTGAGACAGAAGAGATCGATTCGGACGAAAGATTAAGTCGAGCACAAGAGGTTTATTTTGAGCTCTTGAGTATCTTAACGCCAAAATATGGTGAAACTGGCTCAACTCAAGAATGGATAGACGAAGATGCTTGGTCAAGCCTCGTGACAGGGCAAAAGCAATTAATCTCCGTTTGGCTGAACTTTAAAGATGACCTCCCACTCGGCATTCGACAAATTATATTGGCCTTAGACGCTTTATCTTGTGGAAAATCAAAAGTGTGGTTGAGTTATCAGTTTGGTGAACAGCGAAAAATTGCTGACCCGGAAAGCTATCTTTGACCCTTCTCTACGCCTCGACCTTCGCCGACAGCCTCGGCAAGCTCAGCCATAACGAGCAGAAGCAGGTCAAGATCACCACGGTCGACCTGATGATGGATCCGAAAGGCAGCGGACTCAGCCTCGAGCGGCTCACCCGCGCGGGCAGCGAGAATATCTGGTCGGCGCGGGTTAGCCGTGATCTGCGGATCATCATGCGCCGCGACGGGGACGACAATCTGCTCGCCTATGTCGGGCATCACGACGATGCCTACGCCTGGGCCGAGCGGCGCAAGATTGTCCCGCACGAGCGCACAGGCGCGATGCAGATCGTCGAACTGGTCGAGCAGCGGGAGGAGATAGAGCCTCTCGTTTACACCGAGAGGGGCAGCGAAGGTCCGACAACCGAGGCAGTCGTCCAGCCCTTCTGGGCCTTAACCGACGACCAGATGCTGGACGTCGGCGTGCCCCGTGACTGGCTCGATCCGGTCCGTGCGATGGCGCAGGATGACGTCGAAACTCTGTTCGACCGCCTGCCCGCCGAAGCCGCCGAGGCGCTTTACGACTTCGCGACCGGCGGAAAGCTTGAGGACCACATCCCCAAGCCGGCCGAGCCCGGCGAGAACCCTTTTGCCCATCCCGACGCCCAGCGACGCTTCCGGATCCTCGACAATGTCGAAGAATTGCAGGCGGCGCTCGATGCACCGTTCGAAAAATGGGCGATATTCCTGCATCCGGCCCAGCGAGAACTCGTCACCCGCGAGGTTTCCGGCCCCACGCGCGTCACGGGTTCTGCGGGAACTGGAAAGACCATCGTCGCGCTGCATCGGGCGGTGCATCTTGCCAGCGCCGACGAGAAAGCACGCGTGTTGCTGACGACGTTCACGAAGGAGTTGGCAGGATCGCTGGCGGCCAAGGTCGATCTTCTTACTCGGGCGGAATCCAGCTTGCGAGCGCGCATCACCGTGCGGCCGATCGATCAAGCAGCCACGGAACTTTACACCGCACAGTTCGGCCAACCTAACCGCGCTACGCCGTCGCAAATTCGAAGCCTCATTTCCGAGGCTCAGAAAGCGGGGCTGGGAAGTGAACTCACCATCGCATTTCTGCTCGAGGAATGGACAGAGCTCGTCGATGCCTGGGGTGTCGCGGATGCCGAAAGCTACGCCACCATTCCACGTATCGGGCGTCGCACCCGCCTCGGGCCTCGCCAACGTGAGGCGGCTTGGGCGGTCTTTGACGCGGTGCGCCACGGTCTCGATCGTCGCGGGCTGGTGACGTGGGCCATGCTTTACGACCGGCTTACAGAATGGCTGCGCGACGGCGGCAAACTTCCGTTCGACCAGGTGGTGGTGGACGAAGCGCAAGACCTGACAGTGGCACAGGTGCGGTTCCTGGCAGAGGCTGGCAAGGGCAGGAAAGACGCTTTGTTCCTTGCCGGCGATATAGGCCAGCGCATTTTCCGCCTGCCTTTCAGCTGGGCGAAACTGGGGCTCGACATTCGCGGCCGCAGCCATTCGCTGAAGGTGAACTATCGGACCTCGCACCAAATACGAGCAGTGGCGGACCGGCTGCTTCCACCTTCGATCACCGACATGGATGGCGTGGAGGAAGGGCGGCGCGGCACGGTATCGGTATTCGACGGACCACCGCCCGACATTCGCTTGTTCAAAGACGAGGGGGCGGAAATAGTCGCTGTTGCCGAGTGGCTGCGGCACTGCGAGAGCGAAAGCGTCTCCCCGTCATCCATCGGCGTTCTGGTCCGCAGCGAAGGACAGCTATCCCGCGCTCGTGAAGCCGTTAAGGCATCAGGCAATGATCCTCGGGCCGAAGATGGCATTCGGGTGGCAGTGATGCACGATGCCAAAGGTCTCGAATTCCGTGCCGTCGTTGTAATGGCCTGCGACGAGGATGTTTTACCCGATCCGGTCCGTCTGGCCTCCATCGGCGACATTTCCGAACTCGAAACTGCCTTCGAAACCGAACGGCATCTACTTTATGTCGCCTGCACTCGTGCGCGCGATCGGCTTCTGGTGAGTGGCGTCGAACCGGGTAGCGAGTTTCTCGATGATCTGCGGGTCGCTGTGGCGTGAAGAGAGCATTGCTCAACAAGACCATCGACGAGCTTGAAGCGGCAGCAGAACGTCATCGGTTCGATGAGGCCGAACTTGGATTGCTAGCGCAAGAGCTTGCGCATCGTTCGTCGCAGCGAGCTCAAAAGTTGCGGATCAAAATAGCAGGGTGGCGCAAAGCTTTTGCCGCCCAGGAAGAACCCGAGGGCCGAATGACAACCAACCCAAGCATGACGACCGATCCAAAAGCTATCGCGGATACGCAGAGCGCGGTCGCCAATTTGCGCGCACGGTTGATCGATCTTTCGCGGAAGAGTCCGCTAATCAATTTTCGGCACGGCGGTCGGTCGGCCACTATACTGCGCATCGTCGACGAGCGACCAGATCTCGTTTTCCGAACGATCCACGAGAAAGGTATGCGCTTCGATCCGCTGCCCGATACTGATACCACGCCCCAAGATGAAGAAACCGACGAATTTCGCATCGCTTATGAGAGAGGGAGATTGGTCGACGCCGAATATTTGCGAGACACCGAAGATCTGGGCGAACACGAGGACGATATAGAAGCGCTCGAGGCGGCCGAACGCGCGCTGAGATCTCGCATTCGCAAACAAAACGGACTGCCGCATCTCGATTACGGAAAAGCGCTCGACATGAAGGCTTTTGCGGAAGCGAATGGTGTAAACCCTTCGTTCGACCTCGCCGCGAGCGATGATGATCGCGAAGATCATCACGAAGACGACCAGTTGCGCGTTCTGCTTACCGAGAAAGAACTGCAAAAGAGGCTGAAGTCCATCTGGGACCGCTATCGCTCGCACTATCGCGAAACGGGCATCCATACCCTCTACCTAGCCTTCGGTTTCGTCCAATGGGAGGACGAGAGTAGTCGAGGCGCCAACTTCGCGCCGGTGATGTTGCTGGCAGTGGAACTGCACCGGGAAAAGAAACGAGCGCGCTATGAATACATTCTCCGGCCGCATGATGAAGGTTTGCAAGTCAATATAGCTCTCGCCGAAAAAATGCGGGTTGATTGGGGCTTGGCCGCCCCCGAATTGCGCGACAATGAAGACCCGGAGTCCTATTTCGTTCGTCTGCGAGAGGTGCTGGCCGAAGGCCGTGATCTCTCGCTGCGCCAATTTATCACGCTCGCAGTATTGCCATTTCCACAGATGATCTTGTGGCGCGACCTGGACCCGAAAAATTGGGATCACGATGCGTTCGGAACGCACCGTCTGCTTCCGGCGCTGATGGGGGCGGCCCCGATGGAGGGCGAACCATCGTCAAGCGAACCCTACAACATCGACAGTCCGGAATGGATCGAGAACGCTCCGCGACTTGTTCGCCCGGCGGACGCGTCTCAGCACTCCGCGTTGATTGAGACGGCAGGCGGAGCAGATTTAGCCATTGAAGGGCCACCTGGAACGGGAAAATCGGAAACGATCACCAACATCATCGCGGATGCCGTGGCGCGCGGCCAAAAAGTGCTTTTCGTCGCGGAAAAGCAGGCAGCGCTACAGGTCGTCGCCAATCGTCTGCGTGACACCGGATTGGGTGCTCTCACACTTGAACTGCATGGCGAGAACGCCAATCGCACGCAGGTCTACGAGCACTTGCGTGAGCGTCTTGCAGCGTCCGCTCGCCACGATTCCCGCTATTTGAATTTGCAACGAGGGAGACTCGAGGAGAGACGTGAACTCCTCCGCACCTATCTAGCGCGAATGCATGACGAGCCTGGCGCACTGGAGCGCAGCGTTTATCAGCTCATCTGGCGACGGATACACCTCACAAACGAAGTGAGTGCCGCACTCACCGAGCGTCTCGGGACGTTGATCGATCTCGATGACGTTTTGACGATCGAAAGTGAGACACTCGAACGTGTCCGCTCAAAACTCCAAGTTCTAGCGCAGTCCCTTGCCGCAATTCCGACCAATCCGCGAACCCACTGGCTTTACGCTACCACACTTCCTGTTTTCGATCAGGTCAATCAGATCAAAATGGCTGAAGCCGCCAAAGATCAAGCTCTTAAAGTGACGGCAGAACTGACTGCCTTGCTCGACCTTGCCCCACTTGGCGTTCCCTCTCCAAGTGATGATCTTTCAGATGCAATTGACCAATTGAACGGTCTCTCCCCCTTCGTCGATGTGTCGGTAGAAGAGGTGAAAGCGGCCCTCCGCGCTCCCGAGAATGCACGAACAGCCATGCGGCTGCAGAGCCGCTACCGATTGCTCGCCGACAAACTATCCGAAGCTTTGAACGATCCTGCAGAATGTGATCGGGCGGTTGCAGCGAAGCTTGGCGAGCACGTTGAGGTGATGGACCAAACCCCCGAAACCTTGGCTAATGCTCGCCTTCAGGCACAGAATGCCGAAGCTACGATGAGAAAGGTCAATCTGGCATCGGGGGCGCTCGACAACCTCCTGAAACTGCTCAACCTTCCAACGACACTTACGCTCGGGGCGCTGATAAGCCTGAGCGATACCCTGACCGATTTGGGCAACAAGCCTGCGGCTGTCAGAGCTTTGATGCGTGCCGAGCTTTTAGGTCCAACGATCGAAATCGCTGTCGCCGAACAGCGCAAGGTGGCCGAAAGTATCTTGCGAAATCGCGATGAGCTTGAGCAATCAATGCAAAGTGATGCGCTCGAAGCCGATCCCATGGAGCTGCAAGATCTGGCAGATACTCTCGAGAATACCAATTTCTTCTCCCGGCTTTTTTCCGGCAATTACAAGAACGCGATGCGCCGCAGTGCTCGCCTTCTTCGCGACTCTGCCGAGCGGCTCCAGTCTGCTCAAGTCTTGCGGGAAACCGCGAAGTTTCGCTCGAATGCGATGCGCTTTCACCAGGAAAGCGCTGCGCGAACCCTGTTCCCCGATGTGCTGTGGAAAGGCTTCGACTCCGATTTCGGAAGCCTCGAATCTGCGCGCGAAGTCATCAGGAATGCGCGTTTGGAACTAGCTCAAACCCAGTTGGACATGGCCGTATCCAACTGGCTCGCGCTTGATCCAGATGGGCGCGATCAAGCTTCTCGTTTGGCCGAACAGCTGGCACGACCGCTCGCCGAACTTCGCGATGAGACTGCAGAAGCGCAGACGTTTGCAGCAGCGCTTTCCCAATTGGAGGCTCGCGACAACTCCCTCGGCATACTCATCGATTTGCTAGAGAAGCTCGGCGCGCGGGACGGAGGGCAAATCGAAAGAGACGGCGACAATCTGTTCGCTCGTCTTACGACTTTCGATACATGTGCCGCAGAATTCGCAAACCTTTGCCGGGACCCCCTTCTGACTTGGGTCAACGATGTAAGTCATCCTCTGGACGGTTTGGGACGAGCTTTGGAACAGGTCGACAATATGCGCTCTGCGCCTGACCCTCTTGCGATCCTCGCAGCATTGAATGAAGCAGACGAGCCTGTCGCCCTTTCTGAAGAGTTAGCCGCTCGGGCTACTGAGGTGGTCCGGTATCTGCGCGACTGGGAAGACATCCGCGCTAAGTTCGCCGAGGATACAGGTATTACGATTGAAAAGCTGGAGCGTGGCAATGAGCCAGTGCTCGATCGCTGGCAAATGGTTGCGAATGAGCTGAAAGCCCTCGCCGCAGATCCCGAAGGCGCACGCACGACAGCCAAACTGCTCAGCGACAAAGCCGATCTGGATGATTTTGGCGTTGCTACCTTGTGTCAGGCAGCGATCGACGGAACAGCAGACTCGGAACAATTGCCCGATGCTTATGAGCTTCATGTGGTTTCAAGTCTGCTACAGGTTTATCTGAATGCCGACGGACGCCAGCTTCAACGAATGGGCGGCCTCAATCTGGCCGAGGCCCGGCGGCAATTCGTAAAGATCGACAAGGAATTGCACGAACTCGAAGCGCAATCAATCTTGGCCGAGCGCCTTGCAGATAAGCCGGAACGGGGCGTGGGGCATGGCCGCAAAAGCGACTTTTCCGAATTCTCGCTTCTCGAAAACGAGTTGGGTTTGAAGCGACCGCGGACCCCCATGCGCGATGTCATTCACCGAGCTGGCTCTGCTTTGCAAACGCTCAAGCCTGTCTGGATGATGTCGCCGGCGAGCGCAGCTCAATACATCCGGCCGGGTGCTGTTGAATTCGACGTTCTGATTGTCGACGAGGCGTCCCAGATGCGGCCCGAATACTCGGTCAGCGCGATTATGCGAGCTAACCAATTCGTCGTGGTTGGCGACACGAAACAACTTCCGCCAAGCAACCATTTTGGCGCTACCGTCACCATCGAGGACGACGACGATAGGGTAGGCGTCGATGCTGATGCCGAATCCATCCTAGACGTCGCCAACCAACGGTTCAGACGTAAACGCCGCTTGAAATGGCATTATCGTTCCCGGCACGAGAGCCTAATTAAATTTTCCAACCGACAGTTCTACGATGATGATCTGGTGGTTTTTCCCAGTCCGTCCAGCAACGGCGACGACGTGCTCGGCGCGAAGCTACATTATGTTCCCGACATGAAGGAGGGAACCTACTACCAGTCTTCGATCAATCAGAAGGAAGCGGAAGCTGTCTTGGAAGAGACTCTGCGACTGATGACGAATTACCCGACCTATTCGCTCGGGATCGCGGCTATGAATGCGCAGCAGACGGAACTTTTGAATAACGAGTTCGATCGGCTTCGTCTGAAATATCCTGCCATTGACCGCTACGTTCAAGCTTTCGGCGATGGGGTAGAAGAATTTTTCATCAAGAATCTTGAAAATGTCCAAGGCGACGAGCGCGACATAATCCTCGTTTCAACGGTTTATGGTCCTGACATGGATGGTCGCGTCAAGCAGAACTTCGGACTAATGAATAGAGAAGTCGGATGGCGACGCCTTAATGTTCTCGTCACTCGTGCTAAATACTCTATACGCGTCTTCACTTCTTTGCGACCGGGGGACATAAAGGTCGCTCCGACATCCAGTTCAGGCATCCGTGCATTCCACGACTACCTGGCTTACTTGAACCAGAACCCCGTCGTTGACGAACTAAGCAAAGGAGAGGCAGCAAACGATTTCGAATTCGCGGTCGCGGATCGACTGCGAGGCGAAGGCTACGAATGCGTTCCGCAGGTGGGCGTTAACAATTTCCGGATTGATATCGGAGTTCGACATCCTGATTGTGGTGACGCATTTCTGGCGGGCATCGAATGTGACGGTGCGCCGTTCCATTCCGGGTTCACCGTTCGAGATCGCGATCGGATTCGCCAGCAAGTGCTAGAAGGGCTCAACTGGAACATCTGGCGCGTCTGGTCCGTCGACTGGTATCAGGTCCCGAGCGTGAAATAAATAAACTTCTAGAATGGCTTGAAGAGCTTAAAAAGGAATTTCGAGCCCAAACGCCTTCGGGCGAAACAATGGAAACTGGGGACGAGCGGACTACCGAGCAAACTCGGACCAAGGTAATACCCTCGATGAGCGAGAACGTTGCTCACGTGGAAAGCCATACTCCTTCTGGACCGCAAGGTCGCGCGTTGAAGCCTCTAGACGGCATCGAATGGTATGAACTCGAAAAAAGTCGCGTTTACACGGTCTGGGCGGAATCAAAGCAAACGGGGACCGTAAAGGTCCTTTCCCGAGCGACCGAAGCCCCGAGGATATATGACGATAGGGTGATTATTCAGCGCCCAGAATATGAAGCAATCGTCACCGCAACACAGGAAAGTCGCAAGTTCGACGATCTCTATGCCGCTGTAAGATATGTAGGTAACGCGACGGTATTGGAAACTGCCCGTGATTGATCGCAGTTCCTGTAACACTGCCGCCGGCGCTCCCAATGCGTGTTTCGGGTGATCACTCGGAGTTACATTTGCCCCACCACCTTCGCCGCCGCGTTTGCCTCCACGCTCAGCGCCTGAGCGTAGCGGGCCGGTTGAGTCGGACTCTTCCAGCGCAGCGCCTGCATGATGCCGGCGAGGTCCTGCCCGCTGGCGAACAGATCCTGCGTGAGGCCCACGCGTGTCGAATGCGCGGTAAGAGCCCGGCGCCAGTCGGCATATTGGACATCGTCCAAGGCATCCAGCAGGCCTGCCGCGCGAGCTCCATCAAGCATTGCGCGGTAGGTGAGCGTGACCGATTGAGCCGATAGCTGGGCGCCTACAGTCCAGATATCTTCGCCATGGCGGTCGCGGCTGCGGTGAAGTCGCCGGAAGACCGCACCTTCCGTAACGGCCGCAATCGCTCTCCATTCCTTCAGAAAAGCCATCGTTCGTGGGGAGAGAAAGGCATAGCTGCCGGCCGCTTCCTGATCGGCCTTGTGTCGAGGCACGAACAATCTGCCGCCCTGTCCGCTACCGGGCTCCAGATGACGCCAGAGAACGGCGACGATTTCCGAACGGCGGAGACCGGTGTCGAAGGCGAGGCTGAGCAACGCCCTGTCC
>Ga0114912_1001281_pt1 | contig 11033 bp, 10 predicted proteins | sample MalvirDeepMed_51_FD_89713 | JGI IMG/M metagenome (GOLD analysis project Ga0114912, IMG submission 89713) | Marine viral communities from the Global Malaspina Expedition - Malaspina viral metaG DeepMed_51 | ecosystem: Environmental > Aquatic > Marine > Oceanic | place: Mediterranean Sea...
ATCATATTTTTTATTTAATTCCCAATTAGAATTTATGTTCCAATTTTTCAATTGCATGTCATAACAGTCTCCTGGAAAATATTGATTATCTTTAAAACCTAGAAGTGCAATTTCACCTTTTAAAGATATATTTGGATAATACAGCTGTTGGTAAAGTGTCTGATCAGATCTCCCCATTTTTTATTTTTTCCCAATCATCTTTAAAATTATCGTAACCCCACATTGTTTTATCAATAGTCATAATCTTTTGGTGCATAGAAATAGGGTGTGAATAAATTGAAAACCAAAAAATATATTCAGAATCTTTGATCAAAGGTACCTTCCGCTCATTTTCAGTATTTTCATCAAGCGTTAGCCCCCTAGCTTTTATTTCACGTCCATCGGGTGTTCGTTGGAGCGGGGCTGTATAAAGTCCGCCGCCGAAAATCCAATGATTTTTTCCTTCTTTTTCTATAATATGCCCCCGATACAGCTCAGGCAGGGGCTCCTCTTCAAGAGAAACTATTCGAGGTATCTTTGATTTATGAAAATATCTCATAAAATTCTTAAAAGATTCTTCCGGATTATCAACATCAAAAGAAGGCTGGCGATTGAATTTTAGATAAGTGGCAGTGTGCCATCTTGCCCAATATTTTGATATCATTTCTTTGTTGCAAAACGTATGGGAATAGTTTATTGGACAAATTTTCTTTACGAAAAGATCAGTTCTTGCATCGTGCTCTTCAGTGCCTAGATTATGTTTCTTGCACACATATTCTTCCCATGCAACGTTCCCAATATAATTAACAACTACTCCAGACCCAGACATACCTGGATTTTCTATACGATCTCCATTTTTATCAAAAAATTCTGGTTGATTTGACCCACTTTCATTAGATATTCGACAAGTTAAATTATCTTCTTTTAAGTTTTTTTTATTAATAATGTAACAACTTTTACTTTGCTTAGTCGGGATACTCTTAAAGCCGCCAAGATGGTATCTATAAAAATCAACTAAATTAATAGGTGTCATATGTGACAAAGAAGCATATCCAATTATAACATCTTTTATTTCCTCGGAATATTGACTTCTAAAAACGTGATCTGCGTCTATTTTCATACAAAGGTCGCCAGTACAAGATTCCAGCCCTATCTGAATGTGGTCTCTCATCGCATCATAGTTCCAATTTTTTTCTGGCCAGGTGTTTGTTTTGATAACTTTTATTTCTCTTCCGTAAAAAAATGAACCTACGCGGGGATCTCCAAGAAAAACTTCTTGATCTTTCTTCAAAAACGCTTTAAGGTTATTAATTTTTCTTTCGCTCGCTTCTTCATCTCTTCCCAATACGATTACGATTTCATCACATATTGATAATGAAGAAATTATCGATTCCATGTATGGAAACCCCATTTTTTCAGGCTCAGTCATTACGTAAAAACAAGAAATTTTCATTTACAGATCCTCCATAAAACAAAAATCAATATTTTCTTCATTTGCTCTAAGAAAACTCTTTAATTCTTCTGTTTTTTTCTCATCTAAATAATTTTTGTCCCATTCACAAGCGTGATACACAATTTCTGTTTTATCGTACAACATCAACGGATCAAAAGGTGGGTTTACATTATAATAAACAATATTTTCAAAATTTTTGTCTTCACCATTGTATATTTCTTTGTGTTGCGGTTTCGATGAAAGCGTTAATATTTTAAAACCAAAATCTTTCGCAGCTTTAATGGCCTCGCCTGACATTCGCCAGGCTGGTGGTCTAAAAACTAATCTAAATTTATCTTTTAGACCAGCCAATTCAACTACATCAAACATGCGCTCGAACTTTGTTACTGCTTCAGCGTGTGTCAAATGTTGAAACTCATCATTGTTACTTTTTTGCGGGATCCCGTGAAAAAGCCCATGATAGCCAATTTCAAAATTTTCATCAGGTAGATTCTTAATTTCTTCACAAAAATCTTTATACAAATCAATTTGCAGTGGCGACTCTGTTCTTGTGTCAGGTCTATCTTGTTCTGGCGGCATCGTTCTCCAATAACTGATTGGAATAAATAAAGTAAACTTTATGTCTTTAAACTCTTCAATTAAATTATAACACTGCTCTAATACTCTTGTAGAAGAAAGTGGGTGCGGAGAAACGTCATCAATGCTAATGTTTACATTAAACATTTTCTATTACCTTTATATATTTTTTTATCGAGTCATCGATTGTTTTATTAAATTGTAAAGCATTTTTCTTAAAATGTTCATAATTTTCGCTCATTTTATTTAATGATTCAATTAAAGAACCAAAAGAATTATATCCTATACCATAACCTTTGCAATAGTCAACTATACTGCCTCCATTATTATGGTACACTACTGGAATTCCACATGCAAGAGCTTCTAAAACATGATTTGCTCCGGCTTCTTCCTCTGAAGCCGTTAAATATATATGACTGTTAGAGATTTGTTCAGACAAAAATTGGTTATCTCCCGTCGCTTCAAGAAAAACTGCTGATCTAAACTCTAAGTTCTCTGGCTTTCGTCCAATATACAAGAATTCAAATCTATCGGTTTCTTTTAAAAATTTATCAAATTGTTCATAATATTTAAACCCCTTTTTAGAATTTGTAGACCAATGGTGAGTAACTACCCTAATTTTTTCTGAAGGTCTCATATCATCATTTCTATTCTTATAGAAATCTTCTGATGGGCCGTTTTCTATAATTTCAAAGTTCTCTTTTCGAAAATTAATATATTCTTTTGCCCACAAACTTGGAAAAATTAAGAGGTCCGATACCTCAATTGTTTGTTTAATAAGGTTTGTTAATTCTGGCTTTCCGTGTGTCCCTAGATCGCCAACACGTTGAATTATTTTACAGCCAAAAGCTTGTTTATAATCCCAAAAATGTTGGTACCATTCTCCGATATCATTTGGGCGTGGGTCAAAACAAAAAATAATATCTATGTTTTCACATAACTGATAAACTACTTCGTGGCCGCCTTCTTGTAATTTGGCAGATAAGGCAACAACTGTTTTGTTGCCGCCACCCCAAGGTCCAGTAACTGGTTTTCTGTTAATATAAACTTTCACAATCAGCACTAAAATCATGAAGCTTTTTCTTATAAAGCTCTTGGAGATCAGAATAATCAGGTTCTTCTTCTAGTTGATGTTCGTGGCAAAAAGAATATATAATTTTTAATTGTCCGCTTTTATTTTTTGGTGGGATAGTATGATGAAAGGCTGAAGTGTTGAACAGAATAAAATCTCTTTTTGAATTTAAGACGGGTAAAATATTGGAAGGTTTCACTTGTTCAAAATCTACATTTTTATTTCGAAAAATTTTCATATGACTACCCAAACAAAATAATAAACATTCTTGGTTGTTTTCATATTCAAAAAATTTTGGATAATAAATTATTTTATAAACTGGAGGGATTTTTCCTGATTGTTTTTCTCCTTCATAAAAATGAGTATCTCTATGCCATGGCATATAAGGAACAGAATCTTCTTGATAATACCCCTGCCTAACTTGGGTCAACAATAAGAACATATCATGTCCCAAGGCTTTTTTAAAAATGGTCGGCACATTAGCTTCAAATAAAACATCTAACATGCTTTCATCATACTTGTGAGCAAACGGTCTCAAATCAGCAGTTGTTGAATATTTTTGCTCTAGAGTAAAGCCATCTTTTAGATTACCATTATAAATATTTTTTAGACATTCATAAAATCTTTTAAAGGTCTCTGTCTCTGCAAATTGATGTACTGAAACTCCATTAAAATAATGCTGTGCAGCCAAATCATTCATCTAAGTTTGTCCTTTGTGTGAATTTTTTTACGTTATTCCTCGCAAATATTATGTATTAATCTGTCAAACTTCCTAATTTGATTTGGCAATAGAACGTCTAAACAGTTTTTATATGCATAATTTGTATGAGACACACTTGGTATAAAAAAATTATCTTCAACACTTGTTACACATTTATCGTGAAGTATTTCCTGGGCAATGCCCACATCATTGGAAATAATAGGTATTTTTTTATATGCACATTCTATTATTGCTTGCGGTCCGCCTTCATATCGAGAACTTACAATATATAAGTCCAAACAATCATACATCAAATTAATTGTTTCTAGAGGAGGGCGGTCAAGATAAATATATTTAATATTTAATTTTTCTAGTTCAGAAATTATGTACTGGCGCCGCCAACCTCCTAATAAAATTAATAAATCTTCTTTATTTTCTACGTTTTTTATAGACTCTATAAATAAATCAGGGCCTTTTTCATATTTTGGAGTTTTTAGATCTGAACCTTCTGTGTCTCTCTGAAAAGTTCCAACTACAACATGCTTTTCAAAATCAATATTTAAATCGACGTTGGCAATTACCGTATCTTGGTGTTTTAAGCATATTTTTTTAAAACTTTCTCTTGCTGTCGTTTTGTCGTTGGTCGGCCACAATTCAGAGTTAAGCCAATAACAAATTTTCTCAATTGGGTTTGTCGTATGTTCATCAACAATTTTAAAAGTGTACTCATTTGGAACAACATAGTGATCAACGAATTTGTCTCTAGCTTTGAAATCTTCAATATCAAATTTGTCTTGTACAATATGATGTAACATTACTATAAATTTTTTGTCCTGCAAGACTTTTGCGGGGTATTGCCGCCAGACCCATGGGGCAAAAAGCATGATAGCCTCACAATCATTCAACCCTGCAAGATCATGCGTTGTGCTAGAACAAAACTCTTGCGTTATCCTATCAACTATCCAATTTTCTCCTGGTGGGTGACTAAAGACTTTCATGTCACGAGAGTTTTTCTAACCAATAATCATAGGTATCTTGCAAGATTTCTTCAATCCCATATTCCGGTTGCCACCCTGTTAAGTTTCTAAACTTCGTACTATCTCCCAGCAATATTGGCACATCTGATGGTCTCATTCGTGAAGGATCTTGCTCTGTTCTGATATCAACATTAGCAATGCTAATTAATTTATTTAAAATATCTTGAATTTTTGTTTCTTTTCCACGACAAATATTATATACCTCTCCTGGAACGCACTTGTTAATTGCTAATACGTATGCACGAACCATGTCTTTTACATGGGTAAAGTCTCTTGCAGCCTCTAAATTACCGTGTTTCAAAACTGCTTTTTTAAGACCTAATTTAATTTCCACAACTTGTCTCGCAAAACTAGAATCAACAAAAAAACTTGGTCTTCTGGGCCCACTATGATTAAAAGCGCGAGTTCTAACAATGTGCAAATTATAAGATTTAACATATTGATACGCCATTACATCTTGCGTGACCTTTGACACGGCATATGGGCTTAGTGGTCTAAGGGGTTGTGCTTCTGTTATTGGAACTTCATGTGGTTCCACAAGGCCATATTCTTCGCTTGAGCCAGCAATTAAAACTTTTGTATCTTTGCTGAACTTTCTTACTGATTCAAATAAATTACTTTGCCCCAAAATATTTGTGCTTAAAGTATCATTAGGGCTACGCCAAGATGTTGGAACAAAACTTTGAGCTGCTAAGTGAAATATTTTATCTGGTTGTAAATTTTTAATTGTTTCTTCAACATTGTGCGAATCAAGGATATTACACTCTATAAGCTTTATTTTATCTAAATTATGAGTTAAGTTTTCCAAATTTGAACGAATTTTCACTGTTCCATAAATTTCGACATCCTCGTTTTCTAATAAATAATCTACTAGATGAGAGCCAACAAAGCCAGTAATTCCAGTGATCAATATTTTTTCCACTTTTTTACCTCGTTAAGGTTATTGTACCACAATATGCAAAATTGTTAATATACTTTAAGATACAACATTGAGAAATATTTCAGCGTACTTCTCTTGCGTATATTGCTGACTCCATGCCGAACCAATCTGAGCCTTCATTCTTCTATCGTTTTCATTATTAATGTAGTAAGCCAATTTATCCATTATTTCTTGATCTGTCATTTGTGCATTAAGCTCAATAATAAAATTTTTAAATCTTTCTTGGTCTTCTCCTGGAATATCGGCAGCTATAGCAGAGCCACACATAGGAATTTCTACATATTTGCCATATCGAGAATTTGGTTTTCCAGAACATGTAACAGCAATTTTTGTAAGATTCAAGACATTTGCGAATTCTTTTGCATAACGATCTGTATAGGCATCATTATGTTCCCCCCCAGGATGGCCTAAAACCGCACATTTATATTTTTTGCTCATTTTGTGAATAATACCATACATTCTATTTCTTAACGGATAATGATCCCCAAGAATTGTTTTAACCCCTAGTGCCCCAACTAATACAATATCATGTGGCCTTTCTTTTTTTTGGTCGTAATAGATTGTCTTTTCTGCGCAATGGGGGATGTTCACTAGTTTGGTTTTGAAATCAAGTGGGTTATCCTTAAAATACTCTTCGTATTCTTGCATATCATTCAAGTGATGACAGATGATCAGATCTGGCCTGCTTTGATTAATTTCTTTAAGAGTCCATGCGCGGTCATACATTTCATTATAACGAATACAGGTCTTTTGCTCAACATCAGCAAAACCTTTCATCTCAAGTGGTTTAAAACCTATAACTACATCTGGCTTTTCTTGTCCTTTGTACAGGTTATTAATATTTTCCTGTACAGTTAATTCGTTATTGAAGTTTCTCCAATTAGGACCGGTCCATTTAAAATCGGTAACTTTTTTTATCGCCTTCATGGATTGAAAGCGAACTCTTGACATCTTTGTTAAGTAATAATTTTTATTACAAAGAAATAATACCTTATACATCACAAATATTGTTTTTTTAACTTCTCATACAAACAATTAGGATGAAATTTTTGATTTTTGTCTACTTCTGCTCTGCGCCACATTTCATTCCATAAATGTATAGCGTGTGTTGCTTCATCAAATTCTATAGCTACATTTGGATCAAGAACAACTTGCCACATGCACCCAGGTATTGCACAAAACCAACTTGGAGACTTTACAAAACCTTGCATACTGTATTTTTCAACCATTTGTTTTACTAAACTTGGACCTATTTCTCCCCAATCTAAATCTTCTGGTTTTTTCGACAAGCACACATTGTATGCATCACTTGTTAATATATTTCCTTCTGGAGCCTTAATCAAACAAGAACCTACATGAGTATTTCCTTGTCCTAAAGGCAAAACCTCTTCAGAACAAAAAACAAACGGCTCTGCAAAATTAAACGGCCTCAGACATATAACATCAGTATCTACCCAAAAACCACCTTTATCTGTTAAAAGCTTGTATCGAAAATAATTTGAAAAACCAGAAAAACTTTTATATTCCTTATATTCAAAGATCATGCTTTCTGGTAATATTTCATTCCCATCCTTTACAACCACTCCTTCCGGAACATTATCAATATCACTATATGCGTAAAGGTGTGTTTCATGATTCCAATAAACAAAAGATGATAAGCAGAGCCTCTCCATCGTACTTAATGTGTCTCCGACCCATAAAGTCTGTATTATATCAGCGGATGGTTTAGCCCACCGGTGGACTGGCGACTGACCTAATCTCGGTTCTGTATCACTCATTTACAATATTTGGCCAAAATCGATTTTTAAAATCGCGCAAATATGTTTCAATCGAATCTATATCATCTGTGTCAAACCAGTCCTCATTGACATGTTGCACATTTTCATTATAGTGAAGTTCACATCCCAACAGCTTAGCCTCTATAACCAATCTTGGGCACGTATCTGCTCCGGGCGGCAATAAGCAAAGACCTTTTGCTTTTGCTAATACTTCAAGCGCTTGTTCATATGGTATATTATTCAACTCAATAAAATCTACATTACTTTCATGGCACCATTTCTTTGCTGCTTCGGCGCCTTTCACCCAATTGGGCGAGCCACTAATAGCCCAGAAATTTTGCTTTTGGTCAGCATACTTCTCTCTTAGAGTTTTAATTTTGTCTAACGTTTCACTAGTAAAAACAGATGACAACACAACACACTTGTCTTCCTCCAATTCAAGCTTATCTAAATGAATATTCATTTGTTCCTTTGACATAAAAAATACTTTATTTGCATTCATGAAAAAACTTTCAATAAGTTTGGCGCGCTTGCTATATTCGCAATCGCAATCTTTGCCTTCCATCAGTTTGTGAAGTTCTAAATTACGATATTGACAATATTTGTAATCAAACTCAACAACATTGTAATTTATATCGCCATTTACCAAGGCAGCTGTAATGCCCTCGTCCAGGTTTGTATAATTCCCAAAAATCCAGGTTTTATCAGAATATGAATTAATAAGAGAACTATCTATATCTTGAGAATTGACGCTAATGTGATCTTTGGGTGCCGTAATCGCTAAGGCTTCTAGAGATAATTCTGCACCTCCAAGATATTGATGTGAAAATAGATCACTTACAAAAATGTATTCGGCATTTCTTACCAATTCTTGTCCATATACCGCCTCTGCAAATTTTTTATACATCTTTTCTTCAGAAAAATTCTCTTTTAAGTATTTCTTGAGTTTTTTTGTAAGAGATACATAGTGACCACAATTTTTATAAACATTTCGTAGTTGATCTTTATAGCTTCTTTCTTTAGGATAACACCACATAGATTCAGGTATTATTACTTCGTCCCAAACAGCTTCTTTTTGCACAGGTTGAATATCATATTCTACTCTAGCAAAATGAGGAAAATTTCTAATTTTTTTGGTCTTCTTATCTTTTTTTGGTGCGTATAAGAAATCGCAGTGTCCGCTCCAAGCAGGTGCTATCACAGGCAACTCATTGTAAACTGCTTCAAACATTGGCAGTCCAAAACCTTCCCCATGGGCAAGATTAATTAAAGCTTTAATTTTGGGATGTCTATACAACCCGTGTAATTCTTCTTCCACCATATCGCCATGAAGAAAATATATCTTACATTTAAGATCTTTAAATCTCTTAACTAGTTCTTTTACTCTCCTCCTTGTAAGATTTTTATCCAGATTGGAATTATTTGAAGTATTTATTTTAAGAACCAACCCAACTTCATCATTTTTGAACTCTTCAATGAACCAACGAATTGTATTTTCCATGTTTTTACGAGGACTCCATTGAGCCACAGTTAAAAAATTAAAGTCATATTCAAGATCTAAATCAACTTCCTTAACCTGAACATCTCTAACCGCATAATTAACGGCTGTAATTGGCGTTGTACACCTAAAATCTGGAATTATTTTTCCAGTGGTATTATCTTTTGCTTCATAAGTTGTATTTTCAAACCCATATTTAGCATGATTCGAAACCACAACAACTCGATCCAACATGTTAGCTTTTTCAATCCAGGAACCAGCTACCTTATTTGTTTCAATGCCGGCTGTATATCCAACATTGATTGGCGCCAATTGTTCCCATTCGTTAGGGATTGTTACTTGTAACGATACATCAAATTGCCCCTTTTGCTGTAAGTGATGTGATGTCTTAGCTGTTATCTGATCTAACCATTTTCTTTCTTCTGTGTCTTCCCAGATCCAGCTAGTCTTTCCCCAGTTTATTGGTGTTAAATAAATATCAAAAAAGTCTTCATACATTTTTAAAGACCTTAGTGCAAACCTAGTCTGTTCTCCATATCCAGATCTACTATATGCTGGGCCACGAACTATTATTTTCTTTCTCATGATAGCTCCATCAAAGACCAAGATTGATAATTTTTTCTATTCTCCCAAGAACCATATTTTTCATGTATATCCGTGAAAATTTCGTCCCAGCGATCACAAAAATTCTGAAAATTATAATCTTTCATTACATATTCTCTTCCGGCTTTACCTAAAGCCGCCCTTTCTTTCTTGGACATGTTATATATTTTTAGTAGAGCGTTAACAAAATCTTCTTTTGACACTCTATCTTCGCAAATATATGGAACTTCTTGTGAACCAATAACTGCTTTAGAAGCTGGCTCGATGCCGATGCCAAACCAATTCTCTCCGTCTGTCACTTGTTGCTGTAAACCCCCTGTCATATTTACAATAATTGGAACTTCACAAGCTAGCGATTCAAGTGTTGACAAACCAAAACCTTCAGCATCAGAAATATTAACTGTACAATCAACTAAATTATATAATGCTGCCAGAACTTCTGGTTCATATTTTTCTGTAGAGAACAAAATTTCTCCATTTGTTAAGTTTAGAACTTCCAAGAGCATAAACAAATCTTGTCCATATGGATCATGAGGGTCCGTATGCATGAGAAGTGTTGCCTTATCGTGGCCAACCTGATCTAGAAATTCTTTAAACCAAAACATAATACTTCCTGTCATTTTTCGACGAGCATTTCTGTTATTATAGAAAAACAAAAATTTATCTTTTTTGTAGTCCCTAAAGTGCATGTTTTTAACTTTTTCCATTTCAAGTGAGCTTAATTTCTTGAAGATGTTAGTGTTAACAGCGTGTGGATGGTAAATCCTTCCCACAGTCGGCGATACATTTTTAATAATTTCATCTGTAACTTTAGATATTGTTATAATGACATCATTCGAATCATACATTGGTTTGTTGTACAATGGATAAGGAAAATTATCCCATACATGATAATACACCATTGGCATTAGTGGCCTAATCTCATTTTCTATTTCCCAAAGCCAACCAAAGAATCTCGGGTCTGTCATAAACCACAACACATCTGGTCTTTCATTTCTAATAAGAGAACGAACTGTATCCTGAGTGCCATAATTGTCCACTGGGTAAATCACCCAGTCTTCTCCATATTCTTTTACCGTAACCGGTTGATAATTTTCATGCTTAATTGCTCCACCAAAACTTATAAATTTATATTTACCTGTTTGAAGTAAAGATTCAATCATATATCTTGTTTGAGTGCCAACTCCCGATGGAGATAACGGGTGGTCACTTAATGTAAAAATTTTAATTTTTTCCAATTTAACCTCTACGGACAATAAACCGTTTTTTTGAATTCACAGCCTTCACAAGAAAGACGATTCTTAATATAATTTTTTTTATTAATATTATATAAGGCTTTGTTCAAAAAGTTAATAGCATTTTGAATTCTTTTTTCTCCACTGGTAACTTTAACAAAT
>Ga0114912_1001286_pt1 | contig 11003 bp, 14 predicted proteins | sample MalvirDeepMed_51_FD_89713 | JGI IMG/M metagenome (GOLD analysis project Ga0114912, IMG submission 89713) | Marine viral communities from the Global Malaspina Expedition - Malaspina viral metaG DeepMed_51 | ecosystem: Environmental > Aquatic > Marine > Oceanic | place: Mediterranean Sea...
CATATCATTAGGATTGTGTCCTCCACCCCCTGGGATGAGAGTGGTAATGGTACCATCAAATGCTGCCGAACCTGTACCTGTGCTTATACCAAAACGGTCAGGCATAGCGGTATCTGACAGCATACCTGTAGTTGAGCAGCCAGTTAAAAGTAAGAGTAGTGAAAGTTTTTTCATGAGGGAGTTTCCTTACATTATTTAGTTAGCTAAATTAAATTATTAAACTATAATAAAATTAGACATGAGCACGAAATATAAGATACTGGTGTGCCCCGCCAACGAGGGTGGGTGTGCTTTTTATAGAGCTATAAATCCTTACGAAAAGCTCCAAGAGATTCTCCCAGACAGGGTTGAGGTTAAGTTTGATTTCAACCCCCTAGGATTGGATTTAAAGACTGGCCAGCTACCGCCAGATTTTCCTCATGATTCCCTGAAATGGGCTGATATTGTAGTTGTTAATAACATTTGTAATTTTGGTGGAAATTATACAGCCCGTGTTCTCGGAATGGCCAAAGAATTTGGAAAAATCGTTCACTACGATACCGATGATTTGCTTACCAATCTCTATTCTGGTCATAGGTTAGAATCGGTTTATAAAGATAAGGGATTGAGCGATGTAACTAAGTGGGTTTATAATAACGCTGATTTGGTTACGGTAACCCAAGTTAAATTTGCTAAAAGAATTCAACCTTATGTTCGTGGGATGCTTGCCGTAGTTAAAAATGCGATTGATTACGATTTGCCAGCGTGGACTCATGATAAAGCACCTCCCCCCAATAAAAAGATATGCAGAGTGGGCTGGGCAGGGGGTATTCACCACGAAGAGGATGTTAAAGAGTTCGCTGGTGTCCCTCATAGAGTAAATCAAAGAGTAGGCAAAGAGAGGGTTCATTGGGGTTTCTATGGAAGACCTCCTGGTGAGCGTACAGGTGATGAGGGTAATGATTGGCAGTTCGATGTTTGGGATAATTATAGAAAAATTCTAACCAGAGGATTCAAAGGAGCAAAAAATTGGCAAGTTTATCCAGCGATGAATGCCGATGCGTATGGTATAATGTTTGCCCATATGGATATTGCTATAGCTCCCCTCCAAATGAATGAGTTTAATGATTCTAAGTCTGATATTAAGGTTGCCGAGGCTGGCAGATACCGTGTTCCTCTAGTAGCGTCTGATGTAGGCTGCTATAATGAAACAATTACTAACTGGGAAACTGGGGTTTTGATACCGCCAGACGCTCCCAAGTCTGAGTGGGTTAGAGTCCTCTCTAAGCTGGTTCGCGATAAAAAGTTAAGAGAGAGAATGGGAAATAACCTTCACGAAATTACTGAAGACTTATTTGATTTAAATAAAGTTGTTTCAGATCGTGTTGAAATGTATGATGCGTTAATGGTGGCCCAAAAAAATGCTCTTCTTACTAATCTTAGAGAGAGGATTGAGAGTTGAAATTAAACCCAAAAGACGGGTACACAATTACTGTACCTAAGAAAACTTTTAAACATTCAGGAGATTTGGGTGATATAATATTCTCGCTTCCAACAATTAGGGAATTGGGTGGTGGGATTCTATTTTTAGATCCGAACGGCGGGGAGTCGGAGCCTCTTATTGACTGGGGTGACGGAAGGTTCACTAGGACAAAATTAACTAAGGATTCTATTGATGGCATTAAACCTTTACTTGAACTTCAAGATTATATTGAGGAAGTCAGGTACTGGAATGGAGAATCTGTAGATTTTAACCTTGATAGATTTAGAGAGCATGTTGTGTTTAATAATTTATCAGATTCCCACTTGGCCACTTGTAATCTTCCAATTAGTGTCCGTGATGAGAAGTGGCTAAGTGTTCCGTCTGCACTTCCTGCTATTGATGGTAAGACTATAGCTCTGGCTAGGAGCTGTCGTTATCATGGTAATTATTCTTTCTGGGAGGGTCTTGATAAAGATATTGTCGAAAAGGCTTTTTTCCTTGGGTGGGAGAGAGAGTATGAGTACTTTGTTTACACCTTCCCTCACATGGCGGAAGTACCTCGTTTGACCGTCGAGAGCCTCCTAGAAATGGCCCAGATCTTGGAGGGCGTAGAACTATTTATAGGTAATCAAGGTCTTCCACACGCGATTGCAGAGGCTCTCAAGCGCCCTCTAATCAACGAGGTCTTCCGCGCTGGACCAGGGCCAGCAGCTATATTCAAACGCGAAGGAGCAGAATATGTCTAAAGTAGTATTTATAGATGATTTTCCTGACGGAACAGGTGGGGCTGAACAGGTTAACAGGGTTGTTGGTGATCATTTTGATGTTGAGTGGTTAAAATCAGATGAGATAACTAAGCTTGGTGCCAACGATTTCTATATTTTAGGTAATATATCATTAATGCACCCAGGGATAATAGATGCCATCGTTGCTGAGAACCTAAATTATGTTATATTAGAGCACGATTATAAAATTTGCTCCTCCAGGCACCCATGGAGCTACGAAGGGTGTATAGTTCCAGAAGAAGAGCGAATTAACTATGACCTTTATAAAAATGCCAAGGCCGTATTTGTTCAAACCACAGATCACTTAAATGTTTTTAAAGCTAATGGTGTTAAAGCTAATTTTATTAATTTAAAATCTACGCTATGGTCTGACGAAGATTTGGATCTCCTAGAAGTTTACTGGAGGAAGACTGAAATAGAACCTAGAGATTGGACATGTGCTGTAGTAAATAGTTCAAACTGGATTAAAAATACTGAGGGAGCAATTGCTTTTTGTAAAGAGGCCCGATTGGATTATACTTTGATACACCCAAATGACAAGCGTTCAGTCTTCATTTTTAATCTATCTAGGCATCCCTCTCTGGTGTTTTTCCCCTTGGCTAGAGAGTCGTGCTGTAGGCTGGTTGTTGAGGCTCGTTGCCTGAACATGAATGTAATTACCAGCATCAACTACGGCGCAGTATTGGAACCTTGGTATGAAATGTCGGGGTTGGAACTCATAGAGTTTCTTCGCAAGAGTACTAAGAAAAATTTGAAGAAGATCAAAAAGTATCTGCCATGAAAATAGATTTACGAGAAGTACCCATATACTGGGCGACAATAGAAAAGAATAAAGAGCGGCACGGTAAAATGTACCGTATGTTTGAGCGATTAGGATTTAAAGAGCTTCACAAGTTAAACGGTCCCATTGCTGATCCATATACCGTTGGTATAGCAGAAACTCACATACGCGGTTTAAGTAACGATCTTCCTCTACTCATGATGGAGGATGATTGTATGGAAACAGAACATTTCGTGCCTGAATTAGAAATTCCTGATGATTGTGACGCTTTGTATTTAGGGACTTCTTGGTTTGGTATGCTGCGTGGAGTCTCAACTTTTCGTGCTTGTATAAGTTCTGACTTTAGTGATGTCTATGTTAGGCCTTACAACATGTTGGGAGTCCACGCAGTTCTTTACCTGTCTGAAGATTATAGAGATAAGGCTGTGAATCTTTTGGGATCATTTAAAAATAATCCTGGGTCCTTTGGTTGTGATGAGTGCTTAGCTAAGGACATGGTTAATAACAATATTTTAGCAGTTAAAAAGCCCTTCTTCTATCAAAATGATGGACACAGCGAGGAGGAAACTCTTCGTCCCTTAAATCCCTATTTTTAATATGTTATTAAGTTTATTAATTTGCAGCTTAAAGGATAGACAAGGGTATCTAGAAAGGCTTATGCAGATTTTAGATCCCCAGCTCTCAGGCATTGAAGACAAGGTAGAGGTTATTGTTGAGCTTGATAATGGAGAAAGATCTATAGGAGCCAAAAGGAATGCTCTTCTGGATAAGGCCAAAGGTGAGTACTTAGCATTCATTGACGATGATGACATTATTTCTTTTGATTATGTAAGTAAGATTATGTCTGCTTTGGAGACTAAGCCTGATACGGTCGGTATACATCTGCTTCATTTTAATGATGGAAATTTTGCAGGGCTTACCTATCATAGTTTGAAGTACAAATCTTGGTTTGAGAATCAGGATAAGACTACTGGCCTAATGAGGTACTATAGGAATCCCAATCATTTAAACCCTGTTAAGCGGGAGTATGCCCTTCAAACTAGATTTCCTGAGATATCTATGGGAGAAGATAAGGACTATTCCAGTAGCATCTTACAACATCTGAAGACCGAAGAATATATTGTTGAACCTATTTATTATTATTTGCATAGGACTAACAAATCTAATGTATGAACATTATTTAACATTACTTAACGATTTAAAAATTGTAAAAGAAGAGATTCCTATTTGTATAGAGACTGGTTCTCACAGAGGAGGAGGATCTTGGACTTTTTACAATTTTTTTGATGAAGTTTTTAGCATCGAATTATCTGATAGTTTGTTTGAGCATTGTACTAGTACCTATCAAGGAGAAAAGTTAACTTTTTTAAAGGGAGCAAGTACGGATTTACTGCCTGATATAGTTTCATCCATTTCTGAAAAATACTTTTTGTTTCTGGATGCCCACGGTTCAGGAGGAGGCACCACATTTGACCCAAATATAGGAAGGTTTGGAAGTCCAGTGCTTCAAGAAATAGAGTGTGTAAAAGATAATCTTCCTGAGTGGTTAATTGTTGACGATATTAGAGATTTTGATAGACTAGAAACTTACCCTTCACGGGAAGAAATAATTCAAAAAGTCGCAGAGATAGGGGATTATGAAGAACCCATAGTGAAATACCATATCGAAGATGGCAATTCCCTTCATCCTCAATTTTTTTGCTTTAAAAAGAGATGAAAAAGTTACTACTGATCCAGCCTGGGGCGTTTGGTGATATACTTATTTGTGCTCCTATAGCCAAATGGTATGCCGACCAGGGATATAAAGTTTCATGGCCTGTGAGAGAGAAATTTTTATCAACAATTCAATCCTTTAATTACGTAACTCCCGTAGTATTGTCGGAAGAGGTATTGGATAAAGACTGGCTTCGATCTGATGTTATGAAAATTCTTCCTATGAGAGAAGAATACGATAAGGTTATCAATTTAGCAGATCGTGGCCCTCACCCCACTGCCCAACAACTCTCCGAAAATTCTGAAGCATGTAAGTATAGGTTAGCAGAGGTTCCTTTTGAGGAAAAATATAATCTACAGTGGAATAGAAACGAAGAACGGGAAAACCATATCTATAATACTTATGTATTCGATGATGAGTATGCTTTTGTTCATTCCAGTTCCTCAGATGAAGAGGAGTTGAGTCTTCCTGCCATATCTTTGCCAGTAGTTGAGAATCATGCCCCAGAGGGATATACCATTTTTGATTGGTACAAAGTCCTGATTAGTGCTAAGGAAATTTACTGCACTGAAAGTGCTATACATTGTTTTTGTGATGGGATAGCACATGATTTGGTCGCAGACAGGTATCTTTTGCCCAGGGAAGCAGGTAAAGGGCAGCTTTTAACAACTTCAAGCTTTTGGAATAAGAGGTACTTTCATGGTAATTAAAGTTGAAATTTCTGTGGGCGAGCTTCTTGATAAAATTTCGATTTTGAAAATTAAGTCCTCCAAAATTAGAGACCCAGAAAAGCTAAAGTATATCAAGCTTGAGGTAAAAAATTTAATTTCTGTAGCGGTAGAGTTTGGGGTCATGGATGATGCTATTATTATTCAATTAGTTGAAATAAATTCCCGTTTATGGGATATAGAAGACGATATTAGAAAACTAGAAAAAGAAAAAAATTTTTCACATGATTTCATAAGATTAGCTAGATTAGTTTATACTACTAATGACGAGAGATTTTCAATTAAAAATAAGGCGGATAAAAAGTATAATTCAACTATTAGAGAACAGAAATCTTATGAGGAACATGGAGCTTAAAAATGGGTGAACTATTTATACATGATTTAGCCCCCTACATTGATTTATACGGTTGTACTTCTTTTGTAGAGACTGGGACTGGCAAGGGTACGGGCGTTGAACACGCTTTAAGATACCCCTTCACTGAGCTGTACAGTATAGAAATTACGCCGCAGCTTTACGATGAATGCTCTAATAAGTTTACGGACGAAAGGCTGACGCTTGTGAATGCTGACTCGCTTACTGGATTAACACAAGTATTACAGAGTCTTAGTGATAATTCTTGTTTATTTTGGTTAGATGCCCATTTTCCTGGGGCGGATTTTCATTTTAACAGCTATGATCATTTGATTGATCAACCGAAGCTACACAAGCCTTTAAATGAGGAGGTAAAATTAATTTCTTCTGAGCGGCCTGATTTTAAGGATGTGTTTATCATTGACGATCTCCAGATATATGAGGAAGGGCCGTTTGAGATACAGATGAAAGAGTTCAAAGAAGAGTATGGAGAGGATGGGTTAGATTTTGTAGAGGACGCTTTTGGCGATACACATAATTTTGCACGAGATTATCGCCATCAGGGGTTTTTAATTCTTACTCCAAGAGAGAATCAAAATGAAGTATGATAAAACGCTATTACAAACTGTTCAGGGAACTAGTCCATTGATTCCCAAACATATTTACAAAGATAAAACTTTGGAGCTTCCTGATGTGCTGTCCATTAATCAACGATATATGGGCGCTGGAATGTCTCAAAATTACTTTTCATTGCCCTGGTTTGAAGCGTATTTCGATACTCATAATTTTGAGTACATTGTAGAATTTGGTAGCCAAAAGGGTTGCCTTAGTACTTACTTTGCAAACTTTGCAGGGATAACTGAAAAAGTATTTTTTGAAACCTATGAGTTATTTCCTGACAAAGATTGGTATTCACGAGAAAACGAAGGTGCGGGACATTGGTATGAACAGTTGGCTTCCATTTCTCCTTATATAAATTATTTTCACAAAGATGTATTTGGGGAAGAAGTAATTACACATATTAAGGAAAATATAGCTGATTTAAAAACTTTTATCTTTTGTGATGGAGGAGACAAGCCTCAAGAATTTAATACATACGCACCCATGTTAAAAGTGGGGGATTGCATAGCAGTCCATGACTGGGGACAGGAGATAAGTATGGAAAGTATTCACCATACTTTCCAGAACTACGGATTTGAGATAGATGAGAAGTTTGCTGTATCTGCTCAAAAACACGGCACCTTAATAATGCCTTTTATAAAGATTAAATAATGGACACCAAGGTTGATTTACTAATTCAAGGAGGAATTTGGGATAACACCTATTTTACGGCTCTGAGTTATTTGCCCTTAGATTTTGTGAATAAGGTTATTATTTCTACTTGGGATTATGAAGAGGAGAAGTGCTCCTCCTATGAGTCGAATGACAGGATAGAATATATATTTTCAACTCCTCCTGAACATGATGGGGGAGGAAATTTAAATTATCAAATTATATCCTCATCTGAGGGCTTAAAAAGATGTACTACAGATGTTGTTATAAAAACTAGATCCGATCAAACAATTAAATTTGAAGATATGAAAGTATTGAATACTTTTTATAATAAATTCCATGAAGATCGTGAAATTTTTGTCATTGGAATGGGAACCCACCATCCATACCATCCTCAGGATCACTTGTTTTGGGGGAGGCGTGAGGATCTTATAAATTTATTTGACCTTCCTTTTGAAACCGCTGAAGCTACCTACGGTCCTCATACTGATTTTGCTACTAATACTCTGCGTGGACCAATTCATTTGGGCGTTCACTATTATGCAAGATTTAGTGACACAGCAAAGAAGCATGCTGCCGATCCCAAAGAGTACTTATTAGACGCAGCTCCCAAAAGACAGGAAGCCTTTGATGAATACAATAGAATTCGAAATATAGCGTTTAAACCCTTCCCTAGAATTTCTATGGATTGGCATAAGTATGGTCAGGGTTACATGTACCAAGGCTATTCGGAACAAGGAGAGGTGTACCATGATGAGGCGTGGTCGTGATTCTCAAGGGGCATTCAGGATGCTCCTTAGAGCTAACTGATGATGGCATTGTAAGAAAAACATCCAGGGATAAACCTTACAATACGAGACTATCCTCTCAAATAGAGAAACAAAAAGCTTTTTGTCACCCTTCTATTCGTACTCCGCGAATTTTTACTTCTGGGATAAAAAATGGGTTAGTTTATTGTGACATGGAATATATTCAAGGAGTAAGTTTTCAAGAGTACTGTGCTTATACCCCCTACCATGATATTAAACAACTATTTGATAAATTACTGACTACTAATAATCAGACAAAAGATTGTACAAAAGAGATATACACAAAATGCTTATCTTTGAGTGGGTTTCCCATGGAGATGCTTGAGGAAGTTTCTTGGGAGATTCCTGTTGGAGCTTGTCATGGAGATTTAACTTTCGAAAATATTTTAGTTAAAAATAATAATGTATATGTTATAGATTTTCTTGATTCGTTTATTGAATCGTCTTTAATAGACCAGTCGAAACTAATGCAGGATACCTTCTGCGCGTGGTCTTTCAGAGATAAAAACTATGTTCCATGGCATCACCTTTATATGTTAAATAATTTAATTCATGATAAAAGAAAGTACATTCTCTTGTTGATTCATTTGTATAGAATAGTACCTTACAGTAACAAGAAAATAACGGACTTATTAAAATGCAAAATTCAGAAAGTAAAAGAGACACTAAAAAGATTTTAATCATCCCAGCTGCTGGACGATCTACACGCTATCAAGGCAGTAGACCCAAGTGGCTTCTTACTCATCCTCATGGGCGCTTGATGATAGAGGAGGTAGTTGCGGGCTTAAATCTAGATGACTATGATGAAACTCACATCGTTATATTGAAGGAGCATTGCGAAGACCACGCGGCAGATGTAAAAATTCGTCAAATTTTCGGAGAAGCTTTCAACATTACTATTTTGGAGGATCCTACCTATAGCGCTCCTGAGACAGTCGTAAAATGCATTGAAAGAAATAGTCTAGAGGGTACAATCATAGTAAAAGATTGCGATGGGCTAGTCTCTTTTGATATGCCCGTTACTGATAAATTTGTTATCGGTTTGGATATTCACACCCAGCCCGTAAAAAATATTACAGCTAAATCTTTTATTCAGTATGATGAAAATAATATCATAAAAAATATAGTAGAAAAGAGGGTGATATCTGATTTAATTTCTCTAGGGGTTTACTCTATTCCTAGTCACTTACTTCTTGAATCGTATAGAGCTTTGTCTTCTGTGGCAACATCTGAGCTGTACTTTAGTCATCTTATTTCTTTTTTAATTTCAAATGGAGAAACTTTCTCTCTGGTTTTGGCCGATGCCTTTTTGGACTGGGGAACATCAGAGGAATGGCATGAGTATACCTCTAACCTTCGTACCTATGTTTTTGATATAGATGGAATTTTCTTAGAAAATAGAGGACGGTACGGCAAGGAGACTTGGGAAAATACCTTTATCCCTATAGAGGAAAATATAAAAGTATTAAAGCAATTAAGCGATAGCGGAGCGGAAATAATTTTTATAACGAGTAGGACTGACGAATATTTGAACAAGTTTAAAGATTACCTGTTGAGTAACAATATTAATTATAAGGTTATTATTAGTGATTGTAACCACAACAAGAGAATTATTGTTAATGATTTTTCCGCTACCAATCCATACCCCTCTTGCGAAGCCCTTAATATTCCTAGAAATGGGCGACTAGCCGACTACCTATGAACATTCTAATTACAGGAGGGGCGGGCTTTGTAGGCTCTCAGGTGGGTCACTACCTTGAAGGGAGAGGTCACACCGTTTATTTGTTTGATAACATGAGTTATGGGCATGTTGATAATTTGAGTGTAAATGGGCAGTCCATAGGAGAGTTTATAAAAGGAGATGTACGGGAGTATTGTGATCATCTATTGAGAGAGAAAGAAATAGAGGCTGTGCTGCATTTCGCAGGAGTTGCTCCCCTTCCTGATTGTCAGTCAGACCCCTATAACGCTATTGATAATAATGTCGCAGGCACCGCCTGTGTCTTAGAAAGTTGTAGATTGGGGGGCGTAAAAAAGATCGTATTCGCCAGCACTTCAGCTATGTATGAAAAATGCAAAAAAACCCCATTTTTTGAAGATCAAGTAGAAAAAACTCCTGATTTAATTTACCCTCTTACTAAGCTTCAATGTGAATTATTGTGTCAAAGTTTTGTTGAAAATTACAACATGGATATTGTGTCTCTTCGCTTTTTTAATGTTTATGGACCTCATCAGGATTTTAAGAGAAAACATCCTCCTCTCATGGGATACATCATTAAGTCTTTATTAAATAAGGAAGGGCCGACATTCTTTTCAGATGGGAACCAAAAAAGAGATTATATTTATGTTACTGATTTAGCAAATATGGTGGAGCGCGTATTGTGTAAGGATGGTCTGTCTGGGGAGGTATTTAATGTCTGTAGTGGAGAAGTAAAATCAGTCCGTGAGATATACGACTTGTACCAGAAAGAGTTTAATTTACGCATTGATCCTACTTTTTCCAAGTCGGAACATTTCTGGGATCAGTATGAGTCTCTTTTTATAGAGCCTTATCCCTTGAATAGAAATAGAATTGTTGAGGAAGTTAATAAGTTTAGTGTAGGCTCTTACGATAAGGCCCAGAGGGTGCTAGGTTGGGAGCCTGAAGTAGGTTATGAGGAGGGAATAAGCTGTTGCACAGCTTTCGCTCTATCTGCACAGGAGACACTATAATAAATCATGGACTATGTAAATCTAGATTATGGCACATAAAGAGCAAAAGGAATTCTGTTTGTCTATAAAAAGACAGTTTCCCAAGTATTTTGAAAACAAAATAGTTTTAGATATAGGAAGTGGGGATGTGAATGGCAATAACAATCATTATTTCAAAGATTGTTTTGTCCTAGGAAATGATGTAGGTTATGGTCCCAATGTTCACCTTCTAGGCTTTGCTCACGAACTTCCTTTTATTGATGAATACTTTGATACCATTATCTCGACTGAGTGTTTGGAGCATGATAGGCACTATGATAAAACTTTAAATGCTGCTGTTCGTATGCTAAAGAGTGGAGGCTTGTATGTCTTTACATGCGCTACTACTGGGCGACCAGAGCATGGTACA
>Ga0114912_1001288_pt1 | contig 10997 bp, 14 predicted proteins | sample MalvirDeepMed_51_FD_89713 | JGI IMG/M metagenome (GOLD analysis project Ga0114912, IMG submission 89713) | Marine viral communities from the Global Malaspina Expedition - Malaspina viral metaG DeepMed_51 | ecosystem: Environmental > Aquatic > Marine > Oceanic | place: Mediterranean Sea...
GAGTTGGCGAAGGGCAAGAGCCTGCGCTCGATTTGCGACAACGACGACAGCCAGCCGCACTGGGTCACGGTGCTGCAGGCGGTGCAGCGAGACGAGGACTTGTATGAGATGTATGCGAAGGCTCGTGCGATCGGTGCCGAGGTGTTGGCAGATGAGATGCACGACCTGGCACGACAGCCATTGCCGACGGACCTCGACCCACGTCACATGAATGCCGAGGTGCAACGCAGACGTCTCGAGGTGGATACACTCAAGTGGACATTTGCCAGGCAACAGCCTCGCGGTGTGCGCCACAAGAAGGAAGACGTCGATGCTCAAGGCGGCACGACGGTGCTGGTATGGGGTGGCGGTGATGATGAAGCAATGCCACCGAAGCAGAGCGCGGACGTATTAAAGCTGGTGAAGAGCGATGCCGAAGAAGGGTGAGTACTCGAGCAGCGCAAGCAAACGCAGCAAGCAGCAGCGGGCATACAACAGCAAGCCAGGCTCGAAGAAGGACAGAGCAAGCCGCAACGCAGCACGGGCCAAGATGAAAGCGAAGGGCAGTGGCTCCGATGTAGATCATCGCGACGGCAACCCACGCAACAATGCACGCGGTAACCTGCGGCTGCTGAGTAAGAGCACCAACAGGGCGAGGTACTAACGATGCCGAAGAAGAAGCGTAACCCAGTTGCCAAGCAGTTGAGCCGTAAGCGCTACCGACCACGGGTAGTCAAGTCGGGTAAGGCGTACTCAAGGAAGAAGCGGTAGTGGTTTGCCGGAGTTTTAGTGGCGGCGCGACGCATATCATTTCGCGCGAGGCCGGCGCAGTTGCGTCTCATCCGCAGCTACCCCCAAAGCTTTTTCTATTTTTGTGCGTGAGTTGCGCGCAACTTCAGCTAACTCATTGATACATATGCGCTGACCTGGTGGCTGCTGACCTGTTGGGTCGACGGAGACATTTATTTTTCTGAGGCGCCGACCCCCCGTACACCCCAAAACTCGGGCGCCGGTTGCTATAGCGATTATGTAGGTTTTGAATGGAGCCACTCACACACACTGAGGTCGTCTACTCTGCATTCACATTCCGCTCCCAGCGTGACAGCTACGCGCTGATGGTAGTCGTGGATGGCTTCGAGGACGCGGAGCAGGCACAGTCGCATCTCGAGGCGTTCATGCCGCTACTGACGATGGAAGCTTCCTCGACGGTGCATTAGGCGTGCAAGTAACGATACCCTACACGCCGCGCCCCCTGCAGGCACGACTGCACCAGGAGCTTACCAAGCATCGCTGGTCTGTGGTCGTGTGCCATCGCAGATGGGGCAAGACGGTCGCGGCAATCAATCATCTACTGCGCGACGCCGTGCTGTGTCAGAAGCAGTCACCGCGCTTTCACTACATAGCGCCCACCTACCGAATGGCGAAACAGGTAGCGTGGGATTATGTACACCAGTTTGCCGGCGCCATACCGGGGGTGAAGTTTAACGAGACGGAGTTGAGGTGCGACCTGCCCAATGGCGCCAGGCTATCGCTTCTCGGTGGCGATGATCCTAGCAGGCTCCGTGGGATTTACAGTGACGGGATTTGCATAGACGAAACCGCGGACATGCCCGAGAGCGTATTCCCCGAGGTGCTCCGGCCGGCGCTGGCCGATCGCGGCGGTTACGCAATATTTATTGGTACGCCACGCGGGCACAACGCTTTCTTTGATTACTGGCAGCTGGCTGCCGAGGAGAAGGGTTGGTATCGGGTGATGTTCAAGGCATCCGAGACCGCGATACTTGCACCGGAGGAACTCGAAGCGGCGCGTGGTGCCATGACGCCGGAGCAGTACGACCAGGAATTTGAGTGCTCCTTTATCGCAGCGGTGCCCGGCGCCATATTCGGCAGGGAGCTACAGGCGATCGAGGAGAAGGGGCAGGTCACCCACGTCCCGCATGACCCGGGAGTTCGGGTGGATACCTATTGGGATCTGGGGATTGGAGACGCCACCAGCATTTGGTTTACACAGTCGGCAGGCCGAGGCGCACTACATGTCATTGATTTTTTTGAAGCACGCGGCGAGGGCTTGCCGTTTTATGCGCGTGTCCTGGATGAAAAGGGTTACCTCTACGGCACGCACAACGCACCGCATGACATCGAGGTGCGAGAGATGGGCACCGGCAAAAGCCGCCGGGAAGCGGCATGGGATTTAGGAATTAATTTTAGGGTCGTTCCCAAGCTCCCGATCGAGGATGGACTGCACGCAGGCAAGCTGCTGATACCGCGGTGTTGGTTCGATGCCGACAACTGCAAGCAGGGGCTCGACGCGCTGCGCTTTTATCATCGCGCTTACGACGAGCGCAATCGCACGTTCCGCACCAGCGTCGTGCATGACTGGAGTAGTCACGCGGCCGATGCCTGGCGCTACTGCGCAATAGGTTTGCGGGAGAGCCCCCTCGGGGGAACGCCACCGCAGGCAGTCGCACACACGGCCTACAACCCGCTACAGAATTATGAAGACCAGCCGGTGCTGGGATAGGAGAAGGTTATGGGATTTTTGATGCCGAAGCAGCCGGATATAAAGATGCCGGCAATACCACCGCCTCCACCGCTCCCGCCGGTGGCAGCGGTTTCCGCCCAGGGTGGCGAGGAAGAGAAAACCAAGGAAAGACTGAGAAGGAAAAAGGGCATTAGCTCGACCGTTCTCACGGGGCTGCTGCCGGAACAGGTGCCGGTCACTACCCCTCACCTGTTATCACCAGCCACCTCAAGCACAGGATAATTCGATGACCAGTCAAATAAGTGCCGTCGTCAAAAAGGTCGCTTCAAAGATTATAAAACCCGACGAAAAGCCGGCCCCCATAGCGCCGATCAAGAAGATCGCCCCGAAGATCACCCCGGGCGCAGCTACCGCAATCGGCGAGGAGCCCGGCGAGGACGCCCCGGTCACCAGCAAGGCGAAAAAGAAAAAGCCGACCCCATATGATCCCGTACTGACGACTCCTTACGGCGATATAGGGACGGCGCCGGTGGCGAAGAAAACATTGCTGGGGGCCTAGATGCCTGCAGATAAAACTGCCGTCACGTTAATGCGCAGACTGGAGCGGCTCCAGGAACAGCGCTCGACCTGGGAAGCGCACTGGCAGGAAATCGCTGACTTCATGCGCCCACGCAAGGCCGACATCACCAAGAAATCGCAGACGCCCGGCGCCAAGCGCTCGGAACTAATCTACGACGGCACCGCAATCAACGCCGCGGAACTACTGAGTGCGTCCCTGCATGGCATGTTGACCAATATGTCGACCCCGTGGTTCAGCCTGCGTTTTACCAACCCTGAGTTGAACGACGACGACGAGGCCAAGGAGTGGCTCGAGTTGACCGAGGGGGTGATGTACCAGGCGTTCCACCGCTCCAACTTCCAGGAACAGATCCACGAGTTGTACGACGACCTGATATTGTTTGGCACCGGCGTCATGCTGGTGGAATCCGACCCCGACACGACGTTCCGTTTTTCCACCCGACACATTGCCGAGTGTTTCCTCGCGGAAGACCAGAAGGGTCGTGTCGACACGGTGTACCGGAAGTTTCGTATGTTTGCCCGCGCTGCCATCAATCAGTTTGGCGCCGACAACGTAAGTCAGAAGATACTCAAGACCGAGGAACGCGACCCCTACGATCAGGTTACCATCGTGCATGTGGTCATGCCGCGCGACGATCGCGACAAAGGCAAGATCGACAAGATCAACAAACCGTTCGCGAGCTACTACCTCGACCCCGAGGAGCGCAAGGTACTCTCGGAGAGCGGCTTTGACGAACTCCCGTACGTTGTACCCAGGTGGTTGAAATCCTCGTATGAGCTTGGGTACGGACGATCACCTTCCATGAATGCCCTTTCCGATACCAAAGTCTTGTCGAAGATGTCGGAGATCACACTCCGCGCTGCGCAAAAGCAGATCGACCCTCCACTGCTCGTGCCGGACGATGGCTTCATGCTGCCGATCCGAACCGTGCCCGGCGGGCTCAACTTCTATCGATCGGGAACACGCGACCGCATCGAGCCCCTGAACATTGGTGCCAACCAGCCGCTCGGCCTCAACATGGAAGAGCAACGTCGCAACGCGATACGACAGGCGTTCTATGTCGACCAGCTGATTATGAGCCAGGGTCCGCAGATGACCGCGACGGAAGTGTTGCAGAGGACAGAAGAAAAGATGCGCCTGCTCGGGCCCGTGTTGGGTCGCCTGCAGGCGGAATTGTTGCAGCCGTTAATCGGCCGGTGCTGGAATATTATGCTCCGAGCGGAACAGCTGCCCGAGGCGCCGCCGGATCTGGCGAACGATCGCATCGAAATCGAGTATGTGTCACCCCTTGCAAAAGCACAGAAACAATCCGAAGTGCAGGGCGTGGTGCGCATGATCGAAATGATGCAGCCGATCGCTTCCCTCGATCCCGCAGCCCTCGACCATATCGACACCGATGGCCTGGCACGCCACGTCATTAACGTCTTGGGCGTGCCGGCAAGCGTTGTCCGCGGTGCCTTCGAGGTCGAGATGATCCGAGCGCAGCGTGCGCAGCAACAGCAACAACAGGCAGAGATGCAGCAGCAAATGGCGGCGGCTGAAGCTGCCGGCAAGGCAGCGCCGGCGGTTAAGGCGGCAGCCGATCTTCCCGCGGAGATGAGCGCACCGCCGCTTGAGGCTGTCGGTTGACGCCGCAAGACTTACGCGCGGCATACCGCGCGCTGTTCAACACCGACGACGGCCAGGTCGTACTGGAAGACCTACAGATACGCTTCCACGTACACCGCCCGGTGTTCAGCACAGAGGCGAATGAAACGGCATTTCGCGACGGGCAGCGGAGCGTTGTCTTGATGATACAGGGATTTTTGAAGGACTTACCACAACAACCAGAGGAGATTGAGATCGATGGCTGACGAACAGGTAGCGGACGCTCCGGTAGAAGCCGGGGAAGCGACGTCTGGAGAAGTTAGCTGGCGGGAAAGCCTGCCGGAAGATATACGCGATCACCAAAGTCTGCAGGGTTTTGAGGATGTAGGCACGCTCGCCAAGAGCTTCGTTCATGCACAGAGCATGGTCGGTGCCGACAAGATGGTAATCCCCGGCAAGTGGGCCGACGAGACAGACTGGAACGGTGTCTATGACAAGCTCGGCCGGCCGAAGGATGGCGCCGGCTACGAATTTGATACGTCCGGCCTTCCCGAGGGCGAAACTGTCAACGAGGATTTTGTTGGTTGGTTCCGCAACTCCGCACACAAGCACGGCTTTAACCAGAAGCAGGCGCAGGGCTTGATGGCGGACTACATGGAGTATGCCGCGACCGAGCAGTCCCAGGGGGTGGCCGATGTCGAGACGGGGCGCGTCCAGGCGATGGCGGATCTAAAGAGAGAGTTTGGCCGGGCCTACGACGAACGCATCACGCTGGGCAATCAGTTCATCGATCGTTTTGCCGTGCCGGAGTTGACGCACCTCGTTCTGCAGGACGGAACGCCGCTGCGCAATCACCCGGCATTTATCAAGACCTTGATCAACACGCAGAGCTGGGTCGCCGACAACATCGGCGAAGACCAGGCGATAACGTCGGGCGATAGCAGTGCGTACACGCCGGCGGAAGCGCAGAAAGAGATAGACGAATTAATGCGTCCCGATTCACCTTATTGGGATCGCAGACACTCGCAGCACGGCGGGACAGTGCAGCGGGTGCAGGAACTTATGGGATACGTCCATCCAGATATGGAAGCAGCCCCATAACCGTTGAGGTGTTACGCCGGCCGATAAGCGACAGCCCCGTCGGCAAGACACCGAGACGTCAAGTCGGGACAAGCGCAAGCCCCCGCAAAACTTAAAGCACTGGTCCGTCATTGTGACGGGTAGCCGCTCAACTGATGTCGTGAAAGGAGTGTACCGTTATGAGTACACAAATCACGACTGCCTTTGTGCAACAGTTCAGCGCTAACGTGCAGATGTTGTCACAACAGAAAGGCAGTCTCCTTAGACGCGCCGTACGTGAAGAGCCTGTAACTGGCGAGAAAGCGTTTTTCGACCAGGTAGGTTCGGCTACGGCCGCCAAGAAGACGTCGCGTCACGGTGATACACCGATTTCTGACACGCCTCACTCGAGGCGGATGGTCACGATGGATCACTGGGAATATGCCGACCTTATCGACGATGCTGATAAGGTTGCCATGTTAATTGACCCGACGTCGAGTTACGCAAACGCTGCGGCGTATGCAATCGGACGTGCAGTCGACACCGCAATTATAGACGCGGCTGACGGTACTGCACTGACGGGTAAGTCTGGAAGCACCTCTACGGCGCTTCCAGCTGGTCAGATTGTTGGCGTTGCTTCGCCAGCGGCCGGGCTAACAATCGCAAAGATGGTCAATGCGAAAAAGATACTTGACCAGAACAATGTTGATCCGTCGATCAAGCGGTATATCGCTGTTCATCCAGAACAGATTGAAGACCTCTTGAACGACAGCACCGTAACCAGTGCCGACTACAATACGGTCAAGGCATTGGTACAAGGTGACATCAACACCTTCATGGGTTTTGAGTTCATTACCTCGACCCGGTTGAATACCGACAGTTCGTCCTACCGCCAGGTTCTGGCGTGGGCCGAGGACGGTATTACACTGGCGATGGGCAAAGACCTGATGACCCAGATCACCCAGAGAGCGGATAAGTCCTACTCGACCCAAGTCTATGTGTGTGCACAGTTTGGTGCCACGCGCATGGAAGAGGAAAAAGTAGTTCAGATCCTCTGCTCAGAATAGGGGGGCTGAACAATGGCTAATGTCAATCAGACCCTTGCCAGTAATCATCTGGCATCACCGCGTGTACACAGCCCGTCCTACCAGTTGCATGGTTCGATGCGTGTTGCGTGCGGAACTATTGCGCTGGCGGCAGGCGATCTGTCTGCCGGCGATACCATCATGTTGGCTCCAATTCCGACCAACGCTGCGGTAGTTAGTATCAAGATCTACAATGACGATCTTGACTCTGGCACAACCGTAACGATGCACGTCGGGTTGTATACGGCAGACGGTAACGTGACGGCAAAAGACGTTGACGCTTATGCAAGTGCGACGACCGATCTGAGGGCCGCTGTGCTCACGGGTACGGAAGTTGCGTTTGAAGCGCGCAATGTCAATACGATGGGGCAGCGCGTCTGGGAAGATGCTGGCGACAGCACCGATCCTGGGGGCTACTACTTCATAGGTCTTGAAACCGACGCCGCAGGCGACACCGCCGGCGATCTGTCGTACCTCATTACCTACGTCATCGACTAAAGGAGCGGGAGAGGTAGCGTTCGCGCCTCTCCCCTTTCTTTGCGTCGTTACGTTGAAAACATTTTGACCCCGGCGGAAGCGGAAACGCTCGTGGGGTTCAACGGGAAAGTGCCCTTTGACATCGGCGCAATCCCCAAGGTAGTCGGTGAGATGGAGCGCCTCGGCGCTGTCGTGACACCGAAAAGTTATTGCAGGATCGAAGGCAAGTCTGACGGGCACGACTGGCACGTTGATACCGGCGACAGCAACCACATGCCCTGGTGCGCATGGAGTGCATCGGTTTTGCTGACCCCGCCCGATCGATTTGAAGGTGGCGCATTCCAGTTTGCCGACCCGTCCGAGGAGCACTCGGCGCATTACCTGGACGCAATTATTTACACGTCCGACGAACGGCATCGGGTGTTGCCGCACCAAGGAAGCAGAAAAGTATTGCTGGTATTTTTAGGAGCCGACAATGGCGAGTGAAGTTGACATCATTAATTCCGCGCTAAACATGGTCGGCGCAAGCAACATTATTTCCCGCAGCGAAGACAGCAAGTCCGCGCGGATTACCAACCAACGCTACGACTACGTGAGGGACGCCGTGCTCCGGGCCCATCCGTGGAACTGCGCGATCTCCCGCGTCGAAATCGCTGCCGACAGCGACAGTCCCGCTTTCGGTTTCACCAATCAGTTTACACTCCCCACTGATCCCTACTGCCTGCGCGTTCTGCGCCTCGAGTACCTCGATGTCGACTTCCGCGTGGAAGGCCGGAAGATCCACTGCGACGAGGATACCGTCAAGGTCATCTACCTTGCTCGCGTTACCGATCCCAATGAGTATGACCAGCTGTTGGTCGAAGCAATTGCGGCGCGCCTGGCTGCGGATACCAGCTACGCGCTGGTGCAATCGAGCACACTGACGGGCACCATGTTCCAGTTGTACGAAGCAAAGTTGAGCGAGGCGCGATTTGTTGATGCGACCGAGGGAACACCGGGTGCCCTGCAAAGCGTCACGGTGAGTGGTTCGTTGCAAGCAGACACCCTGGTTAATGCGAGGCTGTAGATGGCTCGTGCCAACTTCGCGTTCACCAATTTTACAGCTGGTGAACTTAGCCCCAGACTGAACGGTCGTTCGGATCTGGCAAAGTATTTTAACGGGTGCGAGACACTCGAGAATTTTCTGATCCACCCGCATGGGGGCGCGACACGACGACCGGGCACAAGGTTTGTCGCCGAGGTCAAGACGAGTTCCCTGCAGACACGCCTGGTGCCGTTCCAGTTTAACGTAACCCAGGCATACGTGCTCGAGTTCGGAAACAACTACTTCCGCATTTACAAGGACGGCGGACAGGTAACGTCGGGCTCGCCTGCCTCTGCCGTAGAGGTAACCACAACATACGCCACTGCGGATCTGGCTGCGCTGAAGTTTGCCCAGTCTGCCGACGTGATGTATGTCGTCCACCCTGATAAGCCGGTGCGCAAGATAGCTCGCACGTCACATACAGCGTGGACTATTACGGATGTTGACTTTGCCCGAGGACCGTTTTTAGACCCGAACACAACTGCGACGACGCTGACATCGGGGGCGCGTACCGGCTCGGTTACTATTACTGCCAGTGCCGCAACAGGCATCAACGGCGGGAGTGGTTTTACCACTGATGACATTGGGCGCCTGGTAAAACTGCACCACGGCTACGCAGAGATCACGGCGGTCGGCTCGACGACATCGATCACTGCAACGGTGCAGGACAACGACGTTTTTGATACGGAGCTTGAGCCTTCCTACACTGCGAGCACAATCTCTTTCGCAGAGGGCGATCCTAGCTCGACCTCGCTGGAGCACAACGACCGGATCATTGACAGCGCCAAGAATTGGGTAAAGCAGGGGTTCCTCGACAACATGGAGATCACGGTCTCCGGCGCAGGCACGAGCGCGAATAACACAAGCTACCTAATCGTGAAGGTGACCGACGACACGTTGCTGCTTGCACCAAGTGACGATGTCGTAAACGAAAGCGCATCTTCCAGTATCACAGTTGTGGGCAAGTTGGTGGCGGACGATGAGTGGGCACTCGGGGCGTTCTCTCCCGAGACCGGCTATCCGTCCTCGGTCACATTTTACGAGCAGCGCTTGACATTTGCCGGGACGGCTTCGCAGCCGCAGACGGTTTTCTTCTCGGTGTCGGGCGACTTCGAGAACTTTACTGCAGGCACCGAAGACGACAGCGCGCTAATTTATACGCTGGGATCGAACCAGGTAAACGTGATCCGCTACCTGTCGTCGTCTCGCAATTTGCTGGTTGGCACTTCGGGCGGTGAGTTTGTAGTTCGAGCCAGTGGCACGGATGAGCCGATTACGCCGACGAACGTGCAGATCAAACAGCAGTCGGCTTTTGGTGCGGCAGATGTTCAGCCTGTCCAGGTTGGCAATGCGGTGCTTTTTCTGCAGCGTGCCTCGAGAAAAATACGTGAGCTTACTTATGACTTTGATACCGATGGCTACATAGCGCCGGATCTGACAATCCTGGCGGAGCACGCAACCGAGGGCGGCTTGACCGAGTTGTCCTACGGACAGGAGCCGGACAGCGTGGTCTGGATGGTGCGTTCCGATGGCGTACTCCTCGGTATGACCTACCGACGCGAAGAGCAGGTGGTCGCCTGGCACACACACAAGATCGGCGGTGTCTCGGGTGCCGCGACCGTAACAGTCTCCGACTACGCAAACATTGCGGTCGGCTCGACGATTAAGCTGACCAAGTCCGACGGGGAAACAATAACCTTTACCTCGGAAGCGGTTAGCGGTTCGGCCCCGGCGGAGACATTAGGATGGCGGCCAAACGAGAGCAATGATACGACCGCCGACAACATCTATACCGCGATCAACGCCCACGCAGATTTCACTGTGCCAAACCCAGGGGCAGCTGTGGTCACCATTAAGGAAACAGCACGCGCCGGCGTCGGCTTTTTGACTGTAACGACATCGGACGACACACGTCTGGCGGCAACAAGCCAGAGCCACGCACTGGTGGAAAGTGTCGCCAGCATCCCGGGCACGGCCGAGGATGAACTGTGGATGATTGTCAACCGTACCATCGACGGTTCGACTGTGCGTTACGTCGAGTACATCAAAAACTTCGACTTTGGTTCGGACGTCGAGGATGCTTTTTATATTGACTCTGGTTTGACATACGACGGTAGCTCCGCGACATCTCTTAGCGGTGCGACACATTTGGAAGCGGAAAACGTCGCGATCATTACCAACGGCGCGGCACACGGAAACAAGGTTGTCTCCTCGGGCGCGGTTACTCTCGATCGGGCCACGACAAAGGCACACCTGGGCTTGATTTTCCACAGCACGCTCAAGACCATGCGCATCGAAGCGGGTTCGACGGATGGGACAGCGCAAGGAAAGATCAAGCGCATCGATGACGTAAACCTGAGACTATATCGATCGGTCAATGCCCTCGTGGGCGGTGATGTCTCCACCCTCGATCGCATCCCGTTCCGTTCGGGCGCTGACGAGATGGACGAGCCCATACCGCTTTTCTCTGGTGACAAACAACTGGAGATGCCGACCGGATACGACCAGGATGGCTATGTTGTCGTGCGCCAGGACTTGCCGCTGCCGATGACAGTCATCGCAATCCATGCGCGCGTCCAAACCTACGACTAGCTTTAAGGTCGTCGACTTTGTGCCGGAGCACGCGGACGACCTTTGGGAGAGAAACAGCACGTTGGCTACTGC
>Ga0114912_1001291_pt1 | contig 10988 bp, 11 predicted proteins | sample MalvirDeepMed_51_FD_89713 | JGI IMG/M metagenome (GOLD analysis project Ga0114912, IMG submission 89713) | Marine viral communities from the Global Malaspina Expedition - Malaspina viral metaG DeepMed_51 | ecosystem: Environmental > Aquatic > Marine > Oceanic | place: Mediterranean Sea...
GTGCAAATCACATCTGCGCAAAACAAGTACGAACAGGAATCCAGAATAGACAAGGCTGACTTCCCGAACAGCGCTTACCTGTTAATTGAAGGTTACCTGAAAGATGCCAAACGAGTGCGTTTTTACCAAGAAACGGATAGCACCAAAAAAAGCTACGAAGCCAAGTTTAAAAAAGGGCGATTGCGCTATAGCGTTGAGTTCGATGAACAAGGGACATTGGAAGATGTAGAGTTTAAAATAAAGGTTAGGGACATTCCGAACGATACATGGGGCGCCATTCAATCTTACCTGGATAAAAACCACTACAAACACAGAGTAAAAAAAATTCAACAACAATACCCCTTTCGTGAAGAAAAGTCGGTTGAAAAGACATTGCACAACGCATTTCAGAACTTGATCCTGCCCGATGTAAACTACGAATTGGTCTTTTCCGCCAAAGAAAGTGGTGGTTTTCAAGAATACGAGGCACTGTTCGATTCCGAAGGACAGTTGGTCCAGATTCGCAAATCCTTCCCACCAAGTTATGACCATGTACTCTACTAAGTGGTTTTTATTTGTTTCGGTGCTATTGTTGCTGATTTCAGCATCCGTAAAAGGCCAAGAAAATCTAACGGGGTACTGGCAACCGCAAATTGCCATAAACTACCCAGTATCCGGTCCATATTCCCATAACTTTTCAATCGCGAACCGAAACTACATTTTTGATAATGAGGAATTCACCTTAAAAGGAAGACAACTGGATGTTGTCCATTTTTCAAACTTAAAAGTGAGGGACAACCAAAGTATCGCACTGGGCGTTCAGTATCGGTTCAGGAGCAATTTTGAAAACAGGGAAAACGAACTTAGACTTACCCAGCAGTACAACATTACCAACCAACCCTTTGCCATACGCTATGGGCACCGTTTTCGGGCAGAGCAACGTATCACCAATTCGTTGACAATCCATAGGTTCCGATACCGCTTTGCGCTTGATTTTCCATTGGTCGGCGAAAAATTAGATGTAGGGGAACCCTATTTTGTAGGGAGCTTGGAAAATCTGTTGAGCGTGGCCAAATACAATGCCCCTCAATATGATGCTCGTTTATCCGGGCAAGTGGGCTGGCAACTGAACGGCGGCATAAAATTCCAAGTGGGTGTGGAGTACCGAATGGAAGACTATTCAGCCGGTGTTCCACAACATATCCTTTTTCTACTGACCAGTGCGCAAATTTCCTTGTAGCAACTTAACGAACTCTTTTCTTGGAATAAGTTCGGCACCCAAACTTTCCAGATGATCGGTATGCACTTGACAATCTATAATCCGATACCCTTTCTCTCCCAATTCTTTGGCCATTTTTATAAATGCAAACTTTGAGGCATTGGCCCGCAAGCTGAACATGCTCTCCCCGCAGAACACATGTCCTAGATCAATGCCGTAGAGTCCTCCTACCAAATCCTCGTTTTCCCAGACCTCATAGGATTTTGCATGCCCTTTTTCGAACAATTTCATGTAAGCGGTTTTCATTTCGGGCGTTATCCATATACCCTCTTGGCCTTTACGACGAATTTGGGCACAGTAGTCGATTACCTGTTCAAAGCAGGTGTTTTGAGTTAGCACGAATGACCAATCCCGGATTACTTTTCGCATGCTCTTGGACACTTTTACTTTATGTGGGAACAGCACCATCCTTGGGTCGGGCGTCCACCATAAAATCAGGGAGTCATCATTGAACCATGGAAAAATACCATTTTTGTAGGCCAACAGTAATCGCTCCGGCGAAAGGTCTCCACCTACTGCAAGCAAGCCATCTTCACTGGCATTATCAACGGGAGGAAACTCCAATCTCCTGTCCAAAAAATATAAGGGAGTGTTTTCCAAGGACAATTTTTTCTAAAAATACAAATCAGCCCAAAAACTAAAAAATCCGAACGTTACGTTCGGATTTTCAAATTTTATAAATAGTAAACCTTTCTATTATTAAAATGGAAGATCGTCGTGGTCTTCATCACTATAATCATCGGCAGGCTCAAAGGCTTCCATAGGCGGAACCGGAGGCATGTTGTCACCTGCTGGCTCAGACTGAAGGTTCTCTATTCGCCATCCTTGGATGGAGTTGAAATATTTGGTTTCTCCTTGAGGGTTTACCCATTCCCTTCCTCTCAGGTTGATACTGATCTTCACCATTTGCCCTACGGAATAATTATTGAGCAAATCACATTTATCCTGCACAAACTCTACCAATATGTGCTGCGGATATTGCTCTTCAGTGGTCACGACCACCTCTCTTTTTCTGAAACCGTTGTTGCCATAGGTTTTGGTCTCATCTATCATTTTGATTCTTCCCTGAACTTCCATGCAATGTTAATTTTTGTTGAAAATTCAAAAGTACATAAAATGAATCCTAATGACATCCGTTATTTAAACTAACTATCAACATGTTTTCCAATTACCTATCTTTAAAAAGAATTTGACCACCAATGGATTTTAGTACCAAACGGAAAACCTCCAATATTATACTGCTGGTATCGGCATTCATCATTGTGAGTCTTATTCTATGGAACACCAATAGCTTTTTCCGAAAGTTTAAGGAGGAGGAACGCCTAAAAATGGAAATTTGGGCAACAGCACAGTTGGAACTCGTTCAATCATCGGTAGACCAAGAACTGGGGAACCTCACCCTCAAAGTTCTGGGCAACAACACCTCTACCCCAATGATTTTGGTTAACGAGGAAGGTTCCTATAAAACCCATAATATTCCCGAGGACAAAATTGCCGACAGCGCATATATCCATCAAAAGATAGAGCAGTTCAAAAATGAGAACCAACCCATTCAGATCATTCAGGAAGACGAACTGCTCGAAACTCTGTATTATGGCAATTCGGAGGTACTCAACAAACTAAAATATTATCCACTTGCCCTTTTGTTGATCATTTTTTTGTTCGGGGCAGTGATATTCTTTTTCTTCCGAACCAACAAAGCATCGGAACAGAACAAGCTCTGGGCTGGCATGGCCAAAGAAACGGCACATCAAATAGGAACGCCGCTCACATCTCTTTTGGGTTGGAACGAACTCCTTAAATCTGAAGATATCAATCCTGAGGTGACCCAAGAAATAGCAAAGGACATCGATAGGTTGGAAACCATTACAGAACGATTTTCCAAAATTGGTTCTATTCCAGAATTGAAGGACCATGATATTGTAAATGAGACCAAAAAGGCATTCGATTACTTGAAGCAACGTAGTTCCAAACTGGTACATTTTTCCTTCAGCTCCAATATAGACGAAGCCCATGTACTTATGAACCCCCCTTTGTACAACTGGAGTATAGAAAACCTGGTAAAGAATGGTATCGACGCCATGAAGGGCAAGGGCAATATTGCCATCCAAATAGAGAAAAAGGGACAGAACATCAATATTCTGGTATCGGATACCGGCCACGGAATCCCCAAAAGTGATTTTCAGAACATCTTCAATCCCGGTGTAACTTCCAAGCAAAGGGGCTGGGGATTAGGACTTTCGTTGGTAAAAAGAATTGTTGAAGAGTACCATAAAGGAAAAATTAAAGTATTTTCGTCTAGTAAAGAAGGAACTATCATGCAAATTACCCTACGAGCACTATAAATTTGAATTATGGCAAAAGAAAAGCAACTCGTAATACAAGAAGCTGATATCACCAACAATTGCCCCAAATGTTTTAATCAGGAACTTAAGATTACGTTTTACCAAAAACACACGTTTAATGCACTATACCATAGAACTACCGGTGTGGTGACCAATGAGATCAAGTGCAAGAAATGCAATTCCATCATATATCCCGTGGATTGGACCCCCGATATTGAAAGGGTATTTGATTACTACAACAAATTGGTAAAGCCGGACAGGCCCGCAGTGCGCTTCACCATGCTATTTTTTGTGGTCTTGGTCCTAATGCTATGTCTTGTAGCGGCCGGCGTCTATTTTATGATAGAGGGCTAAAGGTGGGACTTGATTTGTTCCGCTACCGCTTCAAACTCATCTGAGGTAAGACTCTCCTTATTTTGAAACGTAGCATTGGCCATACTTTGCAACGGAATCAAATGCACATGCACGTGGGGCACCTCAAGACCAATAACCGTCATCCCCACTCTTTTACAGGGCACTGCTTTTTGTATGGCAAGACCAACTTTTCTTGAGAAGGCCATGAGTTTCATGTAAGATTCCTCATCAAGATCCAAAATCTTGTCCACTTCCTTTTTCGGGACGCATAGCGTGTGTCCTTTGGAATTAGGGTTGATATCCAAAAAAGCGAAGTGATCTTCGTCCTCAGCTATTTTGTAAGAAGGTATATCCCCGTTGATGATCTTGGTAAAAATACTGGCCATTTTAATTCAGTTTAAAATAAAAAAATCCCGTACTACGACGGGATTAAATATACCAATTTAGTTGATGTTACTCTCGAGTGATCTCTAAAATCTCAAATTTGAGCGTTCCATTGGGAACCTTGATCTCGGCAACATCACCTACTTTTTTGCCCAATAACCCTTTACCGATCGGAGATGTCACGGAAATCTTACCTGTTTTAAGATTGGCTTCGCTCTCCGCCACCAAGGTATACTTCATTTCCATCCCATTGGCCAGGTTTTTAAGCTTCACGGTAGAAAGTACTAATATCTTGGAGGTGTCCAGTTGTGATTCATCGATTAAACGGGCATTGGCCAAGGTTTCTTCCATTTTGGAAATCTTCATTTCCAAAAGCCCTTGGGCCTCTTTGGCCGCATCATATTCCGCATTTTCTGAAAGATCTCCCTTGTCTCTTGCTTCAGCAATGGCCTGTGACGCTTTTGGACGCTCTACATCCTTAAGTTGATTCAACTCGTCCCTCAATTTCTTTAATCCTTCGGGTGTATAGTATGATACTTTGCTCATATCGTTAATTTTTAATGCAAAGAGGCATTGAAGAAAATCAAAAAATTTCCCCAATGTACTCTTCCTCTACAAATACAAAAAATCCTCAACGATGCCCATGACCTGCATGGTTTTTGCGAGGATTTTACGCAAATATAGAGAATTTTTGTTCAACTTTGCTGCCGTAACGTACTGAAACTATCGAACATGAAGCACCTCTGGGCCATAGTATTATTGGCACTGGTATTATCCTGCAGCTCCGATACCTCCAATAGAAATCCTTATTTACAAGAGGTACGATTCCGTTTTGAGTTGAACCTTAACCTGCCGTTGTACAATAATTTACAAAACATTGGAAATCCTGTTTACGTGGGCAACAATGGCGTGGGAACCCGAGGCGCCTTCGTTATCAATACAGGGTCCAGTTTTATGGCCTGGGAAGCCAGTTGTCCCAACCATGTCCCCAATGAATGTTCCACCATGACAATCGACGGGCAGAATGCTGCATGTAGCTGCGAAGGTTATACCTATAGTTTGTTTACCGGACAACTATTGGATAGGCCCGATGATGGAAACCGATACCACGACCTCTTATTTTATAGGGCTACCCAAAGTGGAAACGTGGTCATCATATCTAATTAATCCTGAAGAATGAAGTATAGAAAACTAGGAAAAACAGGAATAGAAGTCTCTGAAACCTCCTTGGGTACTTGGCAGGTAGGTGGAAAATGGGGCTCTGGATTCAATGATGCTTTAGCTGAACAAGTTATTAATGAAGCAATAGATGACGGTGTAAACTTTATAGACACCGCTGATGTCTATGAAGCCGGTGCAAGTGAGGCAGCCGTTGGCCGAGTGGTAAGATCAAGGCCCGAAGAAGTTTTTGTGGCCACAAAATGTGGAAGACAAATCAATCCGCACGTTAACGAAGGCTATACTGTGGACGTACTCCGAAAATATGTGGAGGACAGCTTAAAAAACACTGGGCTGGAATGCTTGGATCTGATTCAATTGCACTGCCCTCCGACGGAAGTGTACTACCGTCCCGAAATTTTTGAATTGTTCGACCGATTAAAGGATGAGGGCAAAATAAAAAACCTTGGTGTTAGTATAGAAAAAATAGAGGAGGGTTTAAAGGCCATTGAATATCCCAACGTCAAAACGGTCCAAATCATATTCAATATGTTCCGGCAGCGTCCTTCGGAATTGTTTTTTGAACAAGTACAGAAGAAGGATGTCGGTGTAATCGTCCGCGTCCCTTTAGCCAGTGGACTACTTACCGGGAAATTTTCTTCGGACTCCACTTTTGACGAAGAAGACCACAGGAACTTTAACAGAGATGGTGCAGCTTTTGATAAGGGCGAAACCTTTAGCGGTGTCCCTTTTGAAGTAGGATTACAAGCTGTTGAAGAACTCAAAAAAGTATTTCCCGAAAGAAAAAACCTAGCACCCATGGCTCTACGATGGATATTGGATTTCCCCGAGGTCAGTTGTGTTATTCCGGGTGCATCAAAAGAAGAACACCTGAAAAGCAATCTTGAAGCGGTGAAATTACCGTCGCTCACAAAAGAGAAAAAAGCAGCTGTAAACCAAATATACCACGAATACATAAAAAAACACGTGCACCAACTTTGGTAATAGATCAGAGTTTTCCCAAAATTTTCTCCATTACCCAACTGGTATGCAGACCGGTCGTTCCAGTTGAGGGATGCTTTCCTTGTCCTTGAAGATGATTTTTTATATTCTCTACATGGAACTCTTGAATGTGTTCTGGTTGCGGAATATTCAAAATTTGATGCCCCAAAGCATTTTGAAGCTCAACGGGGGCTTCGTCCAAAACGGCAAAACGAATGCTTCCCTTGGAGCCCATAATTTCGACCTTATCAGTTCGGTGGTTCGTTCCAAAGTTCCAGTTGCCTGTTCCCGTAATCCCTGCCTCGTGTATCCAATTTGCCGTTATGGCATCAAAAGCGGAATACAATCCAATTTGGTTCGTGCAAAAACCATTGGCCTCTTCAATATCACCCAATAAAAAGGTGAACAAGTCCAAACCATGACTGGCCAAATCATCAAAATATCCGCCACGGGCAATTGCGGCATCGGTTCTCCAGTTATATGCTTTGCTTAGATCAATATCACTGGGCGGTTTGGTCTTTTGCCAATGGATATGGCGAACTTCACCTATCAGACCATCATCCAACCATTGCTTTATTTTTAGAAATCGGGGCAGTGAACGGCGATAATAGGCTATAAAAAGGGGGACATCCCCATTCCGAAAAGCTTCATAAATGGCCAAACTGTCATTATAAGTAGGGGCCATGGGTTTTTCTATACAACAAGGTTTCCCCGCTGCAGCTACTTTTAAAGCGTAAAATTTATGGGTATCGGGAGGTGTAGCAATATAAACTGCATCAATATTTGGATTGTCGATTACCTCATCAGCATCGGTCGTCCAATGAGGAATCCGGTGTCTTTTCGCATAATCCTCTGCCTTTTCTGGATTGCGCCGCATTACCATGGAAACCTCAAAACCTGATGTAATCTTATAGGCTGGCACGCTTTTTATTTCGGTTACGGCACCACAACCGATAACGCCCCAGCGTAGGGGCTTTTCTTCTGAAAAATTAAAACGGGATTCTGTCATTATGGATAAATTTACAGAATCCCGTTCTTTTTTACACCTTAAAAGTTGATGGCCGCTCCTACAAGAAAATTGATTCCTGCTTGTGGGTAGTAACCGGCACCTTCGATGGTTGTTATGGTTCCAGGGTTGGAATAGTCATCATCAAACGTGTAGAAATATCCGTTGGAGACAATATCGGCATCAAAAATATTGTTCACCAAACCGGAAAGTTCAATGCTCTTTATAAAAGAGTTCATGTTGATGGTGTACTGAATATTGAAGTCTGTTTGGGTATAGCTATCCAAAACAGAGGTTTCGGAATCTATATTGCCCATGTATTGTTTGCCTACAAACTTTGAAAGCAATGAAACCTGAAAGTTGGTGTTGGGCTGATAGGTGATAATGTTGCCCGCAATCAATTTTGGAGAGTAGGCAATGTTTGTATTCCCCAAATCTTGAAGCTCTCCGTCTCGCTCAAAGAAATAATCAAGGTTCCTGTTATCGCTCAAAGCAATGTTCGGTCTCCATTTAAATGTACTGGACAGGTTTACATTGGCATCGATTTCCAATCCTAAACGATAACTGTCACCAACGTTCGACCTTAACGGAGCCCCTACATCGTTCAAACCTCCCGTCAATACCAACTGATCTTTGTAACGCATATAGTACACATTGGTGTTCAATTGAAAACTTGGTGAAACATATCTCCATCCCAACTCAAAATCGTTGAGTTTTTCAGGTTTTGGGCTTCCGTTTTCGTAATCGTTGCGGTTGGGTTCCCTGTTGGCTCGCGCATACGAAAAATAGAAGTTATTGTTACGGTTCAAATCGAAAGTGACACCTGCCTTTGGATTGAAAAAATTGAAGGTGTCGCCCACTAGGCCGGTATCTTCGCCATTGGCCTGATAACCAACACCACGATATTGCACATCTCCGAACAAGGACCATTGGTCCGTAAGTTGATAATTGGCCTTTGTGTAGAAGTTTACATCCGTTTTGGTTGAATTATCGTCATAATACCTATCCCGAATTTCACTATTGCGTGCATATTCTGCCCATATGATTTCGCCAAAGTGATCTCCTTTGTATTCATTGTAACCCCCACCCATAATAAGTTCAAGGTTTTCGCTGTTGTAGGTAGCAGAAAATACGGTTCCATAAAAATCATTGTCCAACCAACGGCGGCGAATCAAATCGGTAGTTTCTACCAATTCACCATTTACAGTAAAAGGTTCCAGACCATAGGTAGCAAAATCGTCTTCTTCCCTGTATTGCTCAAAAAAGCCCCGGCCTCTTGTATAGTGAACGGCCAAATGAGTGTTCCAAGCCGAGTTCCATGTCTCGTACCAGTGCAGTTGAAAATGGTCTTGTTTGTAGTTATCCACTTCATTTTCATAGTATTGGGTATCTCCATTATCATCGGTATATTCCCCGGCCGAGTTGTAGGTACGGTTATCTTCCAACTGGTCTGCCGTTATACCGTTCCATGCCTGATAGGTAATCTCGTGCCCACCAAAAAGCAACGCCTTGATCAAGGTATTGTCATCTTTATAGGTTCCCTGTAGAAAATAACTTTCCAATTCAGAGGATGCCCTGTCCACATAGCCATCCGAAGTAACACGTGACAAACGCCCAGAAAATTCAAAGTGGTCGTTCATCAATCCCGTACTGAACTTTACGTTGCTACGCAGGGTATTAAAACTTCCTACAGATGATGAGATTTTGGCATAGGCCTCCTCCGAAAAAGCGTCGGTAAGCATATTCAAACTTGCCCCAAAGGCACCTGCACCGTTCGTAGATGTTCCCACACCACGTTGCAATTGCAAACTTTGCGTAGAAGAGGCAAAATCGGGCATGTTCACCCAAAAAGTACCATGTGATTCTGCATCGTTGTACGGAATACCATTGATAGTTACATTGATTCTCGTAGCGTCGCTTCCACGGACACGCATACTGGTGTAACCGATACCCGCCCCGGCATCCGATGTGGTCACCACGGCCGGCATAAAGTTCATGAGAATAGGGATGTCCTGACCGAGGTTTCGAGGGGCCAGTTCCACCTTGTCCAAATCAGAAAAAGTAATGGGAAAATCCTTGGTAATCCTTATGGACTGAACCAAGACCTCATCTAGGACGACTTTTGTTCCCTCAAGGCTGTCAACAGGTTCTTCTTGAGCACTAATGGAAAGTGCCAGGCCAAAGCACGCCATACTTGCAAGTAATGTTTTGATGCGATGTCCTTTCCTTTTTTTTGACGGTCGCAACGAGCCAGAAAAGGCTCTTTTTTGAATAATTGAATAGAGTTTCATTCGTAAAAATGTTACGAATAAAAGGGGTCATTATTCTTTGTTAAAAATTGATTTTTGTTTCTAAAGAAACATAGAAATTCCAAGATGCGGCCAGCGCATTCCCTTGGCAGCATTACCCGCCCAGGTTCATTGGGTATAATCTCAGCCTTTTGTTAAAAGCACCCCTTTGAGATGCCGCAAATGTAAGATGCCCGTATTGATTTTCATAAAAAACATCTTAAAAATTTAACTTTTACTAACAACCATGCACCCCAAGTGCAAGCGTATATAAGAGTATGCACCCAAAATCAAAAAAAAGATTTACCCTAAAAATTGTAATGAGCTATGTTACGCTGGGTATTCTTGCATCCCTCGCTGCATTTTTCATCTATAATGAATTCAAAAGCTATGCCTCATCCAAGAACCAGGACGACAGCAATGAAAAGCTCTTGAAGACCAATAGGTTACTCACTCAACTGTACGATGCCGAAAACCTCTCCAAGTTGGCCCTCCAGACCAAAAAACCAGAGGATCTAAAATCCTATGCGCAAAAAGTGGATTCCATTACGGCCTTCATAGATTCACTAAAACCGTTGGCAAAATCAGATTACAGTAATCAAACTTCCAAATTGGACAGTGTTCAGGAATTATTGAACCAAAAGGTATTCAACAATGCTGAATTGCGAAAACTTAAGGTACGGAACGATAACAATACTTCATTGGATTCAGTTTTAAAGGCTTTTCATGATATGGAAGTGGGAATGGGAAGAATTACTCCGGAAACCTTTGCTCCTAATTTTGACAAATTGTCCCCAGAAGCAAAAGAGTCCATACGAAAATCTGTGGCCATTCTTAATAAGAATATCCCGAACTCAGATGGGGGTGCGGACGCCAACAATATCGATTCCATTTTAGAGGTTTCCAAATCCATCATAAACAAAGCCATTACAGAAACTGCCACTGCCGAGAGGACTGTACTTCAAAAGGAGCTCGAAATTTATCGCACTGACCTTGAGCTTTCCCAAAAAATGAGAGGGATTTTATCAGATTTTGAACAAGAAATGGCCCAGAACACATATCTGGATGCTCTTCAGCAGGAAGAAGCACTTAAAAAAAGTACGCGTTTAGCTGGTGGAGCGGTGATTTTGGGGTTGATCATTGTAATCGTTTTCACCTTTATGATTTCCAAAGATTATTGGAAAGTCCAAGAA
>Ga0114912_1001299_pt1 | contig 10954 bp, 11 predicted proteins | sample MalvirDeepMed_51_FD_89713 | JGI IMG/M metagenome (GOLD analysis project Ga0114912, IMG submission 89713) | Marine viral communities from the Global Malaspina Expedition - Malaspina viral metaG DeepMed_51 | ecosystem: Environmental > Aquatic > Marine > Oceanic | place: Mediterranean Sea...
CGGTCTGTTTTGTCGAAGCGACCGGCGGGATCGGCAGCGATTTCCTCGCTTTCTGGGGGGCAGGGACGGTGGCGGCGGGGGGCGATGCCGCTCTCGCCTACGATCTGGCGGTGCAGGAACAGGTGCAGACGGGAACGGGGAGTCGGGGCTGGTTCGCTTTCGTCAATCCGCCGCCCTTCCTGTTCCTCGCCCTCCCGTTCGGCCTGCTACCCTATCCTCTCGCCTGGATCGCGTGGGTCGCATCGGGCTACGCCCTGTTCGCCTGGGCGGGCATCCGCGCCTTCCCGCGCCTCTGGCCCCTCGTTCTTGCCTATCCCGGCGCCCTGATCGCAGCGACCCATGCGCAGACCGGCCTCTTCACCGGCGCGCTGCTGATTGCTGCGGTGACTGTGCTGGACAGATATCCGGCGCGGGCGGGCGCGATGGTGGGGGCGCTGATGGTCAAGCCGCATCTGGCCATCTTGTGGCCGTTCTGGCTCGCGGCAGGGCGACGCTGGCGTGCCTTTGTCGCGGCGGCGCTCACCGTGCTCGTACTCGCGTTGCTCAGCTGGGCCGCGTTCGGCACGGCGACCTGGCTGGGCTATGGCGAGAGCTGGGATGCAAGCGCCAGCCTGATGCGGCGCGATGCGGCGGAATTCTACCTGCGCATGGTCAGCCTCTACGCGCAGGCGCGGCTCTATCTGGCCCATCCCGTCGCGGTCGCCCTGGCCGTTCTTCTGACTTTGGTGACGATCTGGCTAGCCGTGACATCGTGGCGGCGCTTCGCAGGCGATCTTCGGGCGAGCGCCGCGCTGATGCTGGCGGCGAGCGCGCTCGCGACGCCCTATCTCTTTTCCTACGACCTGCCCTTCCTGCTGTTTCCCACGCTGTTTCTGGTCGAACGGGGATTGCAGCAGGGGTTTCGCCCGTTCGAGAAGCTTGCGCTCGTCGCCCTGTACCTTGCGCCCTACGGCCTGCGCGCCATGGCGCTGCCGCTGGGCCTCAACCTCATGCCGCTGGCCTCGATCGTCTTGGTCTGGCTGATCTGGAGCCGGCGCGGGCGGGAACCGGATCGCGGCTCTGAAGGTTGAACTCTTCGGACGGAGGGCAGAACTTCAAGGGGAAATCCACCATGTCGAGTTTGTCCTTCCGCAGCAGCCGCCCCGATGGCTGGACCGTTCCCAAGACGGCGCATGATGCCGGATTGCGCCGCCAGGTGTATGGACGGATCCTGCCGATGGAGGAGCCCGGTTTCTGGGCTCGCCTGTTCGGACGCGGCTGAGGCGATTTAAACAGGAAAAAGGGGCCGGAAGCGCGCTGCTTCCGGCCCCTTTTTCGTTTCGGGTCGGGCTTCTCGCCCGATTATTCAGGCAGGCGGGCGATCAATATTCCTCCGGCTCTTCCGGCGTATCGGCATGATGGTCCTTGCCAGCCGTGCGATCACCGCGCGCCAGCTTGAATACCACGCCCGACAGCAGCGCCAGCGCGAGCAGGTTGGGCAGCGCCATCGCTGCGTTCGAGATGTCGCCGAGGCGCCAGACCTCTTCCGACGGGCGGCTCGCCCCGATGAAGATCACCACGCACCACAGCACCCGCCAGGTGATGTGCAGCGCCTTTTCTCCGCGACGGTTCGATCCCGGGACCCGATCATAGAGGAAGGTAATCGCGCGTTCCCCGTAATAGCTCCAGGTGAGCAGGGTGGTGAACACGAACAGGATCAGCGCGACGCTGGCGATCAGCGTGCCGATGGGGATCGACGCGATGTCGAGCGGAAAGGCCGCCGCGAAGGCGCCGCTGGTCATCGCGAAACCGGTGAGGTCGGATTGCCAGGCGTGAATGACAGGCTGGCCGGCTCCGGTGAAGTCGCCCTCGACGGTCAGGATCACCAGCGCGGTCATGGTGCAGATCACGATCGTGTCGATGAAGGTGCCCAGCATCGCCATGCGGCCCTGCACTTCGGGATCGTCGGTCTGCGCCACGGCGTGGGCAATCGGAGTGGAACCCTGGCCCGCCTCGTTCGAGAAGAGGCCGCGCGCCACGCCCGCCCGGATCGCGATGATCAGCGCCGCGCCGACGAAGCCGCCGCTTGCTGCCTGCGGGTTGAAGGCGCCATTGAAGATCAGGGCAAAGGTTTCGGGCAGGTCCTGCACGTCGAGGATCAGCGCGATCAGCGCCATCACGATATAGGTCGCCGCCATGAACGGAACGACCTTTTCCGCGACATTGCCGATGGACTTGATGCCGCCGAGGATCACGATCAGGACGAGCAGCGCGGTGATGAGGCCGCCGAGCCATTCCTCGATACCGAACAGTTCATTCATCCCGTCGGCCATCGCATTGGCCTGGATCGAATTGCCGGTGACGAGCGCGGAGAACAGCGTTCCGAGGCAGAACACCACCGCCAGCCACGTCCATTTCGGGCCGAGGCCCATCATGATGTAGCTCATCGGGCCGCCGCGATAGACTCCGTCCGAGGTCTTTTCGCGATAGCGGATGGCGAGCGAGCCTTCCGCGAAAGCGAGCGCCATTCCGATCAGCGCGGTGATCCACATCCAGAAGATCGCGCCTGGCCCGCCCAGCGCCAGCGCGGTGGCGACGCCTGCCAGATTGCCGGTTCCGACCTGGCCCGAAAGGGCGGTCGACAGGGCGGCGAAGGGACTGATTTCGCCCGATCCTTCGCCCTTGCGGCCCTTGAACAGGCCGGCAAAGGCGCTGCCCAGTTTGACCAGCGGGTAGAACCGCAGACCGACCATGATCCACATGCCGATCCCGAACAGGACGATCACCATGGGCGGGAAGGGCAGAACCTCTTCTCCGTTCCATAATCCGGCCCAGATGAAGTCCGAAATATTGGTTACCCGGTCGAGAAACGTGACTGGTGCGATGTCGGTTGTAGTCAAGGCCGATGCCCCCTCATTCATGCGGATTTTCCGTCCCTAGGCGGACTGCCTATCGCGCGGGCGCCGCCAAGGCCAGCCCCAAGCGGGCAAGCTGTCCCCCATCGTCTGGTCGCCACCGCGCTCGGGCCGGCCGCAATCGAGCGGTCGGCATGAGCGCTGGTCCCGCCTCTCGCATGGGTCTGCGTGCCCTTGCCTTTCCTCGCGTCTGCGCCTATCAGCGGGGCGTCTTCCGACATCGGCGGTATCATCCAGCCCCTCCCGATCTTGAATCGGGGCGGCGATGACCCCATCCCGGAAGCCACGACAATTCGATTCGAAAGCGAGTGAGTTCCCGATGGCCGATAACGCTCCCAAGGCTGCGTCCAAACCCGCGACCAAGACGTCGCCTGCGGAATTCGTCAATCAGGTCCGCGCCGAAACGCGCAAGGTCGTCTGGCCGACGCGCGAGGAGACGGTCCGCACCGCGATCTTCGTCTTCATCATGATGGTGATCCTCTCGCTGTTCTTCCTGGGCGTGGATTCGGCCTTCGGCGCGGTCGTGCGCTGGCTGCTCACGCTCGCCTGAGCCCGCAACCGAGGCCGCGTCTTTGGCCACCGACACAGATATTTTGACAGGGTAATTCGACGATCATGGCACGCTGGTACATCATCCACGCCTATTCCGGTTTCGAGAACAAGGTGCGCGATTCCATCATCGCCGAGGCCGAGCGGCTGGGCCTGTCCGAAGGGGTCGAGGAGGTCGAGGTGCCGACCGAGACCGTGACCGAGGTCAAGCGCGGCAAGAAGGTCCAGGTCGAACGCAAGTTCATGCCCGGCTACGTCCTCGCCAAGCTCAACATGACCGACGACGTCTATCACCTCGTCAAGAACACGCCCAAGGTGACCGGATTCCTCGGCACCAACAACAAGCCGCAGGCGATCAGCGAGAAAGAGGCAGCGCGCTATTTCGGCGGCGTCGAGGAAGCCAAGGCCGCGCCGAAGAAGCAGGTCGAGGTCGATTACGAGATCGGCGATTCGGTCAAGGTGCTGGACGGCCCCTTCGCGACCTTCAACGGGCTGGTCGAGGAACTCGATTTCGACAAGCAGAAGGTCAAGGTCTCGGTCTCGATCTTCGGGCGCGCCACCCCTGTCGAACTCGAATTCGAACAGGTCGAGCTGACCAAGTAAGCCGCTGCCTTTACATCTGATCTGAAAATCTTGCGTTTTGCGGAGTTTCCGCTAAACGCGCGCCCTTCCGGGCCTGCGAGTCCGGATATTGTCGCGGGAGAAGGGCCTGAGATCGGGCCGTTCGTTCGACCGCTTACCATGAGCCGGTTTCGCATCTGCGGGCGGCGACAGTGAGAAAGGAGGCCCATCGTGGCCAAGAAGATCGAAGGTTACATCAACCTTCAGGTGCCTGCGGGCGCCGCCAACCCCTCCCCGCCGATCGGCCCTGCGCTGGGTCAGCGCGGCGTGAACATCATGGAATTCTGCAAGGCGTTCAACGCCGCCACGCAGGACCTTGAGAAGAACATGCCGATCCCGACCAAGATCACGGTCTATGCGGATCGCAGCTTCACCTTCATCACGAAGACGCCGCCGGCGAGCTTCCTGCTGAAGAAGGCCGCCAATCTGAAGTCGGGTTCGAAGGAGCCGGGCAAGGTTTTGGCCGGAACCATCAAGGCGAGCGCCGTGCGCGAAATCGCCGAAACCAAGATGGCGGACCTGAACGCCAACGACATCGATCAGGCGATGAAGATCATCGCCGGCAGCGCCCGTTCCATGGGCCTCGAAGTGGTGGAGGGCTGATCATGGCCAAGCAGACCAAGCGCCAGCAGACGCTCGCCAAGCTCGACAGCGAGAAGCTCTACACCGTCGACGAAGCGCTCGCCACGCTGCGGGAGCACAAGTCGAAGTTCGACGAGACGGTCGAAGTCGCGATGAATCTCGGCGTCGATCCGCGCCACGCCGACCAGATGGTCCGTGGCATGGTGTCGCTGCCCTCGGGCACCGGCAAGGACGTCCGCGTCGCCGTGTTCGCGCGTGGCGACAATGCCGACAAGGCGACTGCCGCCGGAGCCGACAAGGTCGGTGCCGAAGATCTCATGGAAGACATGCAGAACGGCAATCTCGACTATGACCGCGTGATCGCCACGCCCGACATGATGGGCGTTGTCGGCCGTCTGGGTAAGGTTCTCGGCCCCAAGGGGCTGATGCCGAACCCCAAGCTCGGCACCGTGACGCCGAACGTGGAACAGGCCGTGAAGGACGCCAAGGGCGGCCAGGTCGAATTTCGCGTGGAGAAGCAGGGCATCATCCATTCGGGCATCGGCAAGCTGTCGTTCAAGGACGAGGACCTGAAGACCAACTTCAAGGCGCTCACCGACGCGATCGTCAAGGCGAAGCCCTCGGGCGCCAAGGGCAAGTATGTCCGCAAGGTCACGCTGACCAGCTCGATGGGTCCGGGCCTCAAGGTCGACCTCAGCGAAGTCGCCGGCGCCTGATCCCCCATCCGCTTTCGGGCGGGTCGAATTTAGAAAGGGGCTCCTGCCGATCCGGCGGGGGCCCCTTTTCCTGTGAGCCGCACGGACAACGGCGATCCTTCGCGATGCGGGGCGCGATCAGCGACCGATGGCGCGCCGCACTTTCTTGTCGACGCCTAGCCGGGCGAGCATCGCCTTCGCCCGAGCGATGCTGCGATCGAACAGGGTCTGCGCCGACAGCACGAACGCGTTGCGCCATTGCGGCTCAAGAAGAACGAAGGTGCAGCAGCTCAGGCTGTCGGTTCCGAACAGCTTCTTGTGCGGCCCGTCGCCCTCGGTGAAATCGAAATGGGTGAAGCGCTCCTCGGCGAACAGGCTTTCGAGAGCCGCCATTTGCAGAACCGTGCCGGGCGAGAGATCCGCATGGTCGGGATCGTAGCCGAGATAGGCGTAAATCAGCGTCGTGCCGTCGACCGACAGATAGAGATAGGCGACCGGCTCTCCCTTCAGGAACAGCAAGAAGGCACGGACCTCGTCGCGCGTCGCTGCGGCCAGAATCGCGCGCCGGGATCGCGCATCGTCGGGCAGGGCGGCATCGAGCAGGCGCGCCTGATAGGTCCGGCGCACCAGGGGGGCCGCGAGGTCGAGAAAGGCGGACATGGCCGCCTCGCCGCGATAGGCCCGCAGGTCCAGCCTGCCGCCATCGGCCTTTTCGAACCGCCTCCGCTTGCGCCGCAGGGTGGAGCGGGTCTTGCCCGAAAATCGCGCGAGATACGCGTCGAACCCGCCCTCCATCGCGATGAAATGGCGCTGGTAATACTGCACCGCGCCGAAGCGATGCCGGGGAAACTGTGCCCGCCAATAGGCTATGTCGGAAGGAGGAGCGGAGAGGATGCGCAGGCCGTCCTGGGTTTGCGCGCTAGTGATCTCGGCCACAGGTCGCGGACGCTGGCCTTGCGTCAGATGGTCGAGCGAATAGGCGATATCTGTCAGATACCGATCGAAGCGGAGCAGGCTCCGCGAACCGATCGTAAAGGCGATTGGGACCGGATCGGAACGCTCCATCAACTCGCCCCAATCGGTCTCAGGCGCCGTAAAGCGCGTTCGATACCGCCTGTTCGGCATAGCGCATACCGGTCGAGAAAGGACCCGAGACGGGCGGCTCCGGCATGGCCTTGCGATCGAAGAGGCGGCTTGGCGGATCGTCGCGATAGGTTGCCGTCCGCACGCCGCGCAGGGCCTTGAGAGTGCGGCACAATCCCTCGAACCGGTTGCGCACGATGCGGTTGACCGAGAGGCGGCGTCGATTGACGAGTTCGAAACTGTGCGAGACGAAGGTGAAGTTCGGCAGGTCCGTCTCGCGCGCATGGACGATCGCGGTGGTCATTTCGCGCAGGGAAAGCGCCGTGATCTGCGCATGGCGGAGCTTGCCGGTCGCGTCGCGGATGCAGCCGGTGGGCACTTCGATCACGCCTTCCATCAGAACCGGCTGCGTCGTCTGTTCGCATAGCGGGATGTCGCAATGGCCATCGGGAATGGCGGGGGTGAAGTTCGTATCGTAGGCGATATCGAGTTCGTCGAGGGCGCGCAGCGTGTCGCGATTGGCGCCGTAATTCCCGGCCCGGAACGCGCAGGGATTCGGGGCGCCCGCCGCCATCAGCGTGTCGCGCGCCCATTCGAGGATGCGGCATTGCTCCTCGAACGGGAAATCCTTGATGTTGCGGCCTGCAAGGCTCGAAAACGGGCTGTCGGGCCCGGCATGGGCGAGCCATTCGGTATGGCAGTGCAATTGGACGTCCTGCCCCGCCTCGAGAATGGGAGCGACCACATCCTCGATCGCGGCAGTGCCCCAGACAAGGGCGGGCATCGGATCGACGAAGAAGACCCCGCGCTGGCCGTAACGCTTCAGCAGCGCGAGCTTGTGCGGCAGGCCGAGCGGACCGGCTGGCGTGATACCGGCGATGGAGCGCGCGAAGTTCTCCGCCCGGTCGACCGGGCAAGGCCGATGCGCGAGCGACGAGGAATACTCCGTGTCCACCGTGATATAGACGTCAGTCATGCCACCCCTGCCTAAAGAAAGAGGGTTGCGATTTATTTTACGCCCGTTTCGCTGGCGGGCGCTGGAACCGGCGGCGCGGTCAGATGCCGCCCGGCGTGAAATCGTATCCCGCCGCGCTCAAGGCATCGCAAAGCGCGTGGACGCAGGCCGCCAGTTCCGCCTCATCGGTCGAGCGGACGACGAAATTCGCACCCACGCGGCCTTCGCGGAAGAAGGGATAGCTGCCGATCTGGCAGTTTTCATGCGCCTTTTCGACTTCGCGCAAGATGTCGGCGACTTCGCTCTCCGCGGTCCAGCAACCGATCGTCTCCGCCTTCAGGGGCGCGCCTCCCTCCAGCGTGCCGGTCAGCGCGTCGAGCATTCCCGCCGTAATGTGGGGGACGCCCGCCATCAGGTGGATATTGCCGCATTTGATCCCCGGCGCGCCCGACATGCGATTGGGAATGAGATCCGATCCTTCGGGAACGCGTGCCATGCGCAGGCGCGCTTCGGTCAGTCCGCCGGGCTTGTCGGCGTAATAGCGTTCGAGGATCGCGCGCGCTTCGGGATGGACGATGACGGGAACGCCCAAAGCCTCGGCCACGGCGTCCACCGTGATGTCGTCATGGGTGGGGCCGATCCCGCCGGTGGTGAAAAGATAATCGTAGGTTTCGCGCAAGGCGTTCACCGCTTCGACGATCCGTTCCATAACATCGGCGACCACGCGCACTTCGGAAAGGCGAATGCCCTGCACCTGCAACCAGCTGGCGACTTGGGCGATGTTCTTATCGTGCGTGCGCCCGGAAAGGATTTCGTCCCCGATTACGAGGAGGCCGGCGGTGTAGATGCGGTCGGTTTGCGGGTCTGAGGTCATGTTCGTGGCGTAACCGAGCGGGTTTCGCTTCGCCAGCCCCTTGCGACAGCGGGGCCGTTCATATTGGCCGCCGAAACAAGGGTGTAATCGCTTGCCAAGCAATCGCGGTTTGCTATCGGCGGTTCTTTTGTGGGTTGTGGTTACGGAATTGACGACATGGTACAAGGCGGTTCCAAGGAAGCGGCTCGGCGGCAGCGCGCGCGTCGCGAAAACCGCATCCGCAAGCTCGGCAAGCTTGCAGTAGCGGTGGGCGGTATCATCGTGGCCGGTGTCGCCGGTTTCCTGCTTATCGAGTGATTCTTGGCGCCCATTCGCGCCCGCGTCACGCAGGTTCGAGGTGGGCCGTTTCCTTTTCTGAAGCGCTCCCACTAGGCCGCCGCAGCTCCAATATCCCGTCCGCGATCGGGTCGTTCGCCATGCGCTTGCGATCGGTGACGTATTCCTGGTTGAGGCGCCACGGATAGGCGACCGCGTTGCGGGGCATGAGATGCTTCGAGCGCTGGATATAGCCGCTGGAGAAATCGAAGATATCGTCCTCCTCCAGATCGTGGTCGGCGGCGAGGACCGGCTCGGCGATCGTCGCGCCGCTCTGGCGCATGTGTTCGAGCACGCGGCAGATGAAGTCGGCATTGATGTCCGACCGCAACGTCCAGCTGGCATTGAGATAGCCGAAAACGACCGCCAGATTCGGCAGGTTCGAGAACATACAGCCCTTGTAATAGAACCGCTCGGCCAGATCGACCGGCGTGCCGTCCTGGCTGATCGCGATCTTGCCCGCGACCGCGAGCTTGAGGCCGGTCGCGGTGACGACAATGTCGGCGGGCAGATGCGAACCGTCCGTCAGGCGGACGCCGCCCTTCTCGAAGGCCGCGATATGGCCGGTGACGATTTCGGCCCGCCCCTGTTTCATCGCTTCGAACAGATCGTCGTCGGGGATCAGGCAAAGCCGCTGGTCCCACGGATCGTAGGGCGGGGTGAAGCTGGCGCGGTCGTAATCCGAGCCCAGCGCCTTTTCGATCCGCTTGTGGAGGAATTGCTTCATCTTTTCCGGCTTGGTGCGCGCGCGCTTGAAGCCGAGATGCTGGAGCGTGATGTTCTTCCAGCGGGTGATGCGATAGGCGAGCTTTTCGGGCAGGACCTTGCGCAGGACATTCGCAATCCGGTCCTTGGCGGGGCGGCTGAACATCCAGGTCGGCGTGCGTTGCAGCATGGTGACCTTGGCGGCGCGGGAGGGGCCCTTCGCCATCGAGGGGACCAATGTCACCGCCGTCGCGCCCGACCCGATCACCACCACCTGCTTGCCGGAGTAATCGAGATCGTCGGGCCAGAACTGGGGATGTACGACGCGCCCCTCGAAGGCGCCGAGATCGAAGCCCGGATCGTAGGGTTCGTCGTAATCGTAATAGCCCGATCCGAGATAGAGCCAGTTCGCGGTCAGATGCTTGCGCTCGCCGTGATCCGTTTCGACCGTGACGTGCCAGCAGGCGTCTGCCTCGCGCCAGTCGGCGGCGATGACGGTGTGGCCGGTGCGGATGTGCTGGCGGATGCCGCGTTCGTCCACGATGCGGTTGAGATAGTCGAGAATGGACGGCCCATCGGCGATCGACTTCTCGTGCCGCCACGGTTCGAAATCGAAGCCGAGCGTATGCATGTCGCTGTCCGAGCGGATGCCGGGATAGCGGAACAGGTCCCAGGTCCCGCCGAGATTGTTTCGGCGTTCGAGAATGGCGTAACTGTGATGCGGCGCCTTTTCCTTCATGTGGGCGGCCATGCCGATGCCGGAAATCCCCGCCCCCACGATCAGGACATCGAAATCGGTCTGCGCTGTCGGGCCTGCCATGTCGTTCTCTCCCATTCTCCCCCCCAATTCTCAAAGACGGTTTACAGCCTTGCGGACGGCCTTGCTACCCCGTTGCCATCTGCAACCGATCGTGATGCCCGGAAAGCTGCGCCGTTGCGCTTACCTGCTCGCTGCGCCAGAGAGAGGGGGAGAAGTCCCGGAAAAGATTGAGGCGAGGCGCAGATGGCGGACAATGATTTCATGAAGGTGTCGCGCCGAGGCGTGCTGGCGGGCGGGGTCGCCTCGGCGGCGGTCGGTCAGACTTCGATCCTGCGGGCACAGGACACCTCCCCTGTCGCAGCGGCGAAACAGGCCAGGGTGCCCGTCAGGCTAACGGTCAACGGGACCCCGCAGGAACTCGAGCTCGACCCTCGCACCACGCTGCTCGACACCTTGCGCGAACATCTCAAACTCACCGGGAGCAAGAAGGGCTGCGATCACGGCCAGTGCGGCGCCTGCACGGTCATGGTCAACGGCACGCGGATCAATTCCTGCCTCAGTCTCGCGGTCCAGCACCAGGGCGACGAGGTTACGACGATCGAAGGCCTCGGCAGCCCCGAGGATCTTCATCCCATGCAGGCCGCCTTCGTCGAACATGACGGCTATCAGTGCGGCTATTGCACGCCGGGCCAGATCTGTTCGGCCGTCGCGGTGCTGGAAGAGATCAGGAACGGGATTCCGAGCCATGTGACCGAGGACCTCACCGGCCGGATGCGCGCCACCGAGATGGAAATGCGCGAGCGGATGAGCGGCAATATCTGCCGCTGCGGCGCCTATTCGAACATCGCCGAGGCGATGGCCCAGGTCGCGAAAGGATAAGACGATGCGCAGTTTCACCTATGAACGCGCCGCCACCCCCGC
>Ga0114912_1001302_pt1 | contig 10931 bp, 20 predicted proteins | sample MalvirDeepMed_51_FD_89713 | JGI IMG/M metagenome (GOLD analysis project Ga0114912, IMG submission 89713) | Marine viral communities from the Global Malaspina Expedition - Malaspina viral metaG DeepMed_51 | ecosystem: Environmental > Aquatic > Marine > Oceanic | place: Mediterranean Sea...
ACAATCGAAAAAGTGAAGCCGGTATAGCTCGGTGGCATGAGCATTCCGAATCCACCCCACTACAGTGTTGTACAACGCTGGGGGTGGTGAACGGGAACATATCTTGGCGGGCCTGTATCTGTACGGATACGGGTGGCATTGTACAGTGCCGTTCACCCCGCGAACTTGTTGCGACGAGTTCGGTTCGAATCCCAATTCCGGCAGCAATTTTATGTAGGTGGCATATGCCACTGAATAACGAGGCGTCAGAGCGGCTCAGCCGTAAATCTAGCCACGCCTACAAACCCGAGAAGGGTGGAGATAAATAGGGCTAGTACCTTTTTTTGTTTTTGGGCTTGACAAAAACGTGCGGGGCCGGGGTTCCTCACGTCGTAAACCCTTACCAGACGACCACTTACGTCGAGTTTGGCATTTTTGTTTTTTTTGAAAGAAATTGTAATGAGACCCCTTGACAAATGCCGATAATATATTATAATGGGGAGCGTAACACACACATGAGGAACAGGGAATGATGTACGATCAAGACTTCGAAAACTACGTCGATGAGATGGCCGAAGAACACGTCCACGTTGCGGAGAGTCTCCACGATGGCGACCTCGACAGCGACGAACCCGAGGACGACGGACAGCCCACGGAGTACGAGGAATGGCAGGACTACATGGGGGGAGACGACTGGGATCACGGTCAGTACGACGACCTCGGTTACTAGCGTCAAGAGGGGTTGACAAAAAACGTGCGGGGCCGGGGTCTCGCACGACGTAAGTGTATGGTGTATAACAGGTTACAACTATTTTGGAATTTTTTGAAAATAAACTGTAGTTAGCCCTTGATAAATGACGATAATAGTAGTATAATAAGGCTATGAAACGCAAAAAAGAAAAGATCGTTCTGGAGATCGAAGTAACGCCTTGGAAGGTTGGCAGGGTTCATTCTGTCAACAAGCCGGGTGCTGGCAAGCACAATGACAGACGAACCAAACGCAATCGCACACGGGCCGCACAGAACCGCAACGCGATCAGGGAGTCTATGTAAATGGTGACTGAGCTATTGACATGGGGCAATTTCTTTGGTATAATGGTGGCATTAGGAGTAGTCTGTTGGATGGCAGACCGGCTCGGTTGGTGGGAATAGAAAAAGGAAAAAAATGAAACAACTGAAACTTCAAGACGCCGTGACGTACAAAGGTAGTCTACACACCTTCACAGCCCTTGAGAATCTGGGCAACGGGAAGATCCTCGTCGTGCTGACTAATTCAAACGGCAAACAAGTCCGACTGAAGCACACAACCGTCGAATCCCTTATCGAGAAGGGGAAAATATGTTTGAACTCCGAGTCAAAAGCATCGGTGGCAAAGTCGAAAGCTTCGTCTTCTACGAAGAAGAAAAAGCAAACAAAGTCAAGAAAAAGCTCCTGATCTTGGGGTGGACTCTCGTATATCTGAGACTGCTTGGATGAAATACATCGACCCCGACAAACGGGTTTACGTCTACTTCAACCTCCACAAGCGGCTGTGGAGCGTGAAGCAGGACGGCAAGGTGAAGGGCCACACGGCGTCCATCTGCCTAAAAGACTGCCGGTTCTTGATTAGCAAGGCGGGACAGGCACGGGTTAGGCGTGAGAAGAAAAAGAACGTCCACGCTGGCGTATCGGGATACGTGCAGTTTGATATTCCGTGGTGGGTTGGCAACACTACTTGTTTCGTGATGTACAATCCTTATAAGCACGACACGTTCATTCAACGGACTGGTGTGTGCGACGATCTGCATCCGAGGCCGGTGACAGAAGCAAGATTCGTCGAGATGAAGATCAGTATAAATAATAACCCAACAGTGATGGCTATAGATTTCAGTCCCCCAACAGAAAAAATAGGAACCGACCACGATGCGTGACACAATACTAGTGACAGCCGTGTGGACTTATGTAGCCTGCTATGCATTCGAACTATATATGAGATACTTCTCGAATTAGTTCAATAAAAAACGTGCGGAACCCCGGCCCCGCGCGACCTAACCCCTTATGCGACAATGACTTATAGCTATTATGAGAAAACTGTGGAATATACTAAAGGTTGGGGTTGACGTATGCCGATAATACTATATAATGGGGGTGTTGGGGGCGTAACTCAATGGCAGAGTGCCGGATTGTCTATCCGGTGGTTGCGGGTTCAAATCCCGCCGTCCTCGCTTTGTCTCAGCTATTCTAGCTTCCTGTAGTCTTTAAATAGTCTATAGCACGCGAGTTGCGCGCCAGTACGCAACTTGTCAAGACCAAAAAATTTTTTTTGAGCTAATGTTCGGGGTTGACAAACGCCGATAATAGTATATAATGGGGACCATCATGCACTCTGGAGGTACTGCCTATGAGATGGGAGGAACTATCCGAACTGCTTTTGGATCGCGGACAGGAGAATCCTGAATTTTTAGAGGAACAAGTTTTTGTCTGGGACGTATCGACTGGAGAATTTTATCCGGCAGACACCCTTGACACACAAGAATCTGATGGTATAATAGACGCAAACCGTTTGTTTATTTCAATTCGAGAGGACGAAATCTAATGAGTGAGACAAAGACAAGAGTTCATGTGACGTTGGAAGATTTCTTGCGAGTAACGATTGCTGATCGTGAGACGTTCGATAGTATCGACTCGGCTTCGGCTGAGTTGGGAATGACAACGGCCAGCTTCAAGCAGCGACTTATCACAAGCCGCAAGCGTTATCCGTCCCTTTACGAAGGCACAGAGCCTTACACCGCCGACGCTCGACGGGTTCCAACCGAAGCGGAAGCTGCCGAACTGCTTGCGTCACTTCTCGGTGATTGGGACGAGGGCGAGGACGAGGACATGGGGGGTGACAGTGAGTGATAGGATACATATTGCTGACCATCATTCTCGGTACGTTCGCGGCAATATGGATTCTATGTGACGATTGATGCGGGGTAGCTCCCCGCTTGGGGTGGTGACTGAATAATCTCCGGTTATGGAGAGATAAGGTGTGTCCCCTAGTTCGATGGCCAAATGGTTGAGAACTATATAAAGACAGCAGGGAAACTGACTACCATATCTGAGTACCTTGCGGGTAAAAACTAAACCCCGCCCACCCATCTTACAAAGCCGGTTGGCCCTGCGGGGCTAGCCGGTTTTTTTTATTTTAGGGGTTGACAAAAAACGTGCGCCGCCCCGGTGTCGCACGCCGCAACCCGTTACCCCGTAAGGACTTATGACTATTCTGGGTTTTTTTCTATTTTGTCTCATGCGGGGGGTTGACAAACGCCGATAATATACTATAATGGGAGACATAACGCACACTAAAGGGACACACACGATGCTCAAGTATTCACAAGCAAACGCCAAGACCCACGCAATGGCAGCCGTTCCCGAACTGGCAGCCTACCTCGACAACAAGCGGAAGATTTACAGCCTCGACCTATTGTCGGGCTACTCGTGTCCGTTTGCGAAAGCGTGTCTCTCGAAAGCGGTTGTCGGTGACGATGGCAAGCGACGAATCAAGGACGGTCCCGACAATGAATTCCGGTGTTTCTCGGCAAGTCAAGAGGCACAATATACCGGAGTATATAATCTCAGGAAACACAACTTCGACTTGCTCCGGGTTGATCAGTGGGATGCAACCCTGATGGCTCACCTGTTGAATGTCTCGATGCCAGACAATCTCGGCATCTGTCGGATTCACGTTGCCGGGGATTTCTTCAACCACCATTACATGAAAGCGTGGACGATGGTGGCACGAGCCAACCCGAACCGATTGTTCTACGCCTACACCAAGAGCCTGAGATACTGGCTCGACATGGCTAACATCATCCCGCACAACATGGTGATGACGGCATCCTACGGTGGACGTGACGACGCACTGATTGCCACCAAGGGGTTGCGGTCTGCTATGGTGGTGTTCTCGGAAGCGGAAGCGGATAGGCTCGGAGCGGAAATCGACCACGACGATTCCCACGCTGCCCGGCCTAGCTTGCGGAATGATAGTTTTGCTCTGCTGCTGCACGGGACACAACCGGCGGGGACGGAAGCGGCTGCGGCTCTGAAAGAACTAAAGGGTAAAGGGTCATACAGCCGATAGGGGTTGACATTCAGTGCATCTGTGGTATAATGGAATGAGTTTCAAGTAACTTGGTATAGGAGGATTGTGATGAAGGGTGTTAGTATTGGTGACAGGGTTCAGTTCATGTACAACGGCAAAATGCGAGCCGGGACTGTCGAGAACGTTTGGGACGAGAGGGTTGGTAGTCGATACCGTGCGGCTGGTTTCTGTTTGGATCATGGGAGCTTTTATAAATCCTACAAAAAGGGCAAAGCCCAATTCTTAGCAAAAGCTAAGTAGCAATCTTCTGGTCGGTGGCTGCCCCGTATTATTATTCCCTTTCTAATCGGGGGCAGTCGCCTGCTGGCGGCGGTTGGGACCAACGCCCACCGTCGCCAGTTTTTTTTGTTTTTGGGGTTGACAAAAAACGCGCGGCGCCGGGGTCTCGCACGTCGCAACCCGTTGTCACACAAAGACTTATGACTATTTAGGTATTTTTTCAAAAAGAAGTGGAGACGAGGCTTGCATTTTGTCGATAATAGTATATAATGGGGGAGTAACAAACAACAAAGGGAAAACAAATGGCCATCGCTCAAGTATCTTCTGAATGCTTCCTCGCTACTGCTGACAAGGCTTTTCGGCAAAAGCCATGTGAATTCACCGCTGAGACTTTGGAGTCTATGGTGGAAGAACAACCAATCCTGACCGAAGGACTGATGCGTCTCGCTGCGGATCTGTCTGAAGTCGTAGAGCCTGTCGATGAGGAGTCACAGATGATGACTTTCACGATGGTGGCTTCGGTGATCTGCCTGATGTGGAAGGCTATCAAGGCTCAAGACGAAGCGAACGAACTCGAAGAAATGATCGGATAAGGGTGAACGATGAAACTTGATGACGTTTTCAGGATTGCATTGAAACACTTTCCGCTGTGCCACGTTGGCGAGGATACCGAGGGTGAGGTGGTGATCTTCACCGGCATGATGGTTGATGAGAATCAAGAACTTAGGGAGATGACAGATGAAGACATTGACTAAGGACGGCGAGTTCAAGCGAATGAAAGATTCCACAGTAGCCCACCGCAAGGCAATTAGGAAACTAGTCGATAGTGGCTGGGCCTACTGTGATAAAACAACTTGGAGGGAAATGCGAGATGCGAAAAATGATTAATGCGGACACCCTGTTTACGTTGGTGTTCTTCGCGTTCTGGACCTTTATCATCGTCGCAACAAGGTAAAAGGGCGGCGCCCCCGTCCCGCATGTTTTCTGTCAAGCCCAAAAAAGTGTTTTTTAGCTCAAGTTCAGGGGTTGACAATGCCGATATATATAGTATAATGAGAGCCATGTCAAGCCAAGCCCAACTAGAAAAACGATGCCGCTGGTGCAAGGGATCTACCATCGTGACGGTGGACCCTGCGGACCTCGAACGATGGCGTGCGGGAGAACTTATTCAGATCGCGATGCCGTACCTGTCCGCAGGTGAGAGGGAGTTGCTCATAAGTGGAACGTGCGATGTGTGTTGGGAGGGGATGTTCGGAGACGGAGATTAGTTTTTAGGGGTTGACAAAGGATTGTTATCATGTATAATGGAAGTGTTGAACCGACTGAACCACTGAGTGACCAATTTCCCATTTTTCCACGAAAGGAAGTAGAAAATGATGCAGAAGAAAACGACCATCAAAATGACTCCGACGCAAGCATCGGTGTACATCTCAAGTTGGTCAGGGGACGTGCATCTGACGCTAACGCAAGTGAGCGGTCCCGAAACGGATGAAGTTGAAGTGGATGTACCTATGTCGATTGCTCGACAACTCCACGACCAACTCGGAAAAGAGTTGGCAGAACATGACGCGAAAGTAACCGAAAAAGAAAACGAAAAGGAGACCGTCTAATGAAGGCTGTAAAATCAAATCTGTTCCGCAAGGTGAAAGTGGTTACGAACACGGATCGATCTGATCGTCCCCAATGGGCAAAGATCGTGGTTGATGGAAAGATTGCCCACACTGGGCAGCACAAGTACATCAAGCGTGTTGCGAAAGCAAAGTACAATCTTCTCGCGAAGATCTGAAGCTCCCTTTCGTGAGGGCCGGGGCGGTGGCATTGCTGCCGCCCCGCGCCTTTCTAATACAAACAACCATAGTGGCCCAGTTAAAGCCTCCTAGAGTGAAGGGAACGGCACGTGTACGATCCGGCCCGTTGATGGTATGGCTTCCCATCCTACTATGTTTTTGCCGGTTGGCCCTGCGGGGCTGGCCGGTTTTTTTATTTTAGGGGTTGACAAAAACGTGCGAAACCCCGGCGCCGCACGCCCTAAACCCTTTCACAACAACAACTTATGACTATTTCTTTTTTTTGGAAAAAAACCTCATGCGTAGCCCTTGACTTTGTCGATATATATAGTATAATGGGGCATCAACTCGAACGAAGGAGAGAATAATGAATATGTTGGGACTGCTCGAACCGGTCTGTCGTCAGTGTGGGACGGTTGTTCAAATTACAGTCCTCGGCCCCGATTACGAAAAGTGGGAAGAGGGCGAACTGATCCAGAATGCCATGCCGTACCTGTCCCCCGGTGAGCGAGAGATACTTATCTCGGGAACGTGTGGTCCGTGTTTCGAGCAGATGTTCGGGGAAGGTGAAGACGACGAATACGGGGATGATGGAGAGGACTTGACATCGACGGACGATGTGGTATAATGTGTGAAGTTTTGACAGGTTATTCTTTTAGAAGGGAAAATTTCAATGAGTCATGAAGTAGAGAAAATGGTGTTCGCTGGGCAGACGCCTTGGCACGGACTTGGGACGCAGATTGACGAGGCGACCGGATTCTGGGACGCATTCAATCAAGCCGGTTTGAATTGGGAAGTGGAGACGGAGCCGCTTTACCGTGAAAACGGTGACAAGGTGAAGGCCCAAGCGTCCGTGAGAACGTCGGACGGTCGCGTGTTGGGCGTTGTGGGTCCACGCTGGACACCGTTGCAGAACAAGCACGCTTTCGAGGTGTTCGAGCCGATGGTTGATTCTGGCGACCTCATTCTGCATACCGCTGGATCTCTGCGAGGCGGTGAGCGTGTTTGGGTTCTCTGCCAATTGGGATTGGATCATACCGAAATCGTGCCGGGAGACGAGATTGCCAAGTTTGCTCTGCTATCTAATGGGCACGACGGCAAACTCGCTGTGCATTTCGGGTTTACTCCGATTCGTGTTGTGTGTGCGAATACGGAATCGTTGGCCCGAGACTGTAAAGCCTCGAAGCTGATCCGTGTTCGTCACCACAGGTTTGTCAAAAACAATGTCGAGAAATTGCGCGACATCATGAATCTGGCAAATCAGGAATTCGAGACGACTGCCGAGGAATACAGGTTCCTCGCCGCTCGCTCGATCAATACCGAAGACCTGAACAAGTACGTTCGGATCGTTCTCGGTGTTCACGACAAGCCAGTCGTTGACCTTTCCACCCGTTCAAAGAACATCATCACAACTATCGAAGAGTTGTTCGAGACGGGCAAAGGTAACGACTTGCCGGGAGTTGAAGGGACTTGGTGGGCAGCATACAACGCTGTAACCGAATACCTGAACTACTCCAAAGGCCGCACCACTGAGAATCGAATGGACTCGCTGTGGTTCGGGCAGAACGGGAATATGAGCCAACGCGCTCTTGAAAGTGCCGTGCTTCTCGCGGCCTAGCAAAGAAAGTTCCCTTCGTGTGACTCCGCACTCCTTGCTCGTCAGGGGGTGCGGAGTTTTTTCATTTTAGGGGTTGACAAAAAACGTGCGGGGCCGGGGTATCGAATAACGTGCGGAACCCCGGCGCCGCTCGCCCTAAGTTGTTGATGTGTAAAGGTTTACGAAGATTTTCTCAAGTTTGGGGGTTGACATGGCCGATGTGTATTGTATAATGACGTAAGGTGTGTATAGGCAACGACTTACGAAACAAAATAGAAAAAGGAGGAGATGAGATTGAGTCTCAATATCAAAGATTTCAAACGTGGAGTCCTCCCCTTTGTAGCTCTTTGTAGTAGTCTAAGCATTGTCTGTAGCACGCGAGTTTTTTAATAATTAAGCAGTCTACAACATTTCAAAGGCACGCGAGTTTTTGTCTCGGCCTTTCTAGCCCATTGTAGTCTAAGATAGTCAATAGCACGCGAGTTTTTTAAAAGGAGTGGTCACATGGTGATGCACCAAACGTTACAGACGGCGGCGAAGAGTAAGGTACAGAAGAAAGGTCAAATTAGTTCCGACTTGCAAAATGACCTAGTGTGCCAAGAAGTGTTAAAGAAATTAGGGAAAGTCAGTAGTCTACACGGTATTGTGGCATACAATGTTTTCGATAATAAATGGCGCGTTAATGTCTGGGTAGAAGACTGGTCAAGGCCAGAGTCAATAAGTCCAAGTTATAAAATCAAATACAGTTTTTTCTGTACTGTACAGGACAATTGTATTTCTCACTCCAATCCGGAAATTTTACCAAAAGATCGGGAGTTAGGGGTATAATAATATATAGAGTCTATTTCGAAACGAGAGGGGGTGACTATGTTTAAGCATCTTTGTTGCGTTGTGGCTTTTCTGTTGGGTGGGTTGGTAAGCTATTGTTTTATTAGCTGCCCATACTTCAGTAGTAGTCCGGTTTGCTCATGTGAAGCGGATTGCAATTGCTGCGATAACTGTTCTTGTAAACATGGAGATTTAAAATGATAAGTAAGGTTCAAGGTTTGTTCGGATCGAGACGTTTTTGGGTCGCCGTAGGTGGCGTCCTTTTTGTTGTTTTTGATGGACTTGGTGTTGGCCTCACGGCAGAGCAAATTAATCATGTTGTACTAGTTGCTGGGGCTTGGATCGTTGGTGATTCACTGCGTGTTACTTAAAGAAAGCTATCTCTAGCATCTTTTCTTAGGTCAGGTGGGTAAATTCTCAAAGAAATGAGAAGAATTAAACTAGCAGTCAAATAAAGCGGGGTGGCTAAATAAATTCGCAGTCTTCGTAACATTGTCTCATCCTTTATAGGCTTGTAATAGTCTAAGATAGTCAATAGCACGCGAGTTTAAAAAATCCCACCAACCACCCCGCTAGACTGCGTTAGTCTGCGGCAACTTCTAAAACTCCCCAAATTCTACAGGGCAATTGTAAAATCAAGAGCATTGCCCGTAACTAGGTTACATACTCTTATAGGGGAGTAACGTACTATATCAACAGAATCTCTACAGATTTATAATTCCTTTGAATTTGAGCCACATATTATGCTTAAACACTGGATTCCCGCTATTAAGGTCCACATTGTTATCTGTTGTGGGAAATCGAACTTACTGTAGTTGAATATGAACGTACCAACACAGAAGTAGAACATAAACACATAGAAAAATGCTGATATTGATTTCATCCACGACTCAACAGAAGAAAATTAATCCTATACACTCTGTACTTAAGTATACAACCGGCGAAATGGATTTTCGGAAACAAAATGGGAAGAAATCTGAAAAAAATTTGAACGATTAGGAACTTTTAATCATTTTGGGCTTTTTCTTTTTTATTCCTTGACTGATCTTGTTTTGGACATATAATATATGAGGGTTCTGCCCCCAACATCATGTGAAATTTACTGCAATTTCGCGGAATGTAAACCAAAAATCAGCAAAAAAACTAAAAAAGTCACTTATTGCGGGGTACAGAGGTGCAAATCATATCACTGGAACAACTTTATCTTTGCATCATTATATTGTCTGGTATTACTCTACTACTAATGCTTGTGCAATTCATGGTGTTTTTAGTATCTAGTTGTCTTAATATGAGAAATAACAAGAAGAAAAAAGAAACAAAACCTATCAATAGCCCAGTCCGAGATATTCCTCAAGCAGCGGCTTCTTTTTGGGGCAACAGGTTCAATAAGCGTAATTGAATATTAATTGACCCTAATTGACAAGAATTGAATTAAAATGATATGGGTCAACGAAGCTAAGAAGTATCTGACAGACTTTTGCTCTGAAGATGCACGAATTCGTATAGAGAATACTGCATATAAAGATAAGTATGTATGTCTAGAGTGTGAAGTCGTAGATAATTCTGGCAGTAGGAATATTGTCTTTATTGTAGAGTTTAACGACTGGGGAGAACTTAAACAGTTCCGTTCCTACACAATGGCCTAAAACAGATGTCAAGATTCTACATATGGGGGAATAAGATGCCGAAAAGCAAACTGGAAAAGTGGCTTGATTGCCATAATCACAAGATGGAACTCATGAGAACCTTATTCTCCTTTGTAGCTGCAAGCACTGGCATATTAGTTCTACTCAAAGTTTTTAATTTACTGGGTTCGTAAAGATGAACACAACAAAAAAAGTGTACGACATATTTGGTTCCTTGTACTCTTGTTATTTTTATGATAACGGTTACGATCAAGGAGTAACTATTTTTGGAGAAGACGGTGAAATGGCTTTTAAGTTCAATGAGCCAATAGACGAGTCTAAGGTTCACCTACTTCTTAAAGGCTATCACATAGGTTCTAACAAAGTAATTTCAAGGTAAAAGGACAAATAATGCCACCGGAAAATCAAAACCCTTATTCATCGCTTATTTCCAAGGCAGAAGAACTCTCTGCTGATTCAGCTACCCCAAAAACTGTTGCCGTTCTTGGAGCAGGTGCTATGGGTAAAGGAATCGCTTGTGTTTTAGCCCAAAAAGCGTCTATCAACGTAAATCTATACGACATTAATACCGAACAATTCAAGTCAGTCGAGAGTATTCAACTAATTAGTACCACAACCGACTTGTCAGAGGCGATTGAATCTTCCGATCTCGTTATAGAGGCAATTCCAGAAGTCCTCTCGTTAAAGAGAGAGGTTGTTTCCAAGTGTGTAGATCAGTTTGTTGCTACAAACACTTCAACATTTAAAGTAGA
>Ga0114912_1001315_pt1 | contig 10858 bp, 7 predicted proteins | sample MalvirDeepMed_51_FD_89713 | JGI IMG/M metagenome (GOLD analysis project Ga0114912, IMG submission 89713) | Marine viral communities from the Global Malaspina Expedition - Malaspina viral metaG DeepMed_51 | ecosystem: Environmental > Aquatic > Marine > Oceanic | place: Mediterranean Sea...
TTCGCTGCGACGAAAAGCGCCGAAAAAGCCGGTCAACACCAGGGCGATATCCCTATGCTTCTTTTTGCTATCCGGCAAACACCGCAGGTAATCCACCATTTGTGCGATGTGTTCCAGGCGTAGGGCCTTGGCCTTGCGTTTGGGTTGGCCATGAGTGCGACGAATGCCTTCCATGGTTTTCCGCACCAGGGGATCGCGCACCGGATCAGTGACGCCTTGGTAATGGTGCCACTGGCTAATGGCGGTGAGGTGGAGATCTAACGTCCGGGCGTTGAGCGATTCGGCCCTGGCGAGCAGATAGCGCACCACCGTATCTCGGTCAGTCGGCAACCGGCCACCCCATTTCTCAAATTGGCGAATGGCGGATCGGTAGGCCTTGCGGGTGTTATCGGAGGTGGCCGCCTGGAGGTAGTGCCGCAGTGACTCGGATTCCCGATGAGCAATCTGGTTCGATTCCTCATTACGTAATGCTAAGTCGGTGGCCATTTTGGGTGGTTTGGTGTTCATGAATTGGATTCCTATCGGTGTCACCAGAAAGGCGGCTATGTACCGGCGTTACAAGCAGAAGATTTTCAGCTTAATACCATAGCCAACGATAACCTTGATTATCGAAGGTTAAAAATTGAAACTCAAGAAACTTTGATAAGCATAAATATAATGTTATATTACGTGTTACATAATACGTTACTAAATAGTTTGAGAGGAAATCTCCCTATGGCACGCGCCGGAGTCACTTTCCACGATGTCGCCAAAGCCGCCGAAGCCATCAAAACCCAAGGCCAGGAGCCTACGGTGGATCGAGTGCGGGAACATATGGGCACCGGCAGCAAAAGCACCATCGCGCCGCTGCTCAAGCGTTGGCGATCAGACAACGGAGAGGCAGCCGATATCGGTGGACTCCCGAACGACCTGGTGGAGGTAGTGAAATCACTCCACGAGCGGGTACAGCAGATGGCCGACCACCGTATTGAGGAGACCCGTCAGGAATTTGAGGCGTCAAATAAAGAACTCCGCAAAGAATTGGCCGATTCCAAAAACACCATCGCGCAACTTACTGCCCGACAACAGGATCTTGAGAGCCAGATTGAACGGCAGAACAAAGAAAAAAGCGCGTTAGACAAGTCTCTGGAAGATGTGCGTATCAGCCTGGTCAAAGCCGAGGCCCAACGAGACGAAGCCATTGTGCGAACCGCTGAATTAAAGGAAAGTATTGCGGAACTTAAGCAGGAAAATAAGGACATCCGCGATCATTTTGAACATTATCAGCAGCGCACTGCCGAAGACCGTCAGCAAGAACGCGAACAGTTCCGGATCGATACCCAGGGGTTGAAAGACCAGATGCAGGAACTGCAACACCGGTTCGACCAGGCTGAGTCAAGAGCGTCCGAGTTATTTGATGCCAATGCGCAGTTACAAAGCAATGCCGATAAACTTGAACAGACCAATGCGACGCTAAACAGGGATTTGAACGGAAAGGTAGATGAGACCCAGAACCTGAAGCGCGACCTTGAAGACGCCATGACGAAGAACCAGGAATACCAGCATAAAAATGAGCAATTGGCAGAAAAAATAGCAGCTCTCACTGCTCAGAAAGCAGATGTCGATAAGGAATTGGCCGTGTTATCCCAAGCTTTGAAGGCCACCAAAACCGAGTTGAAAACCATCCAGGATAAAGTGACGTATCTGACCGATGAGAACAAGGTAATTCTTCAGGAAAAGGCGATGATCCTAGGACAATTCAAACAACTCCAGGGTTCGCTATGAAAAAGGCTGTCACAGCATTGAATATTCGGTAATGTTCCAAAGATGACCAAGTTTTAAGGGCAAATGCCGGGTTAGCGGCTATCTGACGGAAACCTACGGTTTCGAGGGTGCCACAGGATTCAAAACCGTAGGTTTTCGTTCAAATGCCCCCGCTGGTCCTATTATTGTTTGCATCAACGACTTTGACAATTTCGACCTCGATAATAGTGTCTTGTTGTATGAGGTCAAACTTCAAATGTACTTTGCCGCCATCTGATAACTTTACTACCCATATTTCATTTAATTTTCCCTGAACTACATTTAGCCAATTCATGACGTTTTCGACTTTACTAAAATGTGTACTAACGTCTTCACTTGAATTTAGGTAGTCGCTAATGTTGTTTGCGCAATAGGAGCAATCTGGAATTTCCCATGCGCTTTCGATAACGTCAGCTGGAATCGTGATTAAGTCCAAATCATCAGATAAAGCATTTATTTCTTGCTTTAACTCATTTGCTTTTGCAAGTACGCTTGAACTGGTGTTTATTGGGGTGGCAGCAGGACTGTAAACAAAAGTAGGTGGGTTCAAATACGGTATGTATTGATAAATTTTATATACTTCATAGGTTGCAACTGAACCATCGTTCATATCGATAATATGAAACTTCTTTTTTACTCCTTGTTGAGCTTCGTTTGGCGAAATATTATTTAGGGCATAATCCATTGCTAAATTGTTTTTTTCAGAGCCACTACAGCCGTAACACAAGGCAGATGCGTCAGCCATGGCTTTCGTAGAGAGGAGCAAGAAAAAAAGCATCCAGGTTGCAAAAAGTATTCTAAACATTGTCTATCCTTATTTAAATAAAACTTCAATTAAAAGAGTATTATTTAAAATGGTTTTACAATAAAACCGTCTAATAATAAGAGTTAGAAGACAGGAATTGTTATGAAAATAAAATGAAGCCTGCAAAATCCGAGAATATCGCAATCCCTGCTCAAATATTTCGCTGAAAATCCTGCCAAGCACAATGTTGGTACAATGTTAAAAATAAGTCAAAATAAATCATACAAAAATACAAAAATACAAAAATACAAAAACAAACGAGCTTTTTTTCTGGTTATAACGTAAGAAATCCACGTTTCAATTTTGCCTCCTGTGCAAGCAGAATTTCTTGTGCAGCTTCCATGTGTTTCGTCAGTATTTCTCTAGCGGATTTTTCATCACCGCGCTTTAATGCATCAAATAACGACATTTGATAAAACTTACCTGTCTCAAATAGTTCTGGACTTGGAAAATCATATATCTGTTTACAAATTGTTAAGCTCTTAAGCATATTTATCAAAAAGGAACAATAAAACGACAAGATTGGGTTTGGACACAACTCTGCCATCACTTCATGGAATGCAAACTCATCTAAACGCTGCTGATGTTCACGCTCTGGGGTTTCAATTGGTGAACAGTAAATGGTGGTAGTTTGTTTTAATAGATTCAGGTCGTCGTTTGACAGACGACCAACAATACTTGCTGCCATTTCAGGCTCAAGAATTATTCTCAATTGGTAGATTTCTTTGATCGTCATATCCTTAAAGTAAAAGTGACTCGACAATAAACCAATTGCTGAAGACATTTCACTTTGCTTGACATATGAGCCTCCTTTAGGCCCTGTTCTGACGCCAATAATGCCTTGAATTTCTAACGACTTTAAGGCCTCTCTAATTGTACTTTTAGCGGCACTAAAGATTTCAATTAATTCTTTTTCTTGAGGGAGCTTATCACCAGGCTGTAAATCGTTATCTGATATCCATGACTTAATATTTGTTGCAACTAAATCCGAACGTTTCATACTAGTGTCCTCATACAGCAATTGATAATTAATCAACACAAATTAGTTCGATGATTTATTATTACATATAATAATAAATATTTAACATTATTATAACTATTAAGGGGCTTTTTACGCTATTAAATCCCCAGTTGAAAGCTAAATTGACGATCAGATACTCTATTCCTAACTATACCCCAAAACTTTCCCTAAAATGTAGAATTCTTGACAGGCTTAAACAAGGTAATTCGTTGAATTAGAAAAGGAACCGTTTAATCAAAAGCGCTTTTTTCTTCACCAAAAGTAAGGGGTATCGCATTGGTGTTTTTAACTGTTATTTTATTTAAATGAGCGGGTAGGTGGTAAACCATACTGCCTGATTTAGACTTTATATCGCTTGGGCCAATGCGTTTTAAAACACGCTGTAAGAATGAGTTAATCCTTACCTAATTCAAACTGAGCTTCGCTTCCTTTCTAGCAAGAAAATCTCGCAACACGTCGATGGCTGTCTGACAATCGAAATGTGATATGGCCTCATCTGGATGATGACTTAACCCTTTTTTGCAACGAACGAAAAGCATTCCACATTTGGTGAGGTGCGCCATTGCGAGTCCATCATGGCCCGCTCCGCTAAAAAGAGTTTCAACCTGTTGTATGCAATTGAAAACGGATTTAGATAATTCGTTAATAAGGTTTTCGTCACAATGAATACCATCTTTGGAATATGTGCACTCAATATCCGCACCTTTAATGCTTTCTATTTTTGAGTACAAGGCCTTTTGGGCATGACTTCTGACCTCAGGGCTAGGCGAGCGAAGCTCAACAGTTAACTTGACTTCAGATGGGATCACATTTACTGCGTTTGGCAAAACGTCCAGTTTTCCTACGACACCAACGAGTTTATCCGTTGTTTTACAGATTACATCTACAAATTCAATTATTTTAATCGCTTTCACCAAGGCGTCATCTCGCAGTTCCATAGGGACAGTGCCAGCATGTCCTGCCTGTCCAGTTAAGGTAACAACATGACGTTCTATGCCGGTTATGGCAGTAACGACACCAACCGGTAATTCTTTCTGTTCGAGAATTGGACCTTGCTCTATATGTACTTCTATGAAGCCATCTATTTCAGATTTATTTCTCGCAATTTTAGGGATGTTACTCGGTTGAATACCAAATTCCTGCATTGCGTTTCGCATGCTCAATCCATTGTCATCAATTCTGTCCAAAATGGATTCATCAAAGTTACCGGCTACGGCACTAGAGCCAACCAATGTTGAATTAAAACGTGTACCTTCTTCGTCACCAAATGCAATTATTTCTATGTTGAAACTCAGATCCGGCAGGTCCGCTATTGCCGCCAAGGGTAAAATGATACCTAACATACCATCATATTTACCTCCGTGACGCACAGTATCTTGATGTGAGCCGAATATAAGCGTTTTAGCTCCGGGATTTCGGCTATTTTTTTTGATAACAAGATTTCCGCTATCATCCAAAAAGTAATCCAAGTTAAATTCTTTCGCTTTATTAGACAGCCATTGGATGACAGCCCGGTGTTCATCAGAAAGAAATAATCTCGTTACTCCTGGGCCTGATTCAGACATTTTGCCGAGTTCTTCCGCCCATTCCATTACCATTGAGCCATTCATCTACTTTCTCCCGTGTTTGCTGTAATTTATTCTGTTGGGGACACCGTCATAGAATTCTCGAAAATCACCTTCTCTGTAGAGCGTTAACAGCTCCTTCAGACTTTTTAGTACAGCGCCTGGCGCGAAATCAACACGCAAATCGACCGGTGCCTTGTCGATGTAATCAACTTTTAGTGCACCAGACATGTTTCCACGCATATCTTTCCCAACAGATACACCTGCTTCAATTGCCACGATTAATCTGTCAGCGAGTTCCGGGGAAGGGCACTCGTTATAAGCATGCAACATGGTTGGCACAATATCGTTGTTCGACAGCATATTTCCCGCTACTGCAACTCCGTTCCCAAGGCACATCATCTTTGAATCGACACAATGTTCTCCAGTCCAGCCGTCAGATTCACCTGCAAAATCCACCACAATACACTGTCTGTAAGCAAAGCCAGCATCTTGCATTTTTAGCTCATTAACCGTCTGAGAAGCCGAATAATTTTTATCAATCATTGACAGCGCATTCTCACCATAGAGCCAATTGGTAAAAGTTCCCTGTGTTGCTACAGCACCTACACCAGCTCTTGCATGTGGAACGAATGCACCAACGCACATCGAGCCAGTTATGGTAGCCACGCCTGCGGCTCCGGTTTTCTTATCGAACGCAGCGACTGAAAACGTCATTTTTTTCTCCGCGCTTTTGTTGTGATGTAGCAGCCCATTTATCTCGTGTATTTGGGGTGTGCATAATCAATATGAAAATTGGGTACCTTCAATATTAATACCTGTACTCGCTTGACAAGCATCTATTTATAATTATAAATATGTTATTGTGTCTTTACAATAACTACTAATAATACAATAACTACTAATAAGGCAATTTAGAAAAAGAATTTTAAGCAACTATTAGGAATGTCGAAATGAAAGCAACAAATAAAAAACGTTCAAAAATCGCGTTAGCGATCTGTATGAGCCTGTGTGCAAATAGTGCTATTTCCCAAGAGGTTGCTGATAGTCAACAAGAACTTGAACAAGACGTCGAGCTCATTAGTGTAACCGGGTCGCGGATACCAACAGGGTCTGCAGATACAGCTATACCAACGACGAGTTTGAATGCCGAAACTATTTCTTTAGACGGTGGAGTGCGCATTTCAGATATCGTTAATCAACTTCCTTCAATTCGCACGACACAAACGGCTGCGAATACTAACGTCAATTCCGAAAAAGAAGCTGGAACTGCGTTTATTGACCTGCGTGGTTTTGGGATAGACAGAACGCTTGTATTAATTGATGGACGCAGGCAAGTCGGTGGACGTCCTGGTTCTTCAGCAGTAGATACCAATACAATCCCAACGGCATTAGTGCAAAGAGTCGAAGTTATAACTGGCGGTGCGTCAGCAGTTTATGGTGCAGATGCCGTATCTGGCGTGGTCAACTTTATAATGCGGGACGACTTTGAAGGTATACAAATAGACACACAAGGTGGTGTCTCCGATGAAGGCGATGGAGAGCAGTTTAATTTCAGCCTCACTGGTGGTAAGAATTTCAGTAAGGATAAAGGGAACGCATACTTTAATTTCACCTATGAAAGAGCAAACGAAATTGTTGGGCAAGACAGAGATTATGCCAACCGACGTATTCGTTTTGCGAGTAATCCACTTTCGACTGGACCGAATGATGGCATTCCAGATTTGATTTTATTTGAAAATACAGGATTCGTATCAACGCCTCCAAGTGGACAAGTGCAGTTTAGGAACGGAAGTGGTGGAACCGAATTAGGAAGGGAATTAGGTGGTCCATTCACGTTTGGCGCAAACGGACAACTGGTCACTCAAGATGAGGGCCAACTCGTCGAATCATTTTTATCAGTTGGCGGAAACAATGCGGGAGACCTTTCTCGTTTTGATTTACTGCAAACTCCCATGGAACGTATTCTTTTCACTACGGGACTTAAGTACGATGTATCCGATGAAGACACATTTTTTGCAAAGGTGAAGTATGCTACGACCGATGTGAGAACTGCAGAACAAACCACGTTTAGCTTACCCGGACTCGCTCCAATTATTATCGACAGAGATAATCCTTATGTGCCTGAAGAACTGAGACAAATCCTAGTCGATAGGGGGGATCAGGACTTTTTTGTTTCCAGAACAAATATAGATCATGGCCGTCGTAGGTCACAGTCGGATCGTGAAACATTTCAAATGTACTTAGGCTTTGAAGGGTATATTTGGGAAGATTATCAATACTCTATTCATTACCAATACGGTAAGACGGATATCGAAACAAATTTTATTAATCGTCAATTACCTTCTCGTTTCAATCAAGCCTTGGACGCAGTACTAGATGGTCAAGGTAATATCGTTTGCAGAGATCAATCCAATGGTTGTGTACCCATCAACGTTTTAGGGGCGAATGCAGCGAGTCCTGAAGCGTTGGCATTTATATCTACTGATTTCCAAACCACATCTGAACTTGAGCAACAAATTTTGAGCGCATCATTGGTGGGCGACGTTGGTGATTTCGGTGGTATTTTAGCTGACTTAGCAGGCTTTGCTGTGGGAATAGAGTACCGTGAAGAAGAGACAAGTAGTGTAGAAGGTGAGTTGCGAAATTCTGGTGATTTGTTTAACTCACCACCTATTGCAGATGCTGGGGGAGATTACGATGTTTTTGAGGCATTCGCTGAATTAAGTATTCCGATATTGCAAGATGTGGCCTTTGCTCAAGACCTCTCTTTAGATGCAGCAATCAGGTTCAGTGATTACTCTACGATAGGTCAAACCACTGCTTGGAAGTTAGGTGGTGTTTGGGCATTAGATGAACAAATCAAGTTTCGTTTCACTGTTTCAACAGCCGTTCGAGCCCCTAATATTGGTGAACTATTTGCGCCCGAAAACGTGGCCTTACAGTTTCTGATCGACCCTTGTGACGTAAATAACATCAATAACAATGCCAACCGAGCATCAAATTGTGCAGCTGACGGGATCCCTGATGGCTTTGTTTCACAATCATTGAACAGAAACAACACCATAATCACTGGGGGCAATGCAGAGCTATCGGAGGAAGAGTCAGACAGTTACACAGTTGGTCTTGTCATCAAACCAAACTTTATTGATAACTTTTCTTTAGCTGTCGATTTGTGGGACATTCAGATTAAAAATGCTATAAACAGCATTCCAGCCCAAGACATTATTAACAGCTGCTATGATGACAATACGCTTAATAACCCATTTTGTGCCCAGGTAACTCGCCAGGCCAATGGTCAGTTTGACATAATTCGTAGCACATTGATCAATATTGCCTCGTTTGAAGCAAGAGGTTTGGATATAGAATCTACATACGATCTAGACCTCGCAGATGTATCTGATAATTGGCTAGCAGGAGATCTCTTAATAAATGCAACCGCTACCTACCTTGATGATTTGACTTTTTATGGAACTGATGGCGGAGTAGGGAACAAAGAAGCTGGTGAGCTCGGTGACCCACGTTTTTCACTTAATCTACGTGCAACTTATAAACTTGATGCGCTTACTATAAGTGTTGAACAGCGATATCAATCTGATCAAGTGTTCGATCGTTCAGAGCCAGACGAAGTGCGCTATCCAAACAATACAGGTGGTCAATGGTATACAGATCTTCAGGCTCGTGTAGCAATATCTGAGTCCACCTCTGCTTATGTTGGGATTGATAACTTGTTTGATCAAGGACCTCCTGATCTAGCTCAAGTTCCCGAAGTAAGGAGTTTCACAGGTGACGCGATTACCTATGATCAAATTGGACGTTTTATAAGAGTTGGCTTTTCATCTCGTTTCTAAGTATGTAATAGATTGCCCTGTGTTAAAACAGGGCTTTTTAGAGCACATTAATTAATAGGGAAGGGCGTCTAATTCAGTAATCAGCAAAGAAGTTAGTCGGTTCTGAATAACAAAATCATGCTAATTCACTAGGTGAGAGAAACAGGTTTCCGGGGTACTAAAATCAATTAATGTTGCATTTGGTTGAAATGATTATCGAAGAAAATGTGTCATGTTCTTTACTGTTTCACCATGGACTAAAAGGTGAATGTTCCGCTATATATTCGTCCCGTTGACCTGTGTCATAAGTGGTCTTTTTTCATAAAAATTAGCGCCTTACAATTAAAAAAGTTAACAAAAGTCAGAGAGGTATTGCGATGCAAAATCGACAAACCTGGTCAGAACATATACCCGATCCAATGGTTCTTATCTTCGCCATTCTTGTCGTATGTGGGATTTTAACACATTTGGTACCAGCTGGAGAGTACGCTCGTACTGAAGTTAACGGTATCACTCAGCTTGTTCCTGATTCTTTTAGATACATCGAAAATAGTGGTGCTAGTTTTATCGATATTTTTGTTGCCATTCCAAAGGGAATGGTTGAAGCCTCGCAATACCTTTTTATCGTTTTTATCGCTGGCGGACTTTTTCATCTGATTAATTCAACTGGTGCTCTAGAAAATGCAGTTGGCACCATGATCCGAAAAGTTGGATATCAAAGCCATGTTTCAATAATCGTAATAACTACCTTTGTATTTGGTTTTTTTGGTGCAACAGTAGGATTTGAAAATAACATAGCATTAGTTCCAATTGGTGCAGTAGTCGGACGTGCCATAGGAGGGGGAGCTATACTAGGTGCTGGCATGGCAATTGGTGGAATTGGTATCGGATTCGCATTGTCACCAATAAATCCGTACACCGTTGGTGTTGCTCAACAAATAGCAGAATTATCCTTATTCTCAGGTGCAACTTTTAGACTTTTGCTTTTGCTGGTATCGCTTGTTGCATTATGCATTTATTTAGTAAATCAAAATAAAAAGTTGCAAGTAGAAAATAACGTCGACCATACAAATATGGGAAAACCAATCACGGACTACACCATAGGAAAGAAAGATAAACGTGTTCTTTTTTTGTTTGTAGCTGGGATGGCCTTTATGTTGTTCGGTGTTTTTAGCTATGGATGGTACATAAACGAAATTGCTGGTGTTTTTCTAGCGATGGCTATTGTCATCGGTGTAAGCATCAGAATGTCGGCTAACGAAATAGTCGAAAAACTAATGGAAGGCGCTTCTTCAGTGACACCTGGCGCACTCGTGATAGGCGTCGCTGCAGCAATAAAGGTAATTCTAGATGATGGCCAAATTACCGATACACTAGTGCGTTCGTTGAGTCAGTTAATTGAAGGCATGCCGGAGTCGATATCGGCAGTGTTGATGTCTGTAGTTCAAGGGTTAATCAATTTTTTTATTCCAGGTGGCTCAGGGCAAGCACTCGTTACAATGCCCATTATGGTCCCATTAGGAGACAATCTCGAAATTAGCAGGCAAGTAACAGTGCTTGCTTTCCAAATTGGAGACGGACTAACAAACCTCATAGTGCCAACATCGGGTGGCACACTAGCAATGCTTGCAATGGCTAACGTCAGTTACAGTGATTGGCTCAAATTTATATTTAAGTACATATTGATTGTGTATTCGATTTCTTGGATTTTTGTCGTTCTGGCAGTTGTGACCGGATATTAGCTATTAAGCATATTGGGGTTCTAGGGATTTTCCCCTCTAAAAAGACATAATCCTCTGTAGACCACACCAATAAATGGCTGCGGAGGTGGGTTACTACTTATAAGTGTGGCAAA
>Ga0114912_1001325_pt1 | contig 10829 bp, 9 predicted proteins | sample MalvirDeepMed_51_FD_89713 | JGI IMG/M metagenome (GOLD analysis project Ga0114912, IMG submission 89713) | Marine viral communities from the Global Malaspina Expedition - Malaspina viral metaG DeepMed_51 | ecosystem: Environmental > Aquatic > Marine > Oceanic | place: Mediterranean Sea...
GACCTTGGAGATTTCTGCGGCGCGGATATCCATGATGTAAGTCCTTTAGGCCTTCATTGCCTGGGAAAGCGAATTGAGACGGGTGCGGATCGAGCCGTCGATCCGCTTCGATCCGATGGTGACCACGAGGCCACCGAGCAGGTCGGGATCGACCTTGCTGGTGAGTTTGACAGTCCGGCCCTCGCGCTGCGTGAGCTTGGCCTTCAACTGGTCGAGCTGCGCATCGGTCAGTGCGTGGGCGCTGGCGACTTCGGCGCTGACCTCGCCCCGCTGGGCGGCGGCGATCGAGCGGAAGGAGCGGATGATGTCGGGCAGCTTGGGCAGGCGGCGATTCTGCGCCAGCGTGCCGAGGAAATTCTGGGTCAGCTCGCTCAGTCCCATGATGGCGGCAACGCCCCACAGCGCCTTCTTCGCGGCATCGCGCGAGACCTTGGGGCTGGTCGTCAGCATGGCCAGTTCGGACGATTCGGAAAGGCCGGCCTCCAGCTTGTCCAGGTCCGATTCGACCGCAGTCACGGTCCCGGCCTCGCTCGCCAGATCGAACAGGGCCGACGCATAGCGCCCTGCAAGGCTTGCCTGTATACCGGCGGAAGTCTCCACGCGCTCTCGTCCTCTCGGGTGACGGAAAATTACCGATGCGAAAACCCGGCCGTGTCGAGTGGAACGATGCCATCCGGGCCAGGCTGGCGCGCGACTAGCACCGGGCCCGCGAATTGGCAACCGGCTGTCCCTGCCGTTCGAAGGCGCGCGGCTATGCGCGCCAGCAGCGATGCTGTAGAACCTCCTTATAAAAGGGAGAGAGAGGATGGCCGTCGATCTGAAGAGTGAGCCCCTGGCGCCGCAATGCGGCGTCACAATCCACGATATCCGGCTGGCCGAGGCGGAAGGCGAGACGCTGGATGCGATTCGCCGGGCGGTGTTCGAACACGGAGTCGCGGTGTTTCGCGATCAGGCGCTCTCGCCCGAAGAGCATATCGAGCTGGCGAAACGATGGGGCGGGATCGACATCAACAATTATTTTCCGCTGACCGACGCGCATCCCGAAATCGCGGTGGTGCGCAAGGCCGCCGGGCAGGAAACCAATATCGGCGGCGCCTGGCACACCGATCACAGCTACGATCAGGTGCCCGCGATGGGATCGATCCTCGTCGCGCGCACCCTCCCGCCTAAGGGAGGCGACACGCTGTTCGCCCATATGGGCGCGGCCTATGATGCGCTGGACGAGGATACGAAGCGCGAGATCGAGGGGTTGGAGGCGTTTCACACCGCCGACCACGTCTACAAGGAGGGCGGCATCTACGCCCAGACCGATATCGGCGGCGAATTGCGCGGGCAGGATCTGACCACCGGCGCTACTCACCCTGTCGTGGTCCGCCACCCGAGCACCGGGCGCAAGTTGCTTTACGTCAATCCGTCCTTCACCGTCACGATCGCGGGACGCAGCCGCGCGGACAGCCTGCCGCTGCTAGAAAAACTGTTCGCGGAGGCCCGCAACCCGCAGCACCACGCCCGCGTGGTGTGGGAACCGGGCACGGTCACGATCTGGGACAATCGCACCACTTGGCACAATGCGCTGAACGACTATCACGGCCACGCCCGCGAGATGCACCGGATCACGCTGACGGGCGAGAAGCTGGCGGCCTAGGCCGCGCGTCACTCCCTGACGGCCTCGCAGTCATAGACCAGCCGCTCGTTCGGGTTGGAGGGCAGGGCCGCGAGCACGCCGCTCTGCATTTCGCCGAGCTGGGTCGCGGCGCCCTTGGCCTCGCAGCTCGGTGCGCTGTATTCGCCGCGTGCGGTGCGGGCCTTGCTCATCGCTTCGCGCGAGAGGAGGTAGCGTTCGGTGCGAAACACCGCGCGGTCCGGGTCGAAGCTGTTGACCGAGACCGCCATCTCGTCGTTCGGCACCAGCACGCGCGACCAGGTTCCGCCGGATACGCCATATTGCGTGCGTCCGTTGACGCAGCCGGTCGGTGACCATTCGAAGCGCACATCGCCGGTCTCCGCATTGGTGACGCGGCTGCGCTGCGGATCGAGACGGCAGAGGAAAGTGCGCGTCTCGGGCGCCGTCTTTGCGGGATCGGCGGCCTCGCTTGCGTTGCGCCCCTGCATGACATTCGCGACGCGCCGGTCGATCTCGTCGATTCCGGGCCGGGTGAAATGGACGAGCAGGGCGACGACGATCGCACCACCGCCCGCGGCCAGCGCGATACGATTGGGGACGGGCCAGGCGCTGGGATGCGGGTGGTCCTCGCTCGGCTCGGGCACGCGGCGCTTCTCGAACGCCCACCAGATCGCACCCGCTCCGATCAGCAGCAGCACGATGCTCGCCAGCATCCGGTCGTCACGCTCGTCGCGGACCTGCATCTCGGCCTCGAAGCGCGCGCGGGTCAATCGCTCGCGCTCCTGCTCGCTGCGGGCGGCCATGTCCTGGCGGGCGAGCGCCTGTTCCCGCTCCAGCCGCTCGCGCTCGTCATCTTCCAGCTCGGTGAGGCTGCGGCAAGCGGTGTCGTTGGTGCGCGCAGTGACGCCGTGGGCGCGCAGGAACGGGATGACCTCTCGATTCGAGACGGCGAAGAAGAACTCCGCATCCGATCCCCCCGAATCGGCACCGAAGCTGTTGACGCCGAGCACGCGCCCGCATCCGTCCAGCAGAGGCCCGCCCGAATTGCCGCGCGCGATGGGCGCGGTGTGGAGCACGGTGTCGAAATTGCGGCTGGGCCGCATTCCGGCAAGAAAACCGCGGCTCTTCACCGGGGGCTGGCTCCTGAAGATATCCCCGATCTCCAGCCCCTGCGCCCGGTCGACATTCATCGGATAGCCGACCGCGAAGGCCTCGCCGCTGTCCGAAACCGGCCCGCTCGCCATCGTAAGCGGTGGCAGGCGCAATCCGCTGGTGATGCGCAGCAGAGCGAGGTCGCTGCGCGGATCGGCGGCGACGATCTCGGCATAGCCCGCATCCGCGCCGTCCGACGGCACGATCCCGATCCGCAGGCTGTCATCCATCATCGCGTCGCGCACGACGTGGGCGTTGGTCACGATCCGGTCGGGCGCGACCGCCCAGCCGGTTCCGTGGCCGATCGGAAAGACCTCCGCGCCATCGGGCGTATCCTCCGTCCCGATGATGACCACGCGCACCACGCCGCGTGCGGCGGCGTCGATATCGGCGGGCTCGGCCAGCGCCGGGGCGGGCAACGCCGCAAAAAGGGTGCAGATGCAGGCGGCAAGGGCGAGAAGGCGAGCCATCGACCGGGCCTTACCCTTCGGCGGACATTGACCGCAAGCTTCGGGATGCGCAGTCTGCCTGTAAGGCCTAACACCCTTGTGCCATGACCCAATCGACCTTCCTGACCGACGACGATCGCTGGCGCATCGCGCTGGCGAAGGACCGTGCCTATGACGGGCATTTCGTCACGGGTGTGCATTCTACCGGGATCTATTGCCGCCCATCCTGTCCTGCGCGCGCGCCGAAGCGGGAAAACGTCCGTTTCTATGCCACGCCGATCGAGGCCGAGGGGGCGGGCCTCAGGGCCTGCAAGCGGTGCGCGCCGGATCAGATCAGCCGGGAGGATGCGGCGGTGCGCGCCGCGATCGACACGATCAAGGCTGCGGCGAAGGCGGGCGACGCCGCTCTCTCGCTGGGCGAACTGGCGGACGCGGTCGACTATTCGCCCGCGCATTTCCAACGGCTGTTCCTGCGATCGACCGGGATGTCGCCCGCCGTCTATGCGAGGGCGCTACGCGAGGAACGAGCGCGCGGCGCGCTGTCGGGGGCGGGCACGGTCACCGATGCGATCTATGCGGCGGGCTATGATGCGCCGAGCCGCTTCTATGCCGATGTGAAAGGACGATTGGGAATGCGGGCGAGCGACTGGCAGGCGGGAGGCAGGGGCGTGACGATTGCATGGAGCGTTATCGAGACGAGCTTTGGCCCCATGCTCGTCGCGGCGACCGACAGGGGCGTATGCTGCCTTGCCTTCGGGGAAGGCGAGGCGGATTTGAGCGCCCGCTTCCCCAAGGCCGATCTGGTCGAGGCGGGCGAGGATTTCCGCGCCCTGTTCGATCGGGTGACCGAAGCGGTCGAACAGCCGGGCACCGGCGCCGATATCCCGATCGACGTCATGGGTACCGCCTTCCAGCAGCGCGTCTGGCAGGCACTGCGCGACATCCCGCCGGGCGAAACGCGCAGCTATGGCGAACTGGCCGCGATCCTCGGCAACCCCAAGGCCAGCCGCGCGGTAGGCGGGGCGAACGGGGCGAACCATGTCGCGGTCCTGATACCCTGCCACCGCGTGATCGCGGCGGATGGGGGGCTGGGCGGCTATGCCTATGGGACCGAGATCAAGGCGGCGCTGCTGAAGAGGGAAAGGCCCGATCAGGCCTGATACTCGCCTACGCGTCGGCGCTCGGACCATAACGGTAGGTCGGGGCGAGCAGAACGTCCAGGATCATCCCGAACGGGTGCTCGCCCCCGTTACCCGTCATCAATCGCTGCCGATGAAGATCGCCTTGGCGTTCACGAACTCCTTCACGCCGAAGCCGCCATGTTCGCGGCCATAACCCGAATCCTTGACCCCGCCGAACGGCATTGACGGATCGGCGACGCCATAGGTGTTGATATAGACCATGCCGGTGTCGAAATGCTTCGACGCCAGTTCGATCGCGCGTTCGGTATCGCCGCACAGGATACCGCCGCCAAGCCCGTAGCGGCTGTCATTGGCGATCCGCATCGCATCCTCGTCATCCTTGGCGCGGATCACGCTGGCGACGGGGCCGAACAATTCGTCGTCATAGGCGGGCTGGCCGGGCGCGACATCGGTCAGGACCGTGGCGGGATAGAAAGCGCCCGGACCGTCGGGGATTTCGCCGCCACACGCGATCTTCGCGCCCTTCGAGACCGACTTTTCGACCTGTTCGTGCAGATCCTTGCGCTGATCGGTCGAGGACATCGGTCCCATATCGGTCCCTTCCTTCGTCGGATCGCCTGTCTCCACGCCCTCGAAGCGGGCAACGAACTTTTCGAGGAAGGCGTCATAGACCTTGTCGGTCACGATGAAGCGCTTGCCGTTGATGCAGGTCTGGCCATTATTGTAGAGCCGTGCCTGCGCACAGACCTTGGTGGCGAGGTCGATATCGGCGTCCTCGAGGACGAGATAGGCGTCGTTCGACCCGAGTTCCATCACGGTCTTCTTGATAACCTTGGCGGCTTTTTCCGCGACATGACGGCCCGCACCGTCCGATCCGGTCAGCGTGACGCCACGCACCTTGTCATGCGCGATGATTTCGTCCGATGTGTCGTGGTCGATGACGAGCACGGTGAAGAGATCGTCGGGAAGGCCGCCTTCCTTGAAGATCTTCTCCAGCATCAACCCGCTGCCGATGCAGAGCGAGGAATGCTTCAACAGCACACCATTGCCCGCCATCAGGCTGGCGATCGCATAGCGCACGACCTGGTAGGACGGAAAATTCCACGGCTGGATGCCGTAGACGACACCGATCGGCGAATAGGTGACGACGCCGCGCGCGGCGTTGCTCGGGTCGCGCTTCTCGTCGGCCAATTCGTCAGGGCCGGTCTTGGCAGTGTAATCGCAGATGCCCGCGCACAGATCGACCTCGTCGCGGCTGTCGCCGATCAGCTTGCCGACCTCGGCCGTCATCAGTTGGGCGAGGTCTTCCTTGTTGTCGCGCAGGGCCTTGCCGATCCCCTTGATGATCTCGGCGCGCTCGCTGAGGCTGCGCAGCTTCCATTGGGTGAAGGCTTGGTGGCAGGCATCGACCTTGGCGAAGGCCTCGTCCTTGGTGATCTGGGTGTAGGTTTCGATGTCCGCGCCGGTGGCGGGATTGACGGTTGTGACGGTTGCCATGAGTGCGGTCTTTCCTGTTGGAGTTACACAGGAAAGGGGTGAGGCAGGCGATCGGTTCCATTTCGCAACGCAATCGGGCCCGTTCGCGCGGTGGAATGGCGTGTGTCCGCGCTGGCTCGTTTACGCGTTGCGCGCCCAGCTGCTGTCCGCGGGAGTCAGCGTGTCGAGGAAAGCCTCGGCGCTATCGAGATAGTCCTGCCTTTTGTCCGCATCCATCCGGTCCCAGGTCGAATAGATCCGCCCGATCCGGTGGTTCTTCTCCAGCCGATCGCGATGGCGGTCCATGAAATGCCAGTAGAGCGGATTGAACGGGCAGGCGCCTTCGCCGGTCTTCTTGTGCGGCGAATAGGTGCATTCCGAGCAATAGTTCGACATCTTGTTGATGTAGTTTCCGCTGGCCGCATAGGGCTTGCTGGCGAGCTTGCCGCCATCGGCATAGAGGATCATCGCCGCCACGTTTGGTAGTTCGACCCATTGATAGGCGTCGGCATAGACCACCAGATACCAATCCTGCACCTCGCGCGGATTGATCCCGGCGATCAGCGCGAAATTGCCCAGCACCATCAGGCGCTGGATGTGGTGGGCGTGGGCGTTGTCGCGGGTCGAGCGGATGCAATCGGCAAGGCAGGCCATGTCGGTCTCCCCCGTCCAGTAGAAGTCCGGCAGCCCGCGTTGGGCGTTCAAGGCGTTTGCCTTTTCCAGATGCGGCATCTGGTGCCAGTAGAAGCAGCGGATATATTCGCGCCAGCCGATCAGCTGGCGGATGAAGCCTTCGACGCTGTTCAACGGCGCCTTGCCGTCCTCGTAGGATTGTTCGGCGCGCTGGCACAATTCCAGCGGATCGAGCAGACCAAGATTGATGCTGGTCGACAACATGGAATGGAACAAATCGTCCTCGCCCGCGACCATCGCATCCTGATAGGGCCCGAACTTCTCGATCCGCTCAGCGAAGAAGGCGTCGGCGGCCTTTTCCGCCTCGTCGCGCGTGACCGGCCAGCGAAATTTTTCGAGGCTGCCGAAATGGTCGCCGAAGCGCCCCTCGACGAGCGCGATGCAGGCTTGCGTGATCTCGTCGGGCTCGAATTTCGGGCGCTCGGGCGCGGAGAGGCCTTCCTTGGGCGGTTTCCTGTTCTCGCTGTCGTAATTCCACTCGCCGCCTTCGGGCTTGCCTTCGTCGGTCATCAACAGTCCGGTCTTGCGGCGCATCTCACGATAGAAGAATTCCATTCTCAGGGCATCGCGATCCTCGGCCCAATCCTCGAACTCGGCCTGCGAGCAGATGAAGCGATCGTCGCGCAGGATCTCGACCTCGCAGGCGAACTTGTCCGCCCACTGCTCCATATCCTCGCGCACCCGCCATTCGCCCGCTTCGACCACGCTGACGAGCCGCGGATCATGCCGCTCGATCGCGCGGGCGACTTCGCCGGTGAAGCTGCCCGCATTGTCCTCGTCGTCGAGCTTCACGTAATCGACCGTCCAGCCCGCATCCTCCAGCTCGGCGGCGAAGTGGCGCATGGCGGAAAAGATCAGGACGACCTTCTGCTTGTGATGCTTGACGTAGGTCGCCTCGTCCCAGACCTCCATCATCAGGATGACGGTGTCGTCCTTCGTCCGGCCACGCAGACTGGCGAGATTACGGGTCAGCTGATCGCCGAGAATGGGGACGAGGACGGGACCCGGATCTGAGCAATGTGAATTGTCTCGCAATTTTGCTTTCCTACTCGCTATGAATGCGGCAATGGAAACTCGACTCGCTTGAACGCTGCATCAATCGCCTGTTAACCCCCTGAGCGATAGAATGTTTGATGACATGGGTTGTGCCGTGGCACTTTTCTGCCCATATATGCGTTGTGGAAACGAACGGAATATGACCGACGAGGTTCTACGAAAGGAATAATATGCAGAAACTCCGCCAGGCTACCGCCCGCGGATTGCAGTCTCTTTCTAGCGCTATCCGCCAGCAGCCGAATTACGACACTGAGGTGCCTACCGAGTATCTCGAGGCTCTTGCTAAGCAGCTAGATGACGCGAAGCCGGAAAACTTCAAGTTGACTCCGATTTCAGACGCGGGATGGTAAGCGACAACTTCTATCCCTTTTCATCGGCACCGGCTCCATACGATATCGTGTGGAGCCGGTTTCCTTATGTGGAATCGCCGAAAATTCCCGGCCCTAAGCCGCGACCAGCGCTCGTTAAACAAGCCTTCGCAGACCAAAGTGGCAACCCATGGGTTAGAGTTGTCTACGGAACTTCTAAGGACCCCTATTCGAATTCCCTGGTCCATTTCTCCATTCTTACATTGGCTGAAATGAATGTGTGCGGATTGAAGCAAGCAACTCGGTTCGATCTCAGCCGTGAGATGACCCTGCCATGGTCTCGAGATTTCTTTGAATGCCTCGCGGACAAACCGACTCCAATTATCGGCCATATGCCGGATTATGAAGTAAAGAAACTTCAAACACAGATGGCCTATCTTCAGCAATGTCTAGCCGAGATGAGAGATAATTCACGCTCTGAAGAGCCGGAAAGCTAAACGAAACTATATGGGTCGATATCGACCCCCACGCGCACTCCCGCCGGGTGGTCGAACGCGCCCAGCCATTCGCGGATCGTGTCCTGCAAGCGCGCGCTGCGTTTTGCGTTTATGAGCAGGCGATAGCGGTAGCGGCCTCTCAGCAGACTCAGCGGGGCGGGCGCGGGGCCGTAGATCGCCATGTCGTCATGGCGCGGGCGGGCATCGCCGATGCGGCGGGCTGCGTCGCGCGCTTCGCTTTCCTCCTCGCTCGACACGATGATCGCGGCCCAGCGGCCGAAGGGCGGAGCGCCCGCCATCCGGCGCGCTTCGGTTTCGGCTTCGTAGAAGGCATCGCGATCGCCCGCTGCCAGCGCGGCGATCACCGGCGCATCGGGGTGGCGGGTCTGGATCAGGACCTCGCCCGGTTTCGACCCGCGTCCCGCACGCCCCGCCACCTGCGCGACCTGTTGGTATGTGCGTTCGGCGGCGCGCAGATCGCCGCCTTCCAGGCCGAGATCGGCATCGACCACGCCGACCAGCGTCAGGTCGGGGAAATGGAACCCCTTGGTTACCAATTGCGTGCCGACGATCACGTCCACCCCGCCATTCTCCACCAGCGTGACGAACTCCGCCGCGCGTCCCGGTGAATTGAGCGTATCCGATGTCGCGACGAACACGCGCGCATCGGGGAGGCGTTCGGCCACCTCGTCGGCGATCCGTTCGACCCCAGGGCCGCAGGCGACGAGGCAATCGGGCTCGCCGCATTCGGGGCAAGTTTCGGGCGGTGGGGTCTCGTGCCCACAATGATGGCAGGCGAGGCGGCGGGAGAAGCGATGTTCGACCAGCCAGGCGCTGCAATTGGGGCATTGGAAGCGGAAGCCGCAATTGCGGCACAAGGTCAGCGGCGCATAGCCGCGCCGGTTCAGGAACAGCAGCGATTGTTCGCCGCGCGCCAACCGCTCTTCCAGCGCCTCGACCAGCGGCGGGGCCAGCCACGATCCGCGACCGGGAACGTGTTCAGTGAGATTGACCGTGCGGATCGCCGGCATTGTCGCCCCGCCGAACCGGCTCGGCAGGTCGAGCTTGGCGTAGGTGCCACTCTCGACCATGGCGAGGCTTTCCAGAGCGGGCGTGGCGCTCGCCAGGACGACGGGAATTTCCTCGAACGCGCCGCGCATCACCGCCACGTCGCGCGCATTGTAGCGCACGCCATCGTCCTGCTTGAAGCTGACCTCGTGCGCCTCGTCGACGACGATCAGGCCGAGCGCGGCGTAGGGGAGGAATAGCGCCGAGCGGGCGCCGACCACGACCTGCGCGGTCCCGTTCGCGATGGCGCGCCAGGCGCGGCGGCGCTCGGTGGATTTGAGCGAGGAATGCCAGAGGACCGGTTTGGCACCGAACCTTTCCTCGAATCGCGACAGGAACGCTTCGGTCAGCGCGATTTCGGGCAGCAGGACGAGCACCTGCCGGTCCATGCGCAGGGCTTCGGCGATGGGTTCGAAATAGGTTTCCGTCTTGCCCGATCCGGTCACGCCGTCGAGCAGGAACGGGGCGAACTTGCCTGCCTTCACCGCCGCGCCCAGCGTGGCGGCGGCGGCCTGCTGGTGGTCCGACAGATCGACCTGAGCGAAATCGGGGCGGGCGAGGTGATAAGGCCGGTCGCAATCGACCTCGACAGGTTCGAGGCAGCCCTGATTGACCAGCCCGCGCAGCACGCCTTCCGATACGCCTCCAATGCCCGCCAGCTCGCGGATCGTCGCCTGCTCGCCCTCGAGCGCTTCCAGCGCGGCCTGGCGCTGCGGGGTCATGCGTTCGGGCAGGCCGCCTGTCAGCCGATACTCGATCGTCGTCGCCGGGCCCTTCAAGGCGCCGCCCGAACTCAGCGCCATCCGCGCGACGCTGGCGAGGGGCGCGCAGTAATAATCCGCTGTCCATTCGATCAGCCGCCGTAAGGGTGCGGGCAGTGGTGGGATCGGCAGCAGGCCCCTCAACGGGCGCAATTTTTCCGCCGGAACCTCGGCCCCGGGCAGCCGTTCCGCCTCCCAGACGATTCCGATCACTGCGCGCGGGCCGAGTGGACACTCCACGACCTGCCCCGGCTCGACCGATATCCCGTCCGGGACCTTGTAATCGAGCGGGCCGAGGGCGGCATTGAGGACGAGGCAGCGCACGCGGTTCATGAATGCGTCAATATGGGCGGGCCATGCCCCCTAAAACAAGTGGCTGAAAACAAGTGGCTCTAAACAAGGGTGGGACCTTCGAGGAGATTACAGATGACCGATATTCTCACCCTTCGTACTGGCGTTTCCACGCTCGAGCGCCCGACCGGGCGCCGGGCCTTTCTCGGCAAGGTCGGTGGGGGCTTGGGGGCGGGCGCGGCGCTGATGTCGCTGCCTGCCTGCACCAGCTTCGGCAATGGCGGCTTCAGCCTGGTCGATGCGGTCGAGCGC